>Ga0187827_10001803_pt1 | contig 30425 bp, 26 predicted proteins | sample ETNtaG_39_FD_167969 | JGI IMG/M metagenome (GOLD analysis project Ga0187827, IMG submission 167969) | Marine microbial and viral communities from oxygen minimum zone, Eastern Pacific Ocean - ETNP2014_SV_150_PacBio MetaG (Illumina Assembly) | ecosystem: Environmental > Aquatic > Marine > Hypoxic...
AATCAAATTTTTTTTTTTTATTTTTATATCTTTTATTTTTTCCTTTTTTTTTTTTAAAAATTCATTCAATTGGATGACTGGATCTCTTAATACAAAAATATTTTTATTATCAAAAATATTCATTTTTTTTAAATATTCATAAGTTGCTATAGTTGGGCATGTAACTCTATAAATTTTTTTTGAAAAAAGTTTCCAAAAGATATAACGAACAAAATTTAATCTTGGCAATCCAGAAATTCTAAGAACAATTTTGGTCTTGCTTTTAATGATTAATGTTAAAAAAATTGGGAGTGAAGTCAGCAAATGTACTATCAAATAATCAGGTTTTTCTTTATTTATTAAGTTTAACAATTTAAAAAAGCTTAGAATAAAAATCAAAATATAAGAGAACCTACTTTTAAAAAAACCAAATTTCGGTAAATATTCAAAAATTTTTTTTTTGTTTATATTTATAACTTCAATTTTAGGGTTAATTAATTTTTTGTAATTTTTCCATTCATCGATAGCATCTACTATAGCTACATTTATATTATTTTTTGTTTTTGAATATTTTATTATAGATTCTGCAGACCTGATTACTGAAGAAACAGTTGCAACTTCTGATATAAATGGAGACCAATAAAAAATTTTCATTACTGTTTAAATTATTTTTTTAAAATTAATTCAAAAATTTTTAATAATTCTTATTTTGCTTTGTACAAATTTACTCATAATTTTACCTCAAAATATAGAGAAGGAAATTCAAATTTTTTTCTATTAAAGATGAATATAGTAACTTTAATTGCATTATTTTATTAGCTTTAATTTTTTTTTTGCTTATATTTCCTGTTTTATTCATAATTTTCATTGAAAGAATAAAACCATACTGTGTTGTTTATGAAAAAAAAAATTGTTATTATTGGTGCCCTTGGATATCTGGGTACAGAGCTTTGTAAACTATATTCGGGTAAAAGCTGGTATCACAGAATAATCGCGATTGATAATCGTTTTGTTTCTGAAAGAGTTAATCAACTAAAAAATTGGAATATCGAATTTTTTCAAGTTCAAATTCTCGACAAATCTTCTTTAAAGGTACTTTTAGAAGATGCCGACGTTGTTCATCATTTAGCTGGAATTACAAATGTAGCATACGTTAAAAAAGAGTCTAATGAGGAATTAGATGATAAAATCAAAAAAGTAGCTATCGAAGGAACCAATAATATTTTGGAAGTAATTCCAAATCAGTGCAAAATTATATTTCCATCTACTCATGTAATTTTTGAGGGTTTTAAAAATACCAAGAAAAATATTGACGAAGAAGAAATACCTTGTCCGATACTTGCTTATTCATCTAGTAAAGCACAAAATGAAATAGATATAAAAAAATCAAAAAAAAACTATGTTATACTTCGACTAGGATCTGTTTATGGCTATTCAAACGATTCTACAAGAATAAATATAATGCCAAATTTATTTTCTAAAATTTCTTCATTAAATGGAACTATTAATTTGTTTTCTGGTGGCAGACAAATAAAGAGTCTCGTCCCATTACAGGATGTGGTTAGATGTTTCAAGTTTATGGAAGAAAACAATAAAATTAATAAAGAAATATTTCATCTTGCAAAAGAAAATTCTTCTGTAAAAGAAGTTGCAGAAATTTGCAAAAAAATTAATCCAAAGACTAAATTAAAAATAACTAAGGATGAAATCCCAAATTTAGGTTACACACTTTCAAATAAGAAACTTTTAAGTACTGGATTCAAATTTTTATATGAATTAGAAACTTCAATTAAAGAAATGATTACCTTGTGGTCTTCAAAAAATTTCAATGAAAATTTGGAGTATATTAAAAAAGGTGAGAAAGAATTCGTTGATGAAAGAGGAAAAATCAGCAACTACGAATTACCAGAAGCAATCAATTTGGTTGGTTACATCGAATCAAAAAAAGGCACGATAAGAGCAAATCATTATCATCCTGTTCAGGAACAAAAATGCATCCTTATAAAAGGGCAATATATTAGCATATATAAAGATTTACTAAATGATAGAGCAAAAAAAGTTACACATGTTGTCAATGAAGGAGATTTAATATTTACAAAACCAAATGTCGCTCATACAATGATTTTTACCAAGGACTCTATTTTCTTAAACCTTGTAAGAGGAGAAAGAGAACATGAAAATTATGGTATTACCCATACAATACGACATGTTTTAGTTAATAACGAAGAAAAAAATATTTTAATAGATTCGTACAAATTTAATTGTCGTTGTTGTGGAAGCCAAAATTTGAAAAGAGTTTTGTCGTTAGGCTACCAACCTTTGGCAAATAATTTGCTTAAAAATAAAAACTCAAAATGCGAATTTTATCCACTAGAAATGAATTTTTGTAAAAAGTGTTATAATTGCCAGCTGTCTGTAGCAGTCAATCCAAAAAAGATGTTTTCAAATTATTTTTATTTATCTTCAACATCAAAATTATTTAGAGAGCACTTTGAAAAAGCTGCAAAGAAATATATTAATGAATTTAAACTATCTCCAAAAAAATCTTATATTATTGATGTGGGTAGCAATGATGGAATAGCATTAAAACCGTTCAGAAATTTAAAATTTAAAAAGCTATTAGGAATTGAGCCAGCTAAAAATCTAGCAAAAATTGCAAATAGAGAAAAGATAAAAACTTACAACGGCTTTTTAGACAAAAATAGCTTAAGAAAAATAAAGAAAAATGCTGACTTAATTTTGGCTTCAAATGTTTTTGCTCATTCTGATGACCCGAAAATTATGGCCGAATGTATGTTCAAATTATTAAAAAAAAATGGAATCATAGTCATAGAAGTTCAATATCTACTTAATACTCTAAAAGATTTAACTTTTGATAATATTTATCACGAGCATTACAATTATTGGTCTTTAACTACTTTGGTTACTTTCTTTAATAAGGTGAATGGAAAAATTTTTAGAGCTGAAAAAATTAATACTCACGGAGGATCTTTAAGAATATACGTTAAAAAAAATAATAAAGTAAAAATAGAAAAAAGTGTTAATGATCTTTTAAAAGAAGAAAAAAATTTTGGTATTAAAGATTATAAAACTTATGAAGAGTTCTCAAAAAAAATTTATAATATAAAAGACAACGTAATAAAAAATATTTCTAAGATTAAAGAAAATAATAATATTGTCGGGTATGGATCGCCGGCCAAAGCCACTACTGCATTAAATTTTTTTGGTATTTCCAATGAGATAGATTTTATTGTTGAAGATAACAAATTAAAACACGGTAAATATTTACCTGGAGTTAACATACCTATTGTTGGAAAAGATAAAATTTCTCAAAAAGTAGATTGTATTTTAGTTTTAGCTTGGAATTTTTTTGAAGATATAAAAAAAAATAATAATAATCTTTGCAAGAAATTTATTAACATTAAAGACTTAGCAAAAAATTAGGTAAATAATATTTAAATTTAAAAATTAATCACTTAAACTAAGTCTAAATTTAAGAATAAACAAATCAAAAAGCATTTTAAAAGAATCAACTATTAAATTAATTTTGCTACCAGGACGATGGTTCCATTTAACAGGTAGTTCTACAATTTTTATTCCAATTTTTTTCAAAACAAGAATTATTTCAACATCATGAATGTATCTTTTAATTTTCATTTTTTTGAAAACATTTTTAATATAGTTTTTATGATAAACTTTAAAACCACATTGAGTATCAGAAATTCTCATATTGAACAGTAAAAAAAGAATTAAACGAAAAATATCACCAAATCTTCTTCTTATAAATATAGATTTAACTTTTGATTTTTTGTGAGCTCTAGATGCAATATATACACAATTTATATTTTTAATTAATTTTTTTTTTCTCCAAATTAAATATTGTTCAGGCGAAACCGACATGTCAAAATCACATGTTAAAATCCAGTCAGATTTAGAACTAAGTATCCCTTTTTTTAATGCATATCCTTTGCCCATATTTTTTGAATAAGATATTAACTTTATTTTTGTATCAATTTTTTTTTTTTTAATTTTTTTAAAGAAATCAAGTAATTTATTTTTTGAATTATCAGAGCTCCCATCATTTACAAAAATGATTTCTTTAAATAGTTTTTTTCTTTTTTTTAATAATTTTTCTATTACAACAAAACAATAATTTAATCTGGTTTCCTCATTGTATAATGGTATAACCATTGAGGTATAGTTAGTTTTCAAAGATTTTTTAATTTTTTTCATTTATATTTTAAAAGAATTTTTTAACAAATTATTAAATATTTTTTTTCTATTTATGTTTATTAAGAAAAATATTAAACCCAAATATCTTTTTTGCATCCAAGTGGTTCGCCCCACCTACACATGGTGTCTTTGTTGCCCAGCATGCATCAATTTTCTTAGGAATATAAACATTTATATCTTCATTTAAATTAATTAATTCTAAATCACCTTTGGAAACATAAAAAAATGGAAAACTATATGAATCATATATTTTCATTTCTTTACTAATCCTTATTACATTTCTTACATTAAAAATTAATAATGAGACTATTACAAGTGTGGTAACTATTCTTTTTTTAACAAGTGTATTAGATAAAAAAAGTGATGTTGGTAAAAATGCTATTGATGCAAGCAAACTATAGCCTCCGTAACGAAGTGCTGGATGTTTATAAAACCATTCACAAAGTAATATGAATACTATAAATAAAATTTTAAAAAAATTTTTATCATAAGTATTTGAAGATTTTTTTTTATTTCGATAAAAAATTATAATAAATAAAACCGATAATAATAAAATTAATACTAAATTCTCAAAACCCTTGTTAAAAAAATAAATATTTGTCCAACCTTTAAGCCAGTTGAAACTTTTTATATATTTTTCTGGGTTTTCAGTGCTATGATGTGGACTTGCTCCACCTTTCGACCAGAGTTCAACCCATATTTTATATTTTTGGACTTCTTTTTGATTAAGTGCCCAAGAAAGTTGTTTTGAAAAACAAGTCTCTTTTAAAGGATAAACTACGCACCCATTATAAGCTAAATTCGTCAATGAAAACAAAATAAATGTTAGGCCCGCAATAATGGTTGTTCTGCTCATGAAAAATAATCTGAAAAAATTACTCCTCTTATAAAATACAATTATAATTAAAAATAAAAACAGTGAGTAAACAATAAAATATGTTTTAACTGTTATTAGATAACATATTAATAAAATTACTAATTGAATATTGCTTTTAAATATAGATTTGTTTAATTTTTTTTTTATCGTAATCAAAATTAAAGGAATTAAAATTAAAACAATGAGTTGTGCGGCAATGTCTGTTCCGTATGCACCTATTCTATAAAATTTTACATTAATGTATACAAAAACTAATAAATGAAAAAAATATACGTAATTAAAATTATTAATTTTTTTTTTTAATATAAAACTTAAACACACAAAGTTAACAAAAATTAGCGTAATTAAACCAATTGAATGAAAAAGATAAAATTTAATGTAGGGCAAAAATATTAAAGAATTTAAATAAAATAGAGATGAATAATTTTTTAAGCCATGAAATAGATTGCCTAATCCAAATTGAATTTTATTTTCCGTTAAACCCAAAGCATACGTTAGATGATAACTAGGAAAATCATCATGATTTTTTAGGATAAACAATGAAGAACTGAGAAAAAATATTAAAATAAGTAACAAAATATAATCTTTATTTAATTTTAACTTGCGAAAAAAAAATGCAAAGGAAATCAAGCCAACAGAATGTATAATTAGATTATGAACATAATCATGTTTTACGAAAAAAATTGTAGAGTATGATACTAGAACAAGTGCTAATAAACCCAATATTCCAATATATCCTAAATTATATTTTAGTAGATTTTTATTTACAAAATTGGCTAGTAAATAACCATAGCCCAAAATTGAAGATATAATCAATATTAAATAAAAATATAATAAGAAATACTTAGCCATGTTGCTTATTTTTAGTTAGTTTTTTTTTTAAAAAAAAATACAACAGGCTATAAAATAAAACATTAAAAATAATAGAATATACTAAGATTGTCGTGTAAAAAAATTTAAAATTATCAAAAATAATAAAAAAGTAAAATAAATTATATAGACAAATTAAAACACCGGAAAGTGGACTAGATAAATTTTTATTAATATTAAATGATTTATTTAGATATAAATAAATAAACTGGTGTAAGTGTTCATTGTCAGGAATTGATGGAGATTTTTTGAAAATTTTTTTTCTTATTATTGAGAATAAATTCTCATAGGCTGGATACCATAGTAAGGCCGCAATATAATAAGGTGAAATTAAATAATTATCATTGGAAAACTTGATCAATACAACGCCGGCGATAAAACTAACTAAATATGCCCCTCCATCTCCTAAAAATATTTTTCCAAAAAAATTGAATATATATATAACTGACAAAGAAATTAAACATATGGATACCAATACTATATCTAAATCAAGGTTATTAACGTCTGACAAATAAAGTATATTTGAAAAAACTAAAATAAAATATCCTATAACCAAAGTATTAACTCCATCTATAAAATTAGTTCCATTAATTAATACTAAAATACAAAATGAAGTAAAAAATAATTTTATGAAGAAAATATTGAACAAGTTATCAAAGAAATCTATTTCAATTGAAGATATAAAATTATCGAATAAAATTATATATATAACAATTATTATTATTTGAAATATAATTCTAAAAGTTGGAGAATGTAAGATATCTAGATCAGATAGCAGGCCTATTAGAAAAATAAAAAAAACTAATATAGTAAAATACTTATAATTTTCAGGTAAAAAAAAAATTAGAATTAACAAAAAAACTAAACCTCCTGAAAGAGGTATGGCATTATGTCCATTAATAAAGCTTTTATGATTCGATATGCTGGTTTGATCAATTAGAATATTGAATTTTTTAAATAAGAAACTTATCACTATTGTAATAAACAGAACAACAATAGCGGTTCCAACTGTATTCATTGGTTATATTAATACTTTTTATTTAATTCTTCTTCGGCTAAAAGTAGATCTTTATCAATCATATCTCTGACAAGGCTTAGGAAAGAATATTTTCGTTTAAAATTTAATTTTTTTTGGGCTTTTTTTGGATTTCCTTTTAAGTAATCAATTTCATTTGGTCTAAAATATTTTCTATCTATTTTAATTATCACTTTTTTCTTATTGTTTTCGTAAATATATCCAATTTCTTTTAACCCTTTTCCTCTCCAATATATTTTCATATTTAGTAGCTTTCCTACTTCATTAATAAATTCACGCACAGTATGAGTTTCTCCTGTTGCAATAACATAATCCTCAGGTTTTTTTTGTTGCAAAATTCTCCATTGCATCTCAACATAGTCTTTGGCATGCCCCCAATCCCTTTGAGCATTTAAATTACCTAAATATAATATTTCATTTGAACCAAATTTTTTTTGAGTTAAAAATCTAGTTATTTTTCTTGTAACAAATGTTTCTCCCCTTCTTGGGCTTTCATGATTAAAGAGAATTCCATTACACGCAAATAAACCATAGGCCTCTCTATAAACCGAAGTTATCCAATAAGAATATAATTTGGCTACTCCATAAGGAGATTTAGGATGAAATTTTGATTCTTCATTAAAGGTTTTTTGTTTGTATTTTTCTCCAAATAATTCTGAAGTACTGGCTTGATAAAACTTAATACGTTTCATTTTTAAAAATCTTATAGCTTCTAAAATTCTTAGAGTTCCGATTCCAGAAACTTCCGCTGTATATTCGGGATTTTCAAATGAAACTCCAACATGACTTTGTGCACCCAAATTGTAAATTTCGTTTGGTTTTATATTGTGTATTAAATTATAAATACTATTACTATCTGTAAGATCTCCGTAGTGTAAAAAAAAGTTAGTTTTGTTGTGTGGATCAATATAAAGATGGTCGATTCTTTTGGTATTGAAAGAAGAAGATTTTCTAATTAAACCATGCACTTTATATTTTTTTTTAAGTAACAATTCTGCTAAATATGATCCGTCTTGACCCGTAATTCCTGTTATTAAAGCAATTTTCTTTTTCATTTTCTAAATATAAACATTTTCAATATACACAATAATATTAAAAATCCATCTTTAAATTCATTTACTTTTTTTGTACCTTTTAATCTTGCCCTCTCATGACAAGGCATTGAGATTAATTTATATTTTCTAAATTTAGCTAACACTGGCAGTTCAATGCAAATTGAAAAATCTTTTCTTTTAAGATCAAGAGATTTAAATGCTGACGTTTTACCCATAACATAAGTAAATAATACATCGGAAAGATTTAACTTGAATAATAAATTGCAAATAAACGTAAAAATTTTATTCCCGATATATGTTAAAATAGTGTCGTCGTCACTATCTCCATTTGTTTCATATCTACTATTAAATACAAAATCGCATTTATTTGATAACTCATTAAACATATTTTTAAGATATTTAGGATCAAATGAACGGTCGGCATTAAATATACATAAGAAATTTGTTTCAACTTCTTTAATACCTTCTATTAAAGATGCTCCAAATCCATCTTTTTCTTGTAAAATAATTTTACAATCAAAGTTTTTCACTACATTTTGAGTATTAAAATCAGTTTTAGGAATAATAATAATTTTTTTACAATCAAAATTTTTTAATTCATTTAAAACCGTTGGTAAAGATTCCGCTTCATCTTTTGCAGGTATTACAAGAGTAAGATCTTTCATTTATTAATTTAAAACAATGAAAAGTATAAATTTATTTTCTTGAAAAATGCATAGATAGATAATCTAATTACACAAAGAATTGAATAAAAAAAATTCTTTTTTTCATATAAATAATATACCTTAAATGCATCCTTTAGTTTTTGTATTATTGAACTTGACAGTGAGTAAGGAGTTTGTCTCCAGAACATTAAAGGTTTATCAAAGCCAATTAGGTCAACTGATTTTTTAGCAAGACTTAACCATAAAACAAAGTCTTCTTTTGTTTTAAGTTCAGGAAATTTCATATCTGTTAGTAGTTTGCGTTTTAAAACTACAGAAGACAAACCTATATCACAAGATTTTAATAAATCTTTATATTTTAAAACTTTTCGAACTTCAATTATGCCAATTGTTTTTTCTTTACAATTTATGACTTGATATGCTGTGTGAGAAAATTCATAACCATATGTCAACATAAAATTTAATTGTAACTCAACTTTATTAATCTCCCAGAAATCATCACAATCTAAAAATGCAATATATTCTCCTTGAGCTATTGATATGGCTTTATTTCTCGAGTAAGCAACACCTTTATTCTCATCATTGAATATTATTTTAACTCTCGGGTCATTTTTGATACAACTTTTAATATATTTTGATTCACTGGTGTTTTGATCATCATATACAATTAAAATTTCAAGATTCGTATAAGTTTGATTTAATACAGAAGTTATAGATTTTAAAAAATAACTCCTTTTATTATAATATGGCATTATCACACTTACTAAATGGCTCATTAAATTATTAATAATTATGTTTTATAACTTATAAACTACGTGTTATTAGTAGTTGCAATACTTCGCAATAAAATAATATGTCTAGCTGCTGTTCTTGTATCAATAACAGTGGAAGTATTCTCTTATTATATTAATATTTTGCTGTACAAAAAAACCAAGTGTTTTATAAAAATTGTTGAACTTTAATAGCTATTTTAATATCGTCTAAGAAACTTTGGTTAACTAAAATTCATTATCATCTGTGAGTTGTAATATAACTTGTTAAATAACAAAGGATAGATTTTTTAGTGAGAGTATTATTTTATTATCGTGGCAGTGAACATTTTGGTGTTCAGTCTTTGATTTCTTTCGTACAAAGTAAGGGTCACTTGGCAGAACTAATTTATGATCCTGCTCTTGGTGACAATGGTTATTTAGATATCCCTTTAGCAAATAATTTTCTAAACAAATTATTTTGTAATGATAAACTTATCATAGAAAAGGCAAATCGTTTTCAACCAGATTTAATTGCTTTTAGTGCTATCACCAATCTTTATTTACCTATAACAAAGCTTGCGAAAAAGTTAAAGAAAGAACTTAATGTTCCAACAATTATTGGTGGAATTCATCCAACTTCGATACCAGAATACGTAATCAAGGAAGATTGTTATGACATGGTTTGTATTGGAGAGGGCGAGGAAGCATTGGCAGAAGTACTGCAACGACTGGAAGAAAAACGACCATACACTGATGTAAAAAATTTGTGGGTTAAAGATAAGACGGGAAGAATTCATAAAAATCCTAAAAGACCAATAATTAAATCTTTAGATACTATGCCTTTGGAGGACAAAACTCTTTTTGACAATTACGGGGCCCTTACTTCTAGATTAATGTTAATGACAACAAGAGGCTGTCCTTTTGAATGTACTTTTTGTGTTAACAGTTATCGTAACAGTTTGTACACTGGTGAAATATATTTAAGACAGAGAACAGTTCCTAATCTTATAGATAATTTATTACAATTAAAAAAAACATATCAACCCAAAGCATTCAGATTTCTTGATGATGTGTTCGCCTTTAATCTTAAGTGGTTAACAGAGTTTAAAGACGCCTATCTTAAACATATAAATCTTCCATTTCATGGTAATGTTACTCCCGCAACAGCTAAAGATAATGTTTTAAAATTATTAAGTGAAGCGGGATGCACTTCTTTGTCTATGGGCGTTCAATCAGGTAGTGAAGAGATTAGAACAAAACTGCTTCACAGAAGACACACGGATGAATCTATTGTTGAAGCGGCCCAAAGAATGAAAAAATATGGCATTAAACTTCACGCTGAATATATTTTTGGTTTTCCTGAAGAAACTCCAGCAGATATGTGGAAATCTCTAGATTTAAACGATAGACTTGACGCTGTTAACGCTGCATCTTTCATATTTTATCCTTATCCTAAAACGGAACTACAAGAATATAGTTTACAAAAAGGATATCTGAGCAAAGAAAAATATGAACTGGTTAAACAAGGTCACGGCTCTTATCATACCACTGGTTGGCTGGATCTTCCTTATATGGATGAAGTATATAAATTCAGTAAAATTTTACCTGTTTATAATGTAACGCCTAAATTTCTGAAACCATTACTTAGAAAAATTTTAAAATTAAAATATGGCTTTATTCACAAACTTATTTATGTATTTGCAATACCTTTAATTGACTTTGACGAATTTGTGATAAGAGTTAAAGATATACCTCGAATGTTTTTCAGGACTAGAAGAGCTTTAAAAATTGATACCTGGGATAAATCAACGCCAACAACACAAGTTAAAAGAAAGATTGTGCCTCTACATAGTCAAGAAAGCGAAGCGAATTTGAAATCGATAACTCACCACGGCAACAAAGCGAAAGTACGCAATAACACTTACCAATGGAAGCCGAAAATAGACCCAAGTTATGGGACATCTTCAAAACCCTGATCGCTTTCAAAAAGGTTAGTGTGTTTAAAATCGAACTCGCAAAAGTTGGGAAAAAATAATCCAATAACAAAATTCACGAAAAAGATACTAGTGCTTTGTTATCTTGCTATAAAATAAAGACATATCCGATATTAAATGAAAGGAATGAAGACTTTGGACATGAACAAGAAACTTTGACATGTGTTGACGAAAAGATTAAGAAATATGTCAGAAAAAAATAAATTAATTAAACTGGAATAATAAATATTAAAAATGTCAATTAGAATAAATGTAATCGATAGAAAAGGGAATAAAACTGTTTTTGATGTTGAAGAAAATACAACCATAAAAGATGCAATAATGAATGAGTTATCACCCGATAAGTATGGTATATGCGATGGAAATTGTCTCTGTGGTACTTGTCATGTCCGTGTTAATCCTGATGACTTTGAAAAATTGAAAGCAAAAGAAGAAGGTGAAATTGATTTGTTAAAAACACTAGATGTTAAAATCGATAAATATTCCAGGCTGGGCTGTCAAATTAAACTTAAAAAAGAATATGACAACATTACAATCTCAATAGTTTAGATTAGTATTTATAATTTTTTTTTAATTATTGTATTTGCCTAAAATTTTTTTTAAGAAAACTATCATCAAATAGTACATGGAAAAAAAAATATCTTTCACAGCCATTTTTGAAGAACCAACCATTCTATAGGGCAAGTAAATGGGTATTTGTCCAATACGATATTTTTTTCTATGTAATATAAAAATACTTTCCCAAAAGAATGCATAACTATTATTTTTTGCTAGAATTAAGTCAGATAAGGTAATTCTTTGACAATTGATGCATCTAAAGGCCCCGGAAGCGTCATAAGGCATTGATAAAAAAAAAGAAACCATAAAATGTCTTAATCTTGTTATGATAATTCTAGACATTGGCCAATTTTCTAATAAGTTTTTTTCTAAAAATCTATTAGTAATAGCAATGTCAACATATTTTAATTTTTCAATCAAGTATTGTAAGTATTTGGGATCATGTGTTCCATCAGCGTCCATAGTAATTATTATTTTATATTTTTTTTTATAGGACCAAATAAAACCATCTTTATGAGCAGAACCAATACCCATTTTTTTTGGTCTAAAAATACAATTGATATTTTGATTTTCTTTTATTAATTTCTTTATTTCCTCTTGCGTACCGTCGATAGAATTATCGTCAATAAATAATAGATCAAATTTTATTTTTGTTGCGTATAATTTATTAAATAAAATTTTAATATTTTCTTTTTCATTTAGAGTTGGAACAATAATAATAATATCTTTCATTAAACTACCTGTACTTTTGGAAGTGGAAATATAAATTTTGTACCTTTTTTTCTAATCTTTTTTTCTCTAATTAAAATTTCTTTTTTAAAATGCCATGGTAAAACTAAGTAATAGTCAGGATTTAATTTTCTTGATTGATTCTCTGAAATAATTTTTATCTTTGTGCCTGGTGTGAACAAATTATACTTTAATGGATTTCTATCAGCTATATAGCTTATTTCTTTATTTTTAATTTCATAAAATTGTAATAGAACATTGCCTTTAGTTGAAGCACCATAGCCATGGATTGTAAATTTTTTATTTGAAATTTTTTTAATTAATTTTTTAAGTTTAGCTTTTTGATTTAAAATTTTAGCAAAAAATATTTTAAAAATTTTTGTTGAGTGAAGCCCAACTTTACTTTCTTTTGATAGTAGATCATTGATTTTTTTCTTTTTAGTTTTATATTTTGCCTTCTGATGACATATATAATATCGGGAACTTCCACCATTGATATTATTAAATTCGTGGTCAAAAACTTTTAGTCCATTGAAATTCATCATATCTATAATAACTTTTGATGAATAATATTCTAAATGCTCGTGACATATTGTATCAAATAAATTATTTTTTATGATACAAAGTAAATCGGCATGTTCTAAAACAAAAATACCTTTTTCATCTAAGCATTCTTTAATACCTCTTATAAATTTATTGGGATCTCTAAGATCATAAAAAACAGACAAAGAAGTAATTATCTTAAATTTTTTTTTTAATTTCAATTTTTTGATATCAATAATTTGAAAAAAATTTGAAATTTTATAACTAATTTTATTATAATAGCTTTTATATTTATTTACTAGAGGATCAACGCCAACGGTAACAATTTTTTTTTCATAAAAATTTAGTAATGTCCCATCATTACTGGCAATGTCTAAAACGTGGTCATTGGTTTGCAAATTTACAAGGTTCGAACATTTTTTTACCGTTCTTTTTAAATGTTCAGTCATTGTCTTATTTACGCCCGATCTATATCCATAGTCTTTGCTGTATAAGTATTTTGGATTAAAATTTCTATCTAGCTGGACAAGTTTACATTTTTTGCACATTACAAGATTGAGACGTGCTTTTGGGATATCATTAAAAAAACTTTTAGAAAACTTACCTGTAAAACACATTTTACCTAGACTCAGCAAATTAAAAAATCTGTTGCTTTTACAATTTCTACAAAATTTATTTTTCATAAAATATAATAAAATATAAAATGTATATTATATATGGCTCTATTACTTTTAGTTAAATAAATAATATCGCAAAGTATAAATAATTCTTTCTTTTATATTTTTTATAAGTATTTTTATTAAATGTTTCGAAATAAACCTGCTAGTATTATTTTAATAATAATAACTCTTCTGTTTTTTGTTAAATGGGTTTTATCATTTTATTTTTTTAAAGAAAGCCTATTGGTTAAGATTATTTTTAAATAAAATGCGATTGATTGTATAAGTCCTAAAATGAAAATAAATTTAATTTTTTTTTTATCGAGATTTACAATGGGAGGCGCTGGAAATTCTATTTTTCGCCTATGTAAAGGTATATCTAAAAAAAAATTTAATATTTCAATAATTTGTTTAAAAAATTGTCCCTATGAAAATGAATTTAGAAAAATTGGAATCAAGGTTTATAAAGTAAATTCAAACAAAACTACTTTTGCTATGATAAAGATTTCAAAAATTACAAAATCTTTAATTTCCAAAAAATATAAAAAAAATATTTTTGTATCAAATATTCATTATACAAATGTATTATCTTTAATATTTCTAAGGAATTTAAATAATTTAAAAATGGTTTTAGTTGAAAGAACACCTCTAATGGAGTTGAGTATATATTTTGGTTTTTTTGATGCCATAAAAAAATTTTTTATTAAATTATTAATTTATTTATTGTACCAGTTTTCTGACTCAATTATTTGTAATTCAATCAGTATAAGTAGACATTTTAAACTTAAGTATAACCTTAATACTAAGACTATTTTTCCACCTTCTGTTATAAATTCTTCTCAAATTTTATCAAAAGTTTATAAAAAAAATAAAACTTTAATAATTGTAACAATATGCAGATTAACAAAAGAAAAAGGTTTAGATGTTCTTATTAAAGCATTAAGTTTCTTAAAATTTAATAATTATAAATTATTTATTGTTGGTGACGGAGTAGAAAAATTAAGACTTAAAAAACTTTCAGAAAGATTGGGTATTCACAAGAAAATAAAATATTTTGGATTTATGAGAAATACTAGTCCAGTCTTAAAAATCTCTAACTTATATATTAACTCTTCTTATTTTGAAGGTTTTCCTAATTCTGTCGTAGAAGCTATCAACTTTGGGCTTCCGGTAATTAGTTCTCAAAGTTATGGAGGAATAAATGAAATTTTACTTAATGGAAAATGCGGCACAATATTTAGAAATGGAAATTCAGTTGATTTAGCAAATAAAATACAAAATTTTTATAATAATCCAAAAAAATTTTTTTTAAAAACAAAATTAGCAAAACGTAATATACAAAGATTTACTTTAAAGAAAAATATTTTTAATTATGAAAATCTATTTTACAATTTATAAATTAAAGCTTTATTTTTTTCTTGCTATTTATAAACCATTCCACTGTGTTTTTTATTCCATTTGAAATATCTGTAAATTTTTTTATACCAGTAATCCTTTTGATTAAACTGTTATCTCCATGAGTTTTTAAAATATCTGCTTTTTGTAATGATCTTTTTATTATTTTGGGTTTGTTTAAAGTTAAATCATCAATTTTTTTAATTATATTTGTAAGTTTTATAGGCTTGTTAGAGCAAATATTTACAATTAAATGCTGATGTTTCAATTTTACATAAATTAGTTTTTTCAAAATTTTACATACATCTTTTATGTAAGTAAAATCTCTAACATGATTACCATAGTTGTTTAAGTAAAAAACTTTCGATTTATTATATGTTGCAATTAAATATTTCATTATAAACATATCGGGTCTTCCCCATTCACCATAAACTGTAAAAAATCTTAATCCAATACATTGAGTTTTACTTTGTTGTAATAAAGTGTTTACCATTTCTTCATTCACTTTTTTACTTAATCCATAAATATTTTTTGGTCTTAATGTATAATTTTCTTTCAAGGGAAACCTATTGAGTTCCCCGTATGTTGAGCTTGATGATGCATAGAACAATCTTTTAACTTTAAACTTGATGGATAAATTCAATATATTAAAAAAACCTGATATATTATTTTCAATATAAGATCTTGGATTTATTAAAGAATATCTTACCCCTGCTTGAGCTGCGAAATGAAAAATATGGTTGAAATGATATTTTTTGTAAAGTTTTATTAGTTTTTTGTTTTGATTTATATCGATTGTGTAAAATGTAAAATTACAATTCTGAACTAATGTTTTCAATCTTTTTTTTTTATAGCGTACTGAATAATAATCACTAAAATTATCTATTCCTACAACTCGTATTTTTTTATTTGTTTTAGCTAGAAAATTTGCAAAATTAAACCCAATAAATCCACAACAGCCGGTTATTAAAATTTTCATAACGAAAAATATATACCAATTATTTTAATTTAAGTATATTTATTTGAACAATGAAAATTATTCCTTGCATCATTGGATTGGGGTATGTGGGTTTACCAATAACATTAAGTCTTGCAAAAAAATTTTTAACTTACGGATTTGATACAAACAGAGAAAGATTAGAAAATTTAAAAAATAAAATAGATACCAATAGAGAATTTGAGTCAAAAAAATTTAATACTGTAAAAAAAATTGTTTTTACGAATAAAATAAAAGATATAAAAAAATGTAATTTTTTTATTCTCTGCTTACCGACTCCAATATACAAAAATAAAAAACCTGATCTAAGAAATTTAAATGATGCTATTAAAACAATTTCAACAATCTTAAAAAAGAACGATATTATTTTTTTAGAGTCAACCATTTTTCCTGGTGTAACTGAAAAATATAAAAATTATTTAGAAAAAAAAACTAATTTAAATAATAATAAAGATTTTTTTATTGGTTACAGTCCTGAAAGAGTAAACCCCGGAGACAAAAAATATACACTTAAAAATATTACAAAAGTTGTAGCAATAGAAACAAGAAATAAAAAAGTATTAAAAAAAATTAATGAAATTTATAACAAAGTATCAAAAAAATTAATTATATCTAAAGATATTAATGCAGCAGAAACCGCAAAAGTTATAGAAAATATTCAAAGAGATCTTAACATTGCTTTAATGAATGAAATTTTACTTATATGTAAAAAATTAAAAATAAATTTTAACGAAGTGATTAAATTAGCAAAGTCTAAATGGAATTTTATGAATTTCAGACCAGGTTTGGTGGGAGGACATTGCTTGCCCGTGGACCCATATTACTTATCAGCGATTTCAAAAAAAAATAATTTTAAAACAGAAATTGCTTTATCTGGAAGAAAAATTAACGACGGAATGTTAAATTATATAATTAAAGAATTAAGTTATTTTTTAAATAAAAAAAACAAATCATTAAAAAATTCTAAAATCATGATCATGGGGTTAACCTATAAAGCTGGTGTTGCAGATATGAGGAACTCGTTAAATTTTAAAATATTTAAAAAAATTAGAAAACATAATAACAAAGTCTACGCGTGCGATCCGTTTGTTACTAAAAATATTAAAAATAACTATAGAATTTATAGTGATGTAAAAAAAAATATAAATTATGATGTAATTCTTTTTCTTTCATACCATAAGATATTTAAAAAAATTTTTAAAAATATTATATCATCAAAGAACAGGAATAAGATTTTAGATCCATTTAATTATTATTCCTAATTATTAGTTTATAATTTTATTGACATGAAAAAATCAAAATCTCTTCTTATATTTATTCCTTCTATAGAAAATGGTGGAGTAGAAAAAATTTTGTATTTAGTTGCAAATTATTTTGCAAAAAATAATATTTCAGTAAAAATTTTAACTGCATTTAATAATAATAGAAAATTCTTTGATAAAAGAATAAAAATTATATCTCTAAAAAATAATTTAGTAAACTCAAGATTTTTAAGAACTTTAATTACAATTTTTCTTTTTTTTAGGCATTGTTATTTTGAAAATAACCTAATTTTATCATTTCAATCAAATATAACCGCTATATTGCTAGGATTAATTTCTAATAAAAAAATTATTATTAGATCAAATACAAGTCCTGATAAATATATAAAAAATTCATTAAATAAAATTACATTTAAATTTTTTTTTAACTTTGCCGATGAAATAATTGTAAATAGTTATGAATTTAAAAAAAGGTTCAAAAATTTTTTTTCCATAACTCCTAAGGTAATTTATAATCCCTTCATAAAAAAAAAATGTAATAAAATAAAATTTGCTTTTTTTGATGATAAAAAATCATTAAAAATCATTAATGTTGCAAGATTAACTGCTCAAAAAGATCACTTAACCTTGTTAATGGCGTTTAAAAAATTAAATAAATTTACCAAATGCAAACTAATAATAATTGGAAATGGATATAGAAAAAATAAGTTAAGAAAATATATATTAGAAAATAATTTACAAAAAAAAGTGAAATTAATCGGATACAAACAGAATTCAGAATCATATATAAAAATTTCAGACGTGTTTGTTTTAACTTCTTTTTTTGAAGGGCTGCCAAACGTCTTGATTGAAGCACTATATCTTAAAAAATACATTATTTCTTCAGATTGCCCCACTGGGCCAAAAGAAATATTGAACAAAGGTCGGTATGGAGATTTATTTAAGGTTCAAGATCATAATCAGTTATTTAAATTATTAAAAAATTTTAATAATAAATCCAAAAAAATACAATTAAAAATTAACCAGGGATATAAAAGTCTTTGCAGATTTGATTATAAAAATAATTGTGAAAAATATTTTAAAATAATATCTAAATATTTATAAAGAAATGAAAAAAAAAAGAATTTCTGGTGGATTGAGAAAAAAAAATTATTTTAAAAAAAATAAAAAAAATTTACCTCTTGTCTCAATAATTACGGTAGTATTAAATAATAAAAAATTTTTAGAACAATCAATAAATAGTGTTTTAAATCAAAGTTACAAAAATTATGAACTTATAATTATTGATGGAAAATCAACAGATGGGACCTTAGAAATTTTAAAAAAAAAAAATTTAAAAATAGACTATTGGATATCCGAAAAAGACAAAGGCATTTATGATGCAATGAATAAAGGAATAAAATTAAGTCGCGGCTCAATAATTGCAATCCTTAATTCTGATGATATCTTCTATAAACATGCACTTAAAATAGCCACAGATTATTTCAATCGATATGAGTACATAGATTTTCTTTTTGGAAGCGTAATTAAATATAAACTTTTATATGGATATAGACCGTGGAAAATACATTGGAGTTTTGGTTTTTACAGTACTCATTCTATTGGTTTTTTTATAAAAAAAAAAGCTCAGAAGAAAATTGGTTATTATAATACTAAATACAAGTATTCAGCAGATTATGATTTTTTTTATAGAATGATTGTAAAACGCAAATTAAAAGGCATGGCGACAAAAAAAAACGAAATATTTGGAAAGTTTAGACGTGGAGGATTTTATTCAAAAATATCTTTTATGGACTATTTGCGTGAAACTATTCAAATTAGATTGGACAATGGACAAAATATATTATTAGTTTCAATAATTTTTTTATTAAAATATATAAGGCACTTAATTAATAAAATAATTTGGCTTTTTTAACTGTCACAATTAGAATTTAAATTTAAATTATAGTAAAAATCGTAATATTTACCCTTAAACTTTTTACAAAAATTATTAGAATTAATGTTGGATTTAATTAAAATAGGGTTTTTTTTATTAATAATTATAATTTCCGGATCAGAAAAATTAGATACTATTTTAGAGTTGAATTTTTTTATTAATCTCTGAAATTCATTATTTGGAATCAGCAATTGTTGTGAGAGCAATGGTGAACTATTATTTATGAACTCGAGTATTTCTTTGCTGAAGTCTTTAGAATCATTAAATGTGACTAGTGAATTTGCTTGGTATCGCATCCAAAACAGATGTTTAACATTTTCATTTCGATAACGCCATATGCTTTTTTTTTTATTTTCAAAAAATTTTTCAAAATCTTTTACAGAAAGTTTTAGATATCTAAATGTGTTTATTAAATCATTTTCAATCATCTCATGTTTTTTGGAAACAAACACTCCATTTACAATTTTTAAAAACTTAATTTCATTAAGAATAGCCCAAACCAAAAATTTATCATCGAATGTTAAAAGTGAAAGATTATTATTTTTACTAAGTAAATTCATTTCGTTAATAATATTCACAATTTTATTAAATTCTTTTCTTTTAGATTTATTTTCCTCGGTTAGGTTATTTTCATTATAATTTTTATATGTTTGAAAAAAATTAGTTATTAAGAATGTTATTAATAAAAAAATAGATAATGTATTTGTAAATTTAATAGAGAAGTTTTTTTTTAAATAATGTTTGATAATTACGCAGGTTGACAAAAATAATAATAAGAAAGCACAAATTACCACTAAATTAGTAAAGTGATATAAATGCGAAGAAAATTTATTTGATGCTAAAATAAATACAAAGGGAGAAATAATAGAAGAATAAAATATAATAAAAATAATATTTAATTTTCCTAATTCCTTAAATAAATTTTTTGAATTTATCAAGACAAATAGAAAAATAGTAATAATAAAAATAATTAAAAATTCTGGTTTGAAGAGTTTTCCAAAAAGATATTTAACTAAAAATATTTTTTTTTCATAATCTAAATTTGCTACCCCCACTCTTTCTAGAAAATGAGGTTCAGAAAAATACACATTTACTAAAAAGGGAACGGATATCAAAATAAAAGACGCAATATAAGAAGAAACACATAGAATATTAAATTTCAATTTTTTGATTATTTGAGATTTAAATTTATAGACCAAAAAAACTAATAAAATTACCTGCTCAAGAATAAAATGGTGAAAAACAGATGTAAATGATAAACCCGATAAAATTCCAAGCAAAATAAAATTTTTTTTAAGAAAAATTTTTTTTCGATTAATTTTAAATAAAAGTAAAATAAATAGAAAAAAAAATATATTACTTACCATGGGCCTTGGAAATCTAAATGTAAAAAGATCAAAAGAAATTACGCTAAAATAATTTAAATTATCTAAATTAAGAATTTGTAAAAAATGTGGAATAGTAAATAATATTATAGATAATGCTAATGACTCTATTCTTTCAAAATCTAGTAATCTAAAGATTTTGTAAAAGATTATTAAAAATAAAAGTATAAAAAAGAACTCTAAAACTACAATACTCCAAGATCCCATAAGTAAATAAAAGATAAAATGTAAAAAGAAAGCTCCAGTTGGAATCACTATAGTTCTCAAATTTTCTACAGATGGGTCAAATGAATAGCTTAAATTAAAGTTTGATAGGGCTTTAAGAAGAGGGTAAAAATAATAGCCATCACTAACGCTCTCAAAAATTATTCTTACATCTATACTTTCATCAAATTTTAAGAAAGGTTGATACCATTTTACTAAAAAAAGAAATATAGAACAAAAAATAATCCATAAATTAATATTCTTTTTCATATAAATAATTATTATGTTATTTTCAATATCCTTTGGTATGTGTTTTACAATGATAATATTTAATTAATATAAGTTTTTAACTTCCTAAATTAAATGATTTTTTTGTAAATAATATTTATTTGTAGAATATTTTTTTTTTTTAAAAGTAAGTTTTTTTTTATTAATTGAATAATAATAAGCTTTATATGAAAATTTTTTAAGTAATTGCTCTATTTTTTTTTCATCTTGATTGAGTTCAATAATCAAGGCAGGCCTGTCTTTTTTAATGATATGAATTATGCCTTGAATAACAGATAGTTCAAAACCATTGGTATCAATTTTAATTAGATCTATTTTTTTATTTATTTTTTTTATTTTTTTTATAAATATTTTTTCTTTGATTATTGAAATATTTTCCCTAAATTTGAAGTCTAGCAAGAAATGATTAAGAAGTTTTTTACTATAGTGTGTGTATGTAACTAAATCAAAATTCCAAAAAAAAAATTTATATCTTGGAAAAAAAATTGTTTTATAACCATTCATATTTCCAATGGCAAAAGGTTTAATAATAAGATTTTTTATGTTAATTTTTTTTAATTCATTAACGTACCTTTTATTTGGTTCAAAACAAATAATACTTCCAATGTTTAGGATTCTACTAAAAAATTTGGATGCTATTCCGTCACTAGCGCCTACATCGATTATATTTACTTTATTATTTAAATTTAATAACTTTATACCATCGAAATCTTGTTCAAATATATTCGTAAATTTAACTAAAGATCTTAATAAAAAATAAGTAAGCGGGTGACTTCTAATAATTTTCTCAAAAAAAGATAAAATCCCCTCATTTGTTTTTGATTGTCTCATTTTACTTAAGAATTTTATTAATTATCGATGAAATATAATTAATATCATCTTTTTTTATTTGAAAATATGAAGGCAAATATAGCCCATACCTTGCAATATAAGATGAGTTTGGAAATTTTTTGTTTTTAAATATTTTCATTTTTTTAAAAATATATTGCTCATGCATAGGCCAAAAAAAAGATCTTGTTTTAATTCCATACTTAGAAAGTTTCTTAGAAAGTATAGACGCTGTAATTTTATTCTTTTTGATTACAATTCCCACCACCCAGTAAATATTTTTTGAAAATGTATTTGAAGGAGGCAGTATTTGTATATTTGGATTTTGATGTAATTTTTTATAGTAATAAGCACCAATTTCCATTTTTTTTTTTATTACTTTTTTTATGTTTTGAAGTTGACTTAATCCCAAAGCAGCTTGTATATTTGTCATTCTATAATTCCACCCTATATCATCGTGATTAAATCTGTTTGACTTACCAAAGCATAAATTTCTTAATGACTTACATTTTTCATATATCTTAAAATTGTTAACTGATAACATGCCACCTTCCCCAGTAGTTAACTGCTTATTAGCATAAAAACTAAAAGTACTTATATCTCCAAAGCTTCCGCACATCTTATTTTTATAACTTATACCCAAGACTTCTGCCGCATCCTCTATAACAAATAAATTATATTTTTTACAAATTTTTAGAATTTTGTCCATTTCATTTGGAAATGAGTAGATATGTGTAATAATTATTGCTTTAGTTTTTTTTGAAATATTTTTTTCAATATCTTCAATATTAATGTTCCAATTCTTTAAATTACAATCAATTAAAATCGGTTTTGCTCGTTGCCTTATTACTGCTAACACATTAGAAATTATTGTAAAATTTGATATTAAAATTTCGTCATTTTTTTTTAAATTAAGTACCTTAACTGCTATTTCTAAAGCAGCTGTTCCACTAGAAACTGCTACAGAATATTTTCTATCTACAAAACGAGAAAATTTTTTTTCAAATTTTTGTATTTCTGGACCATCAGATGATATCCATCCACTTTTTAATACTCGATTAACACTGTTTATATCTTTTTTTGTAATATAAGGTGAACTGACTGGAAAAAAATTAGTGGTAAGAACTTTTTTATTCATAATTATCAAAATACGACATTTATCTTAATATCCACTAAGATTATATCAGAATCTAATTTTTAAGGGTTTGTCCACTTCTTATTTTAAATCACTACCTGTGCGATAATTGGTAAAATAGTGTATTATAGTAGAAAAAAATTCTTTTATTCCTTGTTTATATGCCAAACCTTTGCGTAAATAATAACCATCAATAGTGTATCCTATCCACCAAAATAACCTTTTAAACCTTAGAGATAATAGTGGCTTTATAAATCCAAATAATTTTGGGTGATGAGTCAACAGACTGAAGAAACAACGTAAATTGAATATCTTTTGTTCGTCTTCTTTATTATCAAATTTTATGACTGAACTATCGTAATAAGTGCTTTCTAAACGATCAAAATCACCATCAAAATAACCTTTATCTATAGCATACCTAGTCATTTTCAGTCCAGGATAAGGTGCAAAAATAGATGCATTAGCGATAACCGGTTTAAGTTTTATATTTGCTTCAAGTGTTTCCATTGCCATTTCAAATGTTTCACCGGGATTACCTAGAACATTTTCTGTTAAAAGTTTGATGCCATATTTATTTAATAAATTTCCTGCACTGAAAATTTCTTCTAAAGATTGTTCTCGTTCCATCACTGTATTGCGGATATATTCATTTCCAGCTTCAACACCCGCGTAAACAAGACTCGCACCCGCTTTTGCAAGTGAAGAAATAATTTCCTCGTCAAGGTGATCGAAACGAGCATTAATACTAAAAGGAATGTTGCATCGTTTTGCGTAAATCTCGGTAAAATTAAGTGTCCATTTCTTGTTTATGGTAAACACATCATCAACAAAATATACCATTTTAACAGTAGCATGATTTTTTAACCAAAGTATTTCATCTATTATTGAATTCGGAGTTCGAGAATATAATACTTTTTTATTTCCAGCTTGTTCTCGATACATCTTATTGTAAGAATGATTAAAACAATAAGTACACTTGTGTGGACATCCACGATGAGCAAGAAAGTGTTTTATTCCATGGTTTTTTAGTACTGAAAATTTATTAATGTACAGATCTCTTGCTGGGTAAGTTAATTCATCAAGATTTTTTATTCGTGAACGAACTGCATTACGATGAATTACATCATCTTGTTTAACCCAAAAATTTTTTATGTTTGTTGGTATTTTTCTCCCCAATTTATCAAAAGCATTAGCAAAATCCAAGACTGCTTCCTCTCCTTCGCCTATGCAAATAGCATCGGCATAATCTTCTTCAATTATTTTGGGAAAAAAAGTTACATGCGGACCACCCCATAGTATGGGAATATTTAGTCTCTGTTTAATGGCTCGGGCGATCTTAATATACCCTTGATGGCTACCACTTATAACACTAAATCCGATTATATCAGGTTTGTATTGTTCAAGCTCTTTAAGCATTTTTTCAATTTTGTTTTCAACAACAAAAAGATCAACATCATGTCCATCTTTCCTTAAAACACCAGCGATCATCGTAATTCCGAGCGGTATTGAAAACCCAAGAATATCTTGCACAAACGCAATTCGCATCCCACATTACCCTATAATGTAAAATTCGAGATAAATAAATTATTATTCATTTTAAGCTAATTGATTTTTCAATATGTTAATATCATTGTTAAGTGCAAAAAAATTTTATTTTATTTGAATTCTTTTCTCATGAACTTTGTTAAATTTAGTTTTATCTACTGCTAAATTATAAGGTCCTTGTTTTACCTCAATCATTTCAACTTTTTTTAAAACTTTGAAACCATGGCCACCACGGACCAGCATAATTATATCTTTTTCATTAATTATTTTACTAAATAAATATTTTTGTTTATTTTCATAAAAATCTACTCTTAAAATACCTTTTAATAGCAAAATCACTTCGGTGGTGCTAAGAATTCTTGTTAATCTTTTATTATGTTGATGAGGTTCTACAATATGGCCTTTTTTATGTTTCATATATCCAAATTGTTGTGTTGCTTCTTTGGAGGTAAAAAAAGTTATTCCCCCTTTTTTTCTAAATTTACCCCTAACAATCAAGGCAAAAAGTTTATTTTTATATAGTATTTTTTCAATCACGTTAAAAATGTAAAATTAATTTTCGATATTATAATATTAAATTAAGTCAAATATCATAAAATTAATCTCTTCTGACTAGTGATAATATAATTCTAGTTATATAAAAAAAACTAAGATAGATAAATTTAAACATATTTGGTGCTGTTTTACTTATACCTTCTTTGTCAGCTGGTTGTGTAAATGGTATCTCTAAAATTTTAACATCTTTTTGTTTGGCTTTATACAAAAACTCAATAAAAAATTCACCATGGCCATAACTTATTGGAACAACTTTATTTAAAACAGATCTATTCATTACAAAAATTCCACTGGTATAATCTTTTATTTTTCTACCTAGAATAAATCTACAAATTAAATTTACTATTTGACTTGCTGCAATTCTTAATCCTTTTCTTTCATCTTTTCCACCTTCTACATATCTAGAAAGAATAACAAGATCATGATTATCCAATTTAGATATCATATTAGGCAACTTTACAGCCAATAAATCCATATTAGAGTCAATCCATCCAACTACATCACCCGTTGAATTGATTAGACCCAATGAAAAAGCGGAAGCTAATCCCCTAGATTTTCTGGAAAAAAGTTTTAAATTTGGATTATCAATTTTTTTAACTTTTTCAAAAGTACCATCAGAAGAGTTATCGTCGACTAATATAATTTCAACATTTTTTATATACTTAAATATTTGACTAATTGTTTGTTCTATTACTGAAGCTTCATTATAAGTTGATAAAATAATAGAAATTTTTTTATCCATTATATTTTCTCAACTCACTATCCATCATAATTTTTATTAAATCATCTAGTTTAGTTTTAAGTTTATATTGGAAGGCTTTTTTTGCTTTGTTAGTATTTCCTTTTAATACATTTGTTTTTGATGGTCTTAATAACTTTTTATCAACTTTAATATATTTTTTATAATCAAGACCTACATATAAAAAACATTTCTTAACAAAATATTCTACTGAGTAAGTTTGTCCAGTTGCTATTACAAAGAAATCGGGTTTTTTAAGTTGCATTATTTTCCATGCACATTCAACATAATCCTTTGCATAACCCCAATCAATTTTTGCTTTTAAATCACCCAAATATAAATAATTTTTTTTGCCAAAATAAATCTCACAAACCGAATGGACAATTTTTTTGGAAACATAATCCTTGCTTCTTTTAGGAGATTCGTGATTATAATAAATAGCTCCGCAAATAAATAAATTATAAATTCTTGAATACATTTTGCAGGCCTGAAATGCAGTAGCTTTTGCTAATGCATAAATACTATTCGGATCTAAAATAGTTTTCTCATTCTGCATTTTAGATTTAGCTAGACCAAAAATATTTGATGATAAGGGTTGAAAGTATTTAATTTTTTTTTTTTTATTTTTTAATATTTCAAGAATTTCTATAACAGACAATGCTGTTGTTCTGAACGAATATGTGGGAATTTCAAAACTCCATCCTACATGATCTTGATCAGCAAAATTATAAATTTCATCCGGTTTAGTTTTTTTTATAACTTTATTTATAGAAACCGTATCCAATAAATCACCTCTATGTAAGAAAAAATTTTTATTAAATATTTTTTTATTATTTATTACATGATCAATATTTTTTGTATTTCCAGTAGCTGACTTACGTATCAATCCGTGAACTTCATATTTTTTTTGAATTAGAAGTTCAAGCATATAAGAACCATCTTGACCGGTTATACCGAGTATTAATGCCTTTTTTTTCATAAATTTATTTATTTATAATTTTAAAATTAGGATAAGGTAAAATAAATTTTCCACCTCTTTTTAACCATTTTTTTTCTCTTTTTATAAACTCTTTAATAAAAGCATAAGGCATAACAAAAAAATAGTCAGGATTTAACTTTCTAGCCTCATTCTCAGATATTATTTGAACACCTGAACCAATTGTATATTTTCCCCATTTTTCAGGACTTCTTTCTGCTGCAAATTCTATTAATCTACTGTTAATTCCGTAATATTGCAAAAGGGTATTCCCTTTGGTAGAGGCACCATAAATAAAAACTTTTTGTTTCTTTTGAACTACACTATTAAGGAAGTTTAAACATTTTTTTTTATTTAATTCCACGCGTTTGATAAATTCTTTTATAGCAGATAAACTTGTTTTTTCTTTATGAATTATAGATGTAGAAATATTTTTTTTGCAAAAAATTCTGTAACTTCCACCATTAATATCATTTTCTTCTATTTTAAATATTTTTAATCCATTTTTTTCAAATAAATATTTCAATGATTCATATGAATAAAATTCCAAATGCTCGTGACAAATATTTCCTAGATCATTTTTTTTTAGCATAGATTCTAAACACATTAATTGCGCAATAAAAACACCATTGTCATCTAAAACTTCAGCTGCATCAGCTATAAACTTTGATGGATCTTCTAAATCATAAAACATTCCAATAGCTGTAATTAATTTTATTTTTTTAATTTTTTTATTTCGTAATATTTTTTTTAAATCTTTTGAATTCCAAAAATCATTTAATATATATTTACAATTTTTTTTAAGAAGTTTTGTTAAATTTTTTGCTGGTTCACAACCAATTGTTATATATTTATCTTTTTTAAAATACTTAAGAAGAGTCCCGTCGTTTGCACCTATGTCTAAGACAGAATCGCCTTTTTTTAAAATTGACATTTTTTTAACAGTTAAATAAATATTCTTTAAAGCATCCTTCATTGTTTTTGTAATCCCAGATCTATACCAGTAAAATTTTTTATACATTATTTCCTGCGGGGCTGAATGTTGTAATTGCAACAATTTACATCTTTTACAATAAATAAGGTCTAATGGTGCCTTGACACCTTTGCGTATATTTTTTTTTGAAACAAAGTTACTTACAAACAAATTTCCGAATGAATAAATTTTTAGTAAATTCTTATTGCCACAAAGTCTGCACTTTAAAGTTTTTAAAGTTTTTGGTATTTTCATCTACTAAAGTATGATTATAAGAGGCTATGCTAAAAATATTTTATCACTTGAATAATCGTTAACATAGTTTAATAGAATAAACAAATCAAAATTTAATCATGAAGTCAAATTTAATATTTTTTTTGACACTTTTTAAATTATATAAAAAAAAAATATTTAAGATTGCAATTTACGAAATCTATTTTTTAATAAAAAATTTTAAAAGTGCTAATTTTAGTAGACTTAAAAATATCAATAGAAAAACAGTCACAATACCTTGCCCATATTATTTTATTCATAAAATTTCAAAATTTATAAATAAAAAACAAATTACAAATATAGTTGATTTAGGAAGTGGATTTGGACGATTAACTAACTATTTAAGTAAAACAACAAAAGCTACTGTTTCAGGATATGAGATTGACAAAGAAGCTTTTAATTTTTCAATAAAAAATAAAACCAGCAATGTCACTATTGAAAATAAAGATATTTTAAATTGTGATTATAAAAATTTGAAAGCCGAATGCTTTATTATAAACGATCCTTTCCACCTTAATAATTTCGGCCTTGAAAATTTAATGAAAAAAATTGAACTTGATAGAGTTAATTTAAAAAAAAAAACCTATTTTATTACTATAAATATCAACGAGAATAAAATGCATATCTTTAATAATTATAAATTATTAAAATTAATTTCTGCTGGACAAACAAGGTGTATTAAATTCTTTAGTAACTAATTAATTTAGTAAAGTTGTTCGTTAACCATTTTGTAAATGATTTGTTTAAAAGTTGTTTTTGCTCTCCATTTTAGTATTTTTTCAGCAAGACTTGGATCAGCGCGATAAGACCTTATATCTTGCTTTCTAATAAGTCGTTTTGTATTTACTTTTAAGCAATTTCTTGGAATTTTTAATAATCTAAATGCCTCATAAACAAAGTTCTTGAGACTATGTCTTTTACCTGAGCCTATCACTAAATCTTTTGGGCAACGTTGCCTAAGCATTAAATACATTGCTTCGACATATTCTGGGGCCCAGCCCCAATCTCTGCAAATATTAGTATCACCCAAATATAAATATTTTAATCTTCTTTTTTTTATTAACTTGCAATGATTGATAATTTTTTTTGTTACAAATTCATTTGATCGCAATGGAGATTCGTGATTGAAGAGTATGCCACTACAACATTTAATTCCATGCCACTCTCTAAATATTTTTATTAACCAAAAACTACTTGCTTTACTTATGCCGTAAGGACTTTGAGGATCAATATAAGATTTTTCATTATAAATGTTTTTGTTTCTATCTCCATAAAACTGACCGGATACTGCGTTAAAAATTTTAATTTTTTTGTAGGTTTTTTTTACTGTTTCTAAAATATTTAATAAGCCCAATGTGTTACTTTTGAAAGATTCCAAGGGATTAATATATGATTTTGTTACCGAAGACTGGCCACATAAATAATATATCTCATCAGGTTTAATTTTTTTTATTAATCTTTTAACTACAGGAAAATTTGCAATATCGCATTTAATTATTTTTACTTTTTTTAAAATTCCTAATCTGGCAAGATTTTTTAGATTTCTTTTTCTATTATTTCTAGTAATACCATAAACATCATGTTTTTTATTAACTAAAAAATCGCTTAAATATGACCCATCTTGTCCGGATACACCAAATATTAAAGATTTAATTCTTTTTTTTTTCATTTAATTAAAGATTGAAAAATTTTGTATTTTTTTATCGAATAATTTTTTTATGAAAATTTTAATTCATCGAAAGTTAATAAATAAATACAATTAATTTTTTTATAATTAAAATTTTACCAACATTATTTATCTTTATTGATGAAAAAATTTTTTCAGTGCATAAATCAAGCCAATTGAGCTATTAGTACTGGTTAGCTACACGCATTACTGCGCTTCCACATCCAGCCTATCAACGTGGTGGTCTACCACGGCTCTATAGGAAGAACTAGTTTTGAGGTGAGTTTCCCGCTTAGATGCTTTCAGCAGTTATCTCGT
>Ga0187827_10001805_pt1 | contig 30351 bp, 28 predicted proteins | sample ETNtaG_39_FD_167969 | JGI IMG/M metagenome (GOLD analysis project Ga0187827, IMG submission 167969) | Marine microbial and viral communities from oxygen minimum zone, Eastern Pacific Ocean - ETNP2014_SV_150_PacBio MetaG (Illumina Assembly) | ecosystem: Environmental > Aquatic > Marine > Hypoxic...
AGCCATCGCGATACTGGTGAGCAGACCTGCCAGCGCGCCCTCTACCGTTTTGTTGGGGCTTATATTCGGGGATAGTTTTGTTCGGCCTATCATACGCCCTATAAGGTAGGCGCCGACGTCAGCGAATTTAGCGACGACGACGGTCAACAGAAGACACTTGATTCCTACGTCCTCTGAAGCGAAGTGCTTGTTTTCCAGCATGGCGATCCTGGTCAGATAGCTGCCAAGAAACCATATGTACATGATGCCGAAAAGCGTGGCCATAATATTGCCGGGCGCCTCTTTGAAAGCTTCGGGCCGGGCGTGGTACGCGAGCAGAAGGAAAATCGTCAGGCCAATGATGATGCCGTTGATGCTCCAGAAGGTAATGGACTGCCCCCAGAGATCTTTTTGATACGTGGCCCATTCACCGAGAGTGAGTGCGATGCACGCGAAGACGCCGATGTGCCGCACGGGTTTGTATTGGCCTGTAGCGCTGATGAGTTTGTAGAACTCGAGGATAGCCAGAACGCTGATGACCATGAACAACAGGTGGCAACCGACCTTCCACCGAGAGCCAAAATCCGCGTACAGAATGCCGAACAGGCCGGCAAGCATGGCGATGGCTATAGGGACTCGAATTCTGAGCATGTCAGGTTTTAAGCGCGCCGAATTTCCGGATTCGCCGGTTGTATGCCTCGATGCCTTCCATGAGATGCTCCTCTCGGAATTCAGGCCAGCAGAGGGGGCTGACCCAGATTTCGGAGTATGAGAGCTGCCACAGGAGAAAATTGCTGATGCGCATTTCGTCGGCCGTTCGGATGAGCAGATCCGGGTCACGCATGTCTGGCTGGTAGAGATACTGGGAGAAGAGCTCTTCATCCAGATCGTCAACATTCTGCTTCCCTGACTTCACATCAGAAGCAAACTGTCTGGCAGCATCCACGATCTCGACGCGGCCGCCGTAATTGATGGCCACGCACATCAGCATGCCGGTGTTGTCTGCGCTCATCTCGATGGTCTTCCGCAATTCCTTGCGGACGTACTGAGGCAGGACCTCGGGGCGGCCAATATTGATGAAGCGGATGTTGTTGTCCATGATCTCCTTCCGCTCCTGGATCAGGTAACGCTGATAGAGACGCATGAGGAAGGAGACTTCTGTACGGGGGCGTTTCCAGTTTTCGTTGGAGAAGGCGTAAAGGGTGAGCTGCTCGACGCCCAGCCGCGCGCATTCCCGGGTGATGGCACGTACGCTTTTCGCGCCCTGCTCGTGACCGCGGATTCTCGACTGCCGGCGCGATTCGGCCCACCGGCCGTTGCCGTCCATGATGATCGCGATATGACGAGGAATTTCCAGATCCATCAATTCATCAGCCGAATGGAATTACGTCTGTCCTTGCCAACAGAAACTACTTCAATGGGCACATTCACTAATCGTGAGAGAGTTTCTATGTATGACTTGGCGTTGTCAGGTAATTGCGAATACTCAGTCATTCCGGAGGTCTCCGTCTGCCAGCCCGGGAACTCTTCGTAAATCGGCGTGCAGGCCGCGAGTGATTCTGCGTCCGCGGGCACTTCATTGATGCGCTGCCCGTCAAGGTCGTAGGCCACGCAGACCTGCAGGGCTTCGAACTTGTCGAGCACATCGAGCTTGGTGATAGCGACGCCGGTCACGCCACTGATCATGGAAGTGTATCGCGTAATGACCGCGTCAAACCAACCGCAGCGCCGCGGCCGGCCGGTCGTCGCCCCGAATTCTCCACCGACGGAACGCAAAGTTTCGCCGGTATTGTCAAGGAGCTCGGTAGGGAACGGGCCCGCTCCGACGCGAGTCGTGTAAGCTTTGAGCACGCCAATCACGTTCTGAATTTTGCTCGGCGGAACACCGGTGCCGATCGATGCAGCAGCGGCCGAAGTATTGGACGAAGTGACGAACGGATAGGTTCCGAAATCAACGTCGAGCAAGCTGCCCTGCGCGCCTTCGAACATCACACTCTTGCCACTGTCAATTTCACGATTGAGATAAATCGCAGTATCCACCACGAACGGTTCCATGCGTCTGGCGAGTGGTGTGTATTCTTCGATAACCTCGTCGACCAGGACTTCCGGCTCGCCGTAGCCTCTGTGGAGAAGGCGGTTCACGTACGGGAGATTTCGTTCAAGCACGGCCCGAAAGGCGGCAGGATTAATCAGGTCACCGGCACGGACGCCGTTGCGAGCCACCTTATCAAGATAGCACGGCCCGATGCCGCGCAAGGTTGTGCCGATGGAAGATTCGCCACGGGCCTTTTCCATCGCCGCATCGAGCTGTTTGTGATACGGCATCACGATCTGGGCCCGGTTACTGACGAAAAGCCGTTCGGAGACATCGACTCCGTCTCGTTTCAGTTCGTCGATCTCATCGGCAAACTGGACAGGGTCGATAACCATGCCGTTGCCGAGCACGCAGGCCGTCTGCTGGCGAAGCAGCCCCGTGGGCAGAAGGTGCAGGATGTATTCGTCCCCTTCGATGACCACAGTGTGCCCGGCATTGCTTCCTCCCTGGAAGCGCACGACGAGGTCGACATCCTCGGCAAGCAGATCGACGATTTTTCCTTTGCCTTCATCGCCCCACTGGAGGCCGATGACGCATACGGTTGAAGGTGAGCCGTTGTTTTCGTTTGCAGACATGACGTTTTCAGATTCAGGATTTGGGATTTGGGAATCAGGATTTGGGGAATGAGATACGTTCTGTTGTCATCCCCTCTCCTTTGCCATCATTTGCGTGAACCGTTCGAACAGATACAGCGCGTCATGAGGGCCAGGGGATGCCTCCGGGTGATACTGCACAGAAAAGGCCGGCAGCCTTTTGTGGGCCAGGCCTTCGACTGTCTTGTCATTCAGGTTTATGTGGCTGACCGCGACTTCGTCAGGATCCAATGTGTCCGCATCGACGACAAAACCGTGATTTTGTGAAGTGATTTCGACCTTCTCAGTTTTCAGGTCCATCACCGGCTGATTTGCGCCGCGGTGTCCGAATTTGAGTTTCTTGGTTTTCCCGCCCAGCGCGATGCCCATGATCTGTGAGCCCAGGCAAATTCCAAACAGCGGCACTTTGCCCAGCAGTTCACGAACACAGTCTGCAGCGTAAGTCACCGGCTCAGGATCGCCCGGGCCGTTGGAGAGGAAAACGCCGTCAGGATCTGCTGCGAAGACTTCCGCCGCGGTCGTCTTGGCCGGCATCACTTTGACGCTGCAGCCGCTCGATACGAGGCACCGGAGGATGTTGTACTTGATGCCATAGTCGATCGCGACCACCTTGAATGGATCGCCTTCGTGCTCGGGCAGGCCGTTCGTGAAGTTCTCATCCAGGCCTTCTGACCAATCGTAAGCTTCTGCACAACTGACGCCCTGGACGAGATCCCGTCCGACAAGCTTGGGCGCGGCTTTGGCTCGGTCTACCAGCGTGTCATTGTTGACTTCTTCAGTAGTGAGCACGCCGGTCATCGCGCCCTTGGTTCGGATATGTTTGGCCAGTGCCCGGGTATCGACCCCTTCGATTCCGATGATTTCGTGCTCCGCCAGATACGCGTCCAGTTCCTGCTGTGAACGGTAATTGCTCGCAATACGGCTGCGCTCACGAATGACAAATCCTTCCACGTGCGGCCGGGCGGATTCAATATCGGTGCTGTTGAGCCCGTAGTTGCCGATAAGCGGGTAGGTCATCGTGACGATCTGTCCCGCATAGGAGGGATCGGTCAGGATCTCCTGATAGCCGGTCATACTGGTATTGAAGACGACTTCGCCGGAGCTTTCGCCGGTAAAACCAAATGCATCGCCCTCGATGACAATGCCATCTTCGAGGGCCAATTTCGCTCGCATGGTACGCCTGCTATTGGGGGATTCCAGTGGAAGCTGAGTGCCTTCCGGGCAAAACGGGCGGCATTCTAGCAGACGGTCGCGGGAATGCCTGAAGGAAGGAGAGAATGGGGCGCGGGACCGTCGGAATGATGGCCCGGCGGATGTGGAATTAGGGAGCTGGGGGCGCTGCAAAGATGCGCCACGTTTCGCCGCCAAGGCCACTGTTACGCGAAGAGATTCACCGGGCCGAAAGGGTTGTCGAGAACAGGCGCGGGGATCAGTTGCGCCGCAATGTTGTTTGTCATACTTGCGGGGAAGATGAAGGAAGGGGAGTTCGCCAGGGAAAGGCCACGACTCAAGCCGCGGGTAACATCCAAGGCTGACACGCTTGAAACAACAGGCAGGGACAGGACTGGTACTGCTGATGAATCTTGCTCCGGCGGCGCAGCCAAAAGTACGGGTGCCAGAAGATTCAGTTCGCCTGCGCTGAGGGCCACTGGTGAAGTTGGCGTTTCCAGATCTGTCTCTACTGCCACTGGGGCTGGAAGCTCGGACGCGGGTTCAGCCACTCCCTGTTGAACGCCGGCCACCAGGCCGCCGTTGCCGACATTCAGAATCGTTGATACTGGCTGATCCGTATTCAGATTCGTCGGTGCGGTGACGTTCAGATCCGTATCCGCGCTCAAGGTGGTGACCTGATTCGAGCCTTGCGAGACCGAGTTTGCAGCGCGGCTGGGGTTACCTTCGAAATCTACTCCCTGAGCGAATCCATACTGGTTGACCCCCTGGTCTTGGAAGAAAGCCCCGCCGATCCTGGCGAAAGTGGGTCCGGCAAGTTCGATAGTGGTCGCCCGAGGTTCACCGTTGACGAAATCCGCCGCGCCGGTGGGCGCCGTGATATCGATATCTCTAAAGGTCGAAGCAGATGCGCTTCTGTCCTGGTCCGCCTGCTGAACGAGGTCGTTCTGTGTGTCCGCGCCGCTGAAAGATCTAGCTATCTGCCCTATATCCTGACTCTGATTACCCGTACGAAAGACATCGGTCCCGATGCCTGAATTTATCGGCCGCAGGGGAAAAACAGAAGCGTTGAAGTTTGGCAGAAAGCCAATATTTGAAAAAGCCATGAGCGTGCACGGGCAAGGTCTGGGCGAGACATGTCTGTATCATTATTCGTAAAATCACGGAAATCTTTAGGACTCAGACCGTTGGATTGCGGCTTATTTGCCTGAGATAAGACCATGTCAGACTTGGAGTTCGATATTCATTTTGATGCAGAGAATTTCTCGGGGATGATTCCAATCTTCCCGCTGCCCGAAGTCGTCCTGTTTCCCAACATGCTCCTGCCTCTTCACATCTTCGAGCCGCGATATCGAGAGATGGTCCGAGCCGCCATGGCAGGCGATCAATTCCTGGGGATGGCGAAACTGCAGCAGGGGTGGGAGGACGACTATCACGGTGAGCCTCCCATTCATGAACGTCTCGGAATGGGCAGGATCGTCAAATGCGAAGAATTGGACGACGGCAGGTTCAATATTCTCGTTCTTGGATTACACCGCGTGGAAATCGTTGAAGAGCTTCCTGCCGACCCGTACCGCCAGGCCAGGGTCATCCTGCTGGAAGACGAAAGAGGGGACGCAGACGCCCTCGAATCCATTCGCCAGAAACTGAAAATTGAATACGACAAGTTGACTGGAATCATCGGCGGGCAACCGGCCATCGACAGCGTCGTCGAAAACCAGAATCTACCTGTTGAGTTTGTGGCCGACGCTGTCGCGTCCTCGTTGCAGATCGACCCCGAAACAAGGCAGCAACTGCTGGAAGAGCTCGAGGTGCTGGCGCGCGCTGGCAAGCTTCTTGAATGGATTCACACTCAGCTTCGAGCGCTTCGCTTTTACGATAAACTGGATGATTTTGACTCCGGCGATCCTCGGCTGAATTAGGTCGGTGACCTATTCCATTCTTGCCCGCAAACACCTGCTGTCTATACTTCGCCGCATTCCTTTCTGTCAGATTCTTTCCATGAACGAAAAACATTCAACGAGAAACACCATTCTCAATCTGATCAAGAAGAATGGTGAGATGACGATCAAGCAGCTCAGTGACGTGGTCGGAATTACTTCGATGGGAGTTCGGCAGCATCTGGCATCATTAGAGAAAGAGGAACTGCTGCAATGCCGCATGGAGCGTCAAAAGGTGGGCAGGCCGGCTCAGGTGTTCAGCCTCACGGAATCGGCCAACAGACATTTCCCTTCCGGTTACGGGCCGCTCGTCGTTGGGTTGCTGAAGGACCTGGAGGAACTGGACGGCTCGGAGAAAGTTCAGCAATTGCTCCAGAAACGCAAGGATGGCCTGGTGAGGGAATACAGGGAAAAAATGCAGAACGTAGATGGAAACGAACGCTTTGCTCTATTGGCCCAGATGCGCGATTTGGATGGCTACATGAGCGAAGCTCAGAGAAGCAAGGATGGGAAGCACTGCATCGTCGAGCACCATTGCCCGATATCGGAGGTGGCCAGGGCATATCCTGCGATCTGTGCCATGGAGCACGAACTGTTTGAAGAGGCCCTCGACACCCGGCTGCAGCGGCATCATCACATGGTGAACGGCGACAAGTGCTGCAAATACATTGAGGAGTAGGGGCAAGGCGCGGAGCGCATTCCCCACAAGGCGCCAGCGTCTCGCTGGCTTTACCACGTACGACCTTCGGTCGCTCAGCGAGACGACGGTGCCTCCAGGCAGGCGCTTGCGCCGCGTCTCGTCCTACTCCACGAAAGGAAACAGCCGCGCCTTCTCCTCTGCCGTCATGGGCGCGCCGTATTCACAGGGCTCGAACGCTTCCGCGTACTGCACCGCTGCCCCGCGCTCCTCGCCGAATTGCTGCTGCAACTCCTCTCGATAGAGATCGGCCAGCTCGGCAAAGCTGGGTTTCCAGGTCTCACCGAGCCACGCCCGCCTTTCGTCTTCGTCGGCGGGTACTTCATCTTCATTGCCCTTGTTGTAGGGCAGCCATTCGTAGAACTGGGATTTGTGGCAATGCATCATGTCCACTTTCTTTTCAATAACCGAATCGATATCGACAACCACCTTTGCCTGAAAAGGGAGCGGCACCTGAAAATGATCCGAAAGGTAAACAATCACAGGGCTCTTCCGCAGATGCGGCGTCAATGGGCAGACGCCGGGCACAGTCACCGCGTAAGAGGCATCCTGAATCAGTTGAGAGGTGTACCGATGATCCGGGTGGTAATCGCACGGCCGGTGGGTGGCGACCATGTCCGGCTCAAATTCACGGATCATTTCGATGATTCGTTTTCGGTACGGAAGTGACGGTTCGAGCTCATTGCTCTGGATGTCCATGATGACATATTCGATGTCGACGGTTGCCGCCGAATTCGCGGCCTCCTGCGCTCTGATTTTGGCAAGCTCGACGCCGCCGATTTCATGATGGCCGGTATTGCCGTTCGTTACGCTCACAAATCGCACGTGGTGACCTGCACGGGCATAGAGCGCGGCGGTGCCGCCAAACTTGATCTCACAATCGTCAGGGTGCGCGCCAAAAACCAGAATTTTCAGAGGTGTCGACATTGGGTTGCCTCGTTCGTTCTTAGATGAAAACGGAAGTTGTGGTAAGTTTTAAAAGTCATCCGACGACAACTTTCCACCTTACAGCGGCGCAGAACGTTCTTCACCCAATGCTGTCCATTTTTATGCGTTCTTACATCAGCAGAGAACCTGATCGTAACAAAGGTCTTTCGCTGACCGAGATTATGGTTGTTACCGCCATTATTCTTGTCATGGCGAGTATCGGTACGGGCCTTTACATCAGGGCAAAATCCAGCTCAGATGTGACGGCCTGTGTCGGCAATCTGCGCAATCTTTCCCAGGCCGTGCAGCTCTACTTTGTTGAGAGCAGACGGTTGCTGTCTGACATGGTCCCCATCCGGGCGGGGCTGGGCGATTACGGTGTGACCATGGCCACGCTGCTCTGTCCTGCAGACAGGCGAACCGACGCGAGGGACAGCTATTCCCGCTCGTATATCGGCCGCCGGAAGAACGAAGCCGATGACCGCCTGATTGCCACATGTGGCAGGCATATGGGAGGCACTAAGGCCACCATGCTGCTCATGAACGGCACAACCCCGGTCGCCAAGGCCCGCAGCGTCACCTACTCCCCCAACTCCGGCAGCCGGCCTCTTGCTCCGGGCGCGGAATTCGGTAACGGGACATTGACTACCGGAGATGGCAGCAAAATCATTTTGTCGGACCTGTCCAAACTGCCGGACATTCCTGCCCCCGGTATCAAGCCGGATTTGCCCTTGCTTGTGGCGTCATACTGGGAGGAGCCCTACTGGAAACTGATCCTTTACCTGCCGGCAAATCACATCGGCAAATTCACCATCACAGCCACTGAATGGACCAAGATTGAAGTTCTCACGGATATGATAAAATCGGAAGTGTTCAACGGTGAAGGTGTCGTGGAATTGGCGACCGTGTCCTCCGAGGTCCAGGCAAGGGTTCAGAGTGTCGGAGGGGAAGTGTCCTTCCTTGAAAACAGAACGAACCGGAGCGACAGCCTTACATCCGGGTCTGGTCGGTCCGTGAATCTTGAGGTCTCCTATCTGGAAACCTATATGGAAGGAATTGAGGACGCGGTCCAGATGGAAGAAGAATATATGGCAGAGATGTAGGAGGCGAGATTGTTGAGCTCTTCAAGCTCGACAATCTCAACAAGCACTTCTATCCCAGCCGGTACGACCACCATTCCACCTCCTCCTCCTCCCTGAGTTGGATGCTCATCACCAGTTCCGAGGAAAGCTCGAATCCTCAGGACTGTTCACCCCAGGAGGTCCTCTTCAGCTCATCATGAACTGTGACGCAGAGGTTCGGGCCGAGGCATTCGATATCGTGCACGAGCTCGTCACCGTCCTGGATCGGTTTGAGCCCGAAGTGATGCGTGCCGGTGGAGACAACGTCTCCCGGTTCGAGTCGAAGGACTTTCGTCACCTCAACAAGAAGTTCCGGAATATGCCGATCCATGTCGCTTGTGGAGAGGTCGTGACGCAGTTCTCCATTCACATGCATCTGCACTTTCAGATTATTCGGCTCGGGCACTTCGTCTTTGGTGACAATCGCGGGCCCCATGGGGCCGAACGTATGCCAGCTCTTGCCAAGGAAGAAGCCCCCCGGCAATCCCCTCGCGGAAGCGTCAATGAACTGCGTGTAACCGAAGACCGTTTCCATCGCGTTTTCCTCGGTGAGGTATTCGCCAGTCTTGCCGGTTACGATGGCCAGCTCGGGCTCGAAGTGAAACCAGGAAACGTCTGCAGGCGGGAGCACCACGGTCGAACGATGGCCCATGACGCCGGTATTCGATTTGAGAAATGCGTTGAACGTCCCACGTTCCGGCTTCTGAGGCTCGAGGTAGTTTCCCGCGAGACACACCAGTTGGCCGGGCCGCGGCATGGGCGGACAGAACGTCACGTCGGCGATGGACTGCGGGTCGCCTCGCTCTGCTGCGGCTTCGATCTTCGGGCTGATTTCATCCCATTCCGTGATGACGATCTCCATCATTCGCTGAGGGCTGTGATAGGACTCCCCCTCCAGCGCGGGCATCACGTCAATGATCTGTTCGTCACGCAAAACGCCAAGTTGATAATCGCCGTAAAGTGCAAGCTTCATATTCGCTCCTTATGGATAATTTGAGATTTATTCCCTCGGTTTCCGGCAGGATACATCTACACGATGCAATGTCATCTGGCAGATCACTCGGACGCGACCGCAGAAGCCGATTCCCTCCACTCCCTCAGACAATCGATGGGATAATCGGTCAGCAGGGCGTCGGGGCAAGCATCCAGGATCCTGCGCCAGTTCTCGGGCTCGTATTTCAACATGCAATGGCCGCATGAATAGATTTTCTTTCCTGCATCATGTGCCTGCTCGGCGAGATCGGCGCTGAAAACGAAACGGCCATAGACCCACTCCGAAAACTCATCCTCCACCGCGCCCTGCCACTCCTCTTCATCATTGGCCACGCACGCGACGGGGAACTGTTCATCCGCATTCTTGAATCGTTTGCGGAGGTCGAGATTCCTAATCATCGGTCCGATGCCGACAACGCTTTCTCTCATTTCACACTCGTTCACGAGCCGGCAGACCTCGAACTCGATGCCTTCGTCTGTGTCTTTCACATCCAGCGCAAGGGATACCGGGACGCGGCTGTGCCCGCGAACCAGCTTGAGCGTCTCTTCAAAGGTCATGATTTTCTGGCCAGAGAACTCTTCACCGAACCATTGGCCGGCTTCGGCAGCTTTAAGTTCTTCAAGAGTCAACTCTCCTGGCGGCCCGCTCGTGTCCGTTGTGCGGTCAACGGTGCGGTCGTGGACGATGACAAGCTGACGATCTTTCGTGAACCGCAGATCGATCTCGAGGCCAAAACCCATGCTGAGTGCGGCCATGTGGGCTGGCACCGTATTTTCGGGCGCGAATTCGGCCATCCCGCGGTGAGCATGAATGATTGGAAATTTCATTGAATCACTTCAGGAACACATTCTCTTCATTTTATTGAAAAACGCCCTGCTCTCTTCTTCATCTTTTATGCGCGTCACTTCGCCTTGTTCTGTTTCTTGAAGCCCTGCTCCGACAATGCACTGAGCTCCTCTCGACGCTGCAATAAACGCAGGCCCTCCGATATGATTTCTTCTTCCGAATTGAATCGGCCCTCCGCCAATGGTTCATGAATAAACTGCTGAAGTTCATGCAAGAGTGTTACTGACATCGGAACTTCCAATCTGTACCAGGAGCGGATGATTCTAGCAGACAGGCATTACTGCTCGCTCCCCTCCGTCTTGCCGTCTTGCCAACAGTCCATCGATTTCCTTAAGCGCCTCGCTCCGTTACGCTGGCCTTAAGGACCTTGGCGTCCGGCGTGTATCAGGCTTCAGTGACTACTGCCAACATTGGGAGCGAAAATGCATCGGTGGATATTTCTATTAACGGCGTTCAGTGGTTGGACAATGGGCGAGGAAGGAGAAGTGGCCTCTGAACCCTCATTCTGGAAGGGCGGTACACTGGAGATTTACGAAGAGAATGACAGGGTTCGAAAAAGCGATCGCAATTATACGCAGGGCTTGCGCATCACCTTTACGACGGCGGACAGACAGATGCCCAACTGGGTGGATAAGATTCCTTATATCGATAAGGAAAACTACACGGCCAACCTGAGTCTGTTCATCGGGCAGGATATCTACACGCCCCGCGACATTACCATCCCCACGCTGACGGTGGATGATCAGCCATACGCAGGGTGGCTCTACGGCGGATTTGCGGTGAATCGCAGGAACAACAGAAAACTCGACCGGATCGAGTTTTCATTTGGTGTGGTCGGGCCTGCTTCGTGGGCCGATGAAGTTCAAACGGAATGGCATCGTCTGATCGGAGTGGAACTGCCGGAAGGTTGGGGGCATCAATTGAAGAACGAGCCGACCATTAACATTACCTACCACCGCAAATGGAAGGTTCGCGAATTGGAGCTGCCGCAGAAGCTTGTGGATAGAGCTTTCGAAGGACAATTCCTGCCTCATGTCGGATGGGCTCTCGGCAACGTCTACACCCACCTTAACGTGGGCAACACCATCCGCTTTGGCTACAACCTGCCGGACGATTTTGGCCGCGGGACGATTGGCCAGGGCGGCCCGCCGGCTCTCGGCGTTCTGGAGAGGCGATCAAATTGGAGTGTATACCTGTTCGGCGGGGTCGATGGCCGGTTCGTGATTCGAAACATTTTTCTCGATGGCAATACTTTCACAAACAGTCACAGCGTTGACAAGGAGCGTTTCGCCGGTGACCTCAAGTTTGGGCTGGCGGTGGGGTGGAAGAGATTGTCGATTTCTCTTACCCACGTCATCCGGTCAAGAGAATTCCAAACGCAGCGGTCGCAGCATGAATTCGGATCGCTGAATATCGGGTACAAGTTCTGAGATGGCGGTTCCCGAGGATTCGGAGGAGTAAACCGAGGAAAGCTCAGACCGATTTCCGCTCCTCCGTTCTTCTCTTCAACTCTTCTCTCTTTTCTTGCTGCCCTTCAATCCTGACACGGCCATGATGATTCCACCTGCCACCGTGCCTGCGATTGAGAATGGGACTCCTGCGGCGATGCCGCCAAGAACTGCCTTGGCAATGGCCGGTCTCCATTCGTTCCCTGCCACCAGCTTTTGAATGAGTGCAACGCCGGCGAAAGACGAGAGAAAGGCCAGAGCGCATGTCACCGGCAGGCTTAGCCCGAGCGATGCGAGCTCGCCAACAAAGAACGCATTGTCGAGAAGCAGAATGGCCAACCCGCTTAGCGGATGGAGAAATGATTGACCCGAGGATTCTTCACCACCCTCAGGCTCAATCGGTCTGTCCAATGACGTTTCTTCCTTCGGTTCACTCATGGCTGTATTCAAGTTAACGGTGTTAGAGACCTCCGAGCACCTTCTCTGTCTTGGACAGTGTCTCCTCAATGTCGGCATCCGTATGCGCGACGGAAATACTGCCCTGCTTGGTCGCCAGAGGGAAATGATAAATGCCTTCTTCGATCAGGGCTTTGCGGTAGCGCACGTCGAGCTCCATGTCGTGGTGTTCGGCAACATCATGCCAATCTTGTGGCTGATGGTCCATGAAGTAAACGCAAAAGGCGCTGCCTTGTCTGATGACGGACGCGGTCATCCCTTTCTCTTCGAACAGGGCGGTCAGGCCCTGTTCGAGCTTTTCACCGGAAGCGTAGAGATGCTCATAGGCACGTCCACCGTCTCGTGCCAGCTTTTCGATCGTGGCGATGGCAGCCGCCACTGGTATCGGATGCGCGTTGTAAGTGCCCGCGATTAAGACCTTCCTGGCTGGATCAGGATGAATGAAATACTGCATCAGATCGCTTCGCCCGCCGATGGCGCCGATCGGGTAACCGTTGGCAACCGCTTTCCCAAAGATGCAGAGGTCGGGCATGACGCCGCAGATGGCCTGGTATCCACCGAGTCCGTGCCGGAAACCTGTTTTGACTTCATCAAAAATCAGAACGATTCCATGCTGATCGCAGATTTTCCTCAGGCCCTCAAGATAGCCCTCTTCGGGCATGACAATACCGATGTTCTGCAGGATCGGTTCCAGGATAATGCACCCGATGTCACCGCTCCTGGCAACGTGTTCCACAGATTCGAGGTCATTGAAATTCACTACATGGATGTCTTCCAACACATGCTGCGGGATCCCCGCGCTGATTGGTGCGGTCCTATATTCACCCGGTGACACTCTCGGCCCGATGGCATCGAGAGGCGTCATCACGTTCACGGCCACGTCGTTGTGCCAACCGTTGTAGCCGCCCTGCATCACGATGATTCCGTTTCGTCCCGTATGTGCCCTCGCGATGCGCACGGCATGGTATGAAGCTTCGGAACCTGTGTTGGTGAGCTGCACTTGATCCACGGACGGCACACTTTCGCAGACGAGCTCGGCCAGTCGCCCTTCAAGGCTCGTGGGGCCTGCGCCCATGAGCGTTCCCTGTGTTGCCAGGACATCCTGCACGGCAGCGTTCACGTCCTCGTCGTTGTGACCGAGGACGTACGGCGCGAAGCCGGCGTGGTAATCGATGTATTCGTTGCCATCCACATCCCAGACGCGAGAGCCATTGCCTCTGACGAAAACGATTGTCGGTTCGACGGCCCGGTTGAGTGAGACGACACCGCCAGGAATGCGTTTTCTGTTCTCTTCAAAAATCTCACGACTTCTGTTTCTGTTCATTTTCTGATATCCCAGGAAGTTGCCGACGTGCGAGCACGTATTGCCCGCCTTATGGTCGGGTATATAATCCGGCCTTTCAAATACCTGCCTTATCCGCGAGGGGAAACGTGGGTTCCCCCCTTCATACAATCGACGCTCAGTGGCTGGTGGACTGCCAACTGTAGCCCATGTCTAACCCAGTAAAACAATATCTCTGGAGACAGAAGATCCATCGGGGCCTGCAGAAGCATGCCGAACGATGGAAGATGTTCATCGATGGTGAGCACTGGATCTGCCCCTATTGTGCGGACATCGGTTTCCGTTGCACAAACGAGAATATGCTTCAGGAGCAGATTCTCGATCACTTCTCAAACGATTGCGATAACTGGAAAGCCGGTAAAGGCGAGATGCTTCAGCCTGCCTCGCTCAAACAGAGAGCGGAGAAGACGGCCGTCCGTTTCAGATTACAGAAGCGGCCCGTGTGGCGGATCTACGATCTCGACAACCATTGGTACTGTCCATACTGCTCAAAAGTCACCGAGATTGAGAGGCCCCTCGGAAACAAGATATCCGACGACTTGATCGAACGGGTGAATCTTCATCTGCGTTCGTGTACGCAGGCGAGGAAAACTCTGCCCAAGGAAGTGCCGCTGGAGTCCATTCGTGAGGCGGTCCAGAAATCAAATCGGTTGAAAGGACTGGTCGCGTCGATTCGTTCACAGCTTGCTGCCAAAAATGAGCTCTGGAGCCAGTGTGATAAGGACGGGCATTGGGTGTGCCCATACTGTGTCCGGGTAATCGATGATATCAGTTTCATGAACACAGAGGTGACGGTCTCCATTGTACCAGGACACATCGCCGACCATCTGATGACGAACTGCCCGGAATTTGAGAGGAATTCCAACCTGACCCGCGATGCGGAAGAATTCAAACAGATGGCGCAGGAGATACGGGAGGGCAAACGGGCCCGCAACGAGATGGAGGAGTTACAGGGCCAATTGGATTCTGCACAGGCCGAATTGGAGACCGCGGTATCAGAGCTGGAACGTGCAAAGGAAGTGCAGCGTTCGGTCTTGCCTTCATCGATGCCCGAAATCGTTGGATTTGATATCGCATGCACCTACCAGCCTGCGGCACAACTCGGTGGGGATTTCTATACATTTATTGAAGTGGATGACGACCACCTCGGATTTCTTGTGGCGGATGTTTCCGGTCACGGTGCCGACGCGGCCCTGGTGATGACCATGGCCAAGAAGGCGTTCGACCTGCGAGGACCTGACAACTGTTCCCCTCAGCAGGTTCTCAGCCTTATTAATCAGGACATCTTTGGCGACCTGCAGGGCAAACATTTCGTTACCGCCTTCTATGGGATCCTGTCTTTGAAGGAGCACTCGGTGGCGTTCAGCCGAGCCGGCCACAATTACCCACTCGTCCACAACCCCACCCGGCGGCCAAGTATCTCTATACTCAAGTCCACCGGCTCGGCGCTCGGTTTCGGACCAAACGAGATCTTTGAAAGATCCATCGAAGAGCGCGCATTGCCCCTGCAGTCTGGTGACCTGCTGCTGGTCTACACGGACGGTCTGGTCGAGGCCAAGAACAGGGAAAACGAGGAATTCGAGCTCCCTTATGTATGTGATGTACTTAAACAGAACATCAAAGCTGGCGCGGAGGAAGTCATACAGGCGATCATGAGGGCAGTTACCGAATTCTGTGATGGACAACCCCAGGAGGATGACATCGCTCTGATGGCCATTCGGTACACGGGCTCGAATAATGGCGAAGGCGCGGACAATTCCTAGATGCGCTCTTCGAGCGTTCATTTTCTAGAATGCGAACATGCTGTTCAAGAAATGGTCCATGGCCAATTACAGGACAGTTGCCCGAACAGCGGCGCCTAGACATCTGAAATCAACTTTCCGCAGAATATAAACAGTTGATGCAGGGCAAGTTAAGGAGATTTACTCCAAAAAGTGGGAACATTGACTTCAACATTGGTAACAGCTTTGCGCTCTGGGAGGTCAGCTTCAGCACTACGGCTGGTGTTGAACATTTCACCTGTTCCTCTCAACCCAACCCGAGGAGGTCGCAAAATGAGGAAGTCGCTCGCCAAACTCACCCTCGCCGCTTTATTCGTTGCACCTGTGGCTTACATCTTTGCCGCGTCCGATACTTCAGACGTCACCGTTCGAGTGAAGTCCGTCGATAAACTCGTCGTCACCGATGGTGGAACCATCACTCTCGACGGCACAGCCGGCTCCAACGCCATGTCCGGTACAGATGACACAACTGCCGTGCTGAATTACACGCATAACAAAAATGCGAACAAGAAAATCACCGCTCAGGCAACGACTTCTCCTGCCGCCACGGGAAATGACATTACCTTGACCGTCGCTGTCCAGGACGGTGCAGGAGCAAAGACCGTTTACGACGACTCAGGTGCGGCCGCTGCACAGGACGTTGTTACTGGCATCGCCGCCGGAGCACTCGGGGGCAAGACCGTCACCTACTCAGCGAACTGCACGGCAAGCGGCACAAAGGTCGCCGCAGACCAAGACTTTAGCTTCACCATCACTTACACAAGTGTTGATGAGTAATCGAAACTGACCGCCTCCTCGAAGGAGCTCCTTCCGAAAGGAAGGGGCTCTTTTTTTGTACTCAGAATTTTTGACAGGTTAGGCGAAATGAACAAAATCTTTCATACTTCGGTTCAAGTTTCGAGAATACCGAGAATTCATCCCACAGGATGTCGAGATGAAGCTGAAGGTTACCAGTCTGTGTCTCCCGCTGTTCGGTCTGCTCTCAATTCTTGCAGATTCGGATACCTCGCGGGTAACGGTTAGCGTAAAGGCAGTAGACAGACTGGACGTCACTGACGGCAGCACCTTAAATCTCGACGCGGCTCCGGGCGAGAATGGCATTGGTCCGGTCACCGACTCCACCGCCAGGCTGAATTACACCCACAACAAGGATACAAACCAGAAAATCGTGGCGGAGGCCAAAGCCGGCGATGCCCCTGACCCCTCATCCAACGACATCTCCTTCAAGGTGTCTCTCCGCGGTGAATCCAAAACACTCTATTCCGATTCGGGGGCAACCGGGCCCCAGGATGTCCTTACCGACCTAGAGGCCGGCACGCTGACGGACCAGACCGTTTCTTATACGGCAGAGTGCACCTCATCTGGCACACCTGTCACCGAAGACACCAATTTCAATTTCTCGATCACCTTCACGAGTGTCGACGAATGACCCCATTCCGGGTTCTCCTGTCTTCAGCCATCATCCTCCCCATCTCATTGCTGCTGGCCGCAAAAAGCGATACCGGCAACGTCCGCATCAACATCCGGGAGGTGGACGCGCTCGACGTTTCTAATCCCGGTGTCATCTCAATGGACGGCGTATCCGGCTCGAACATATTCAACGGCACCAGTGCTTCGCCGGGTAAGCTGAACTATTCTCACAACGGCCCGAAAACCAAGAAGATTTCAGCAGAGGTGCGGCCGGCAGGTAACCCATCAGGTCACGATATTTCGCTGACGATAAACGTCGCCGGCGGCGCTGGGATTCAGACGATTCTCTCTAATGGAAATATCCAGGGCGCGAAGACCGTCCTCTCAGGAATCACACCCGGCAAGGTGACGGATAAAGATGTCCAATACGCGGCTACCTGCACGACAGACGGTACTCCCTTGGACACCGATACGGATTTTGTCATTCGAGTCACCTTCACGACCACCGAGTAATTCATGCGTTGGATTCTACTCCTCCTGATGCCGGTGTTTTACTGCTCCCTTGCGGCGCAGACGCCATCCATCAGAGTCAGGGGCAACTGGTCTGAACGTGTGAACGAGGCCGACCTCACCGCTGGCGCGGGCAGCGACCTCGAATCCACCTACACCAGCACGAATGGCCAGTACACCCTGAGAATCACCGGCTTCGGAAACACCGCCGTCCAGGACGCCTGGCGGGTGGATGTCAGAAAGAACGACACAAACTGGGATACGGCTCTGAAGCTGTTCGTGAAACGCACTTCAAACGGGTTTGGCACGGGAACGGTATCGGGAGGAACAACGTTCCAGGAAGTCACCAATACAGACAAGACGTTCTTCAACGGAAGTAACGACAGATCTTTCCTCCGCGTGCAGGCGAGAGTCACCGGGGTCTCTTTGACCATCCCCCCGGCGGTTTACAGTACAGCAATCGTCTTCACGATTGTTGACATCTGACGAGAAACGTGGATACAGAAGCGAGACAGATCTTTTCATTGAATCTGAGGAGTCTTGCCATGAATCTGCCTGCAAAGGGATGGTTCTTTTATGTCTGTTCTGTCTTTCTGGGGGCCCTGGTTCTTCAGAATGCTCATGCAGAGATTACAGTCATCGGCGGCCTGACCCGTGAAAAGGTGGTTGCCGGTGGGCAGACCTACGAAGGCATCATCCAGCTTCGTAACTCAGGCGACACCCCCATCGAGGCGAAGATCTACCAGACCGATTACACCTTCAGTGCGGATGGCAAGAATCTGTTTGGAAAACCCGGTGAACTGAAACGTTCCAACGCCAAGTGGATCAAACTCAGCCACAACTTTCGGGTCATTCCGCCCAAAGAAACAGTCGCCCTCAATTACACTATTACCGTGCCCGGGGAAGGCGACAATGTCGGCACTTTCTGGTCCATGGTCATGGTGGAATCGGCAGGCAAGCCGCCCGAGGTGGAAAAGGAGAAAGACAAAGTCGCCATCGGCATCAAGCATGTCATGCGCTATGGAGTGCAGATGGTGACGCACCTCGGCGACCAGGGAAAGGTGAAGGTAAAAGTACTCAAGAAGACGGTGGTGGACCTGGAGGAAGGTAAAAAGGGCCTCCGGGTCGATATCTCCAACACCGGCGAACGTTGGGTCAGGCCCGAGGTCTGGGTCGAGCTCTACGATACCGAGGGCGAAGAAGCAGGTAAGTTCCCAGGCCGCCAGAAACGCATCTTCCCCGGCACATCCATTCGCCAGATAATCGACATCTCCGCCCTCAAGCCCGGCAAGTACCAGGGCATCGTGGTGATCGACAACAAAGACGACAATGTCTTCGGCTCGAGAGTCAAGTTCGAACTCTGAATTCCCCGGTCGATCCGGCGCGGCACAGGGAATACGATTCTTGATCTTCGATTGAAATTCTTCTTATTCGCCTGTCCCCATTCGTCTGTCCATATCTGAGCGACATAGCGCGGCCTGCAGCGGCCGGCCTGTTCGATTCAAACGCAGAACGACTCACCACCTATGCCCGGCCGCATAAAACTGCTTATCGTCTGCATCCTTCTGACACTGCCCTCGGCATCCGCCCAGGGCAAGGGCCAGGGCGTGGATGTGCGCGCCAGCCGTTCGAAGGTCATCCAGGTGAAGCCCAAGCACATCTTCAACGCCCCCTTTCGAGTCTTCAATAAGTCCGGCAAAAAGCGTGAGCTGCTGGAGCAACTCGATATCCCCGAAGGCTGGCGCCACATAGCGAGTGAGCTTTCTTTCGTGATGGAGCCCGGTGACTTCGAGCTCAGGCTGGCCAGCGTTTACGTCCCCATCACTGCCCTCGCCGGCAAGTATAAACTGGTTTACACGATCAGAGATCCGAGAGATCGTTCGGTCATCGATAAGGAAGAAATTCAGGTCAACGTCACCCCCGTCGTCAAGCTCGAGTACGTTGCAGATGAAGTTCCCGAACGCGTCATCGCCGGCCGTTCCTACATTGTGAAGTTCAAGGTCGTCAGTTCCAGCAACGTCCCGGCCGAGGTGAAAGTAACCCTGACCAGTGCATACGGCCTTGCCGCTACCGCGGACGCCACCAGATTCAAACTCGACCCCGGCGGCAGCAAACTCATCACCGTGAAAGTTAAAACCACCGAGGACATCGAAAAGAAGATCCGTCACCAGCTCAACATCGACGCATCAACCGATGCTGGCGGGGGCGCATCATTCAGCAAGAACATTCAGGTGGATGTCATCCCGCGGGTCACTGGCAAGCTCAATAGATACCGCCGCATTCCTGCCGAGTTTGAGGTGGTCTATGGCCATGAAGAAAACGAACAGAACGTCAGCTTTCAGGTCGCCGGCGGCGGGATCTTTGGCAAAGAAGAAACGCACGAGGTCGACTTCATCTTTCGGCGGCCGATGGATACCGATAACGCCCTTTTCGGCTTCGAGGAGGAATACCGAATCAGCTACCGGAGCGGCCAAAAGGAATTGCACATCGGCGACCAGGGATACGGCCTCTCCCCACTTACCGAACTATTCCGTTTCGGCCGCGGCGTCGAAGTGGGCACCGGCTGGAAGGATTACCTCGTCAACGGCTACTTCATGGAGACTCATCTCGAAGATCCTGAAACGAAGCAGGTCGGTACTTCGGCCACCTACTCGGCCTCAGAACTCCTCGACCTGAAACTGAACTTCCTTAAAAAAAAATCCGGCTTCAGACGAAGACCTCCTGAGCCTACAGGTCGATGCTCGTCCTAACGACCTCAACGAAATCCAATTCGAGTATGGGATCGGCAGGCAGCAGGGCCTCGATGGCGATGAAGCATGGCGCGCGTCCTACAACGGCAGCACGGAGGGCGGCCTCAATCTCTTCCTGGAACAGGTAGAAGCCGGAACTCGATATCCAGGTTTTTTCAGTGATGTGGAATTCACCCGCGGCTCGTTGAGCGCCCCCATCGTCGGCAGCCTGCGAATACAGACCTCGGCCTCTCTGGACCGGAGCGTCCTCCAAATCGACAGAAACGACCTCCTTGCCCCGAGGCTGCAACGATACAGCCTCGGCCTGCTGTACGGTTTCAACTTCGGCACGGATGTCAGATTCGGGTACGAACGACAACGCCGAAAGGATGTGGCCGGTACTCCCGATTTCGATGACATCGCGGAGGGCCCATACCTCGGCGTCTCACACGCGTTCAACAAGGTCAGTGTCCGCGGCACCACTCGACTTCTTCGCGTCAATGACAGAGTCAATAGCAGCACCTCAACAAAAGCCACCTTCCGGCTGGACACTCATTTCCAACCAACAAAACGGCAGAACTACTCCATCTTCTTTTCGCAGGGCCAGGACGGTCTGACCGCATCCCCCAACCTTGAGAAGACCATCGGCGCGGCCGCCGGCTTCCAGCCCCGACAGAATATCAGAGCTGATTTCAGGTATGAGAGAACGGGCCTCGGCGAACGAAACGAAGAAGAAGACCAGTGGCTCGCAAACATCACCTGCAAAATGAAAGGTGGCCATCTTCTGAAGCTCGAAGCCCGCCATCGCGTCTTTGCTGAAGTCGATGGGATCACTTCCATTCTGATGAGCTACACCGTCCCCTTCGGAATCCCCATCGGCCTCAAAGACGATATCGGTGTCGTCACGGGCCGAGTCTTCGATGACGACGATCCATCGAACGGATACTCAGACATCCTTCTCTCCATAGGCGGCAGCACTGCTGTTAGTGGAGGCAACGGCAAATTCATCTTCCCCGCCCTCAAAACCGGCAAGTATTACATCTGGATGGACACCTCGTCCCTCGGCTTCGGCCGCGTCACCGTCCGGAAGACCCCGATCCCAATCGAAATCTCCGGTGGATCGAAACAGAGCATCGACATCGCTGTCACCACCGCCGCCGTCCTGAAAGTCAAAGCCCTCAAATACAGACCCGCCAAAGGCGCGGCCATCCTGTTCGGCGCCACAAAGAAGAAAACAGTGGAGGACGGCCCCGTCGCAAACATGTTCATCACCCTCAAACGTGAAGACCAGCTCATCCGCCGCGCCACTGACAACGAAGGCATCGTCACCTTCCGCAATCTCCGTCCCGGCAAATGGAAGATCATCGCCACCCCTCTGAAACTAACCGGCCTCCAGTACCTTGAAAGGTCAGAATGGGAGATCGATTTCAAGCCCGGCGTCGAGCAAGACATCCTCGTGAAAGTCCTGCCAAAATTCAGAAAATTAATAATCCTTGATGATGAAGAGGAGGAGGAGTAAAGATCTATTTGTCGCATCGCCGGGGCAGACCCCGGACGTACTCCAAAATGATATCCGTACCAGGACCTAAGTATCAATAACGGGAATCTGTATCCGTGAAGGATGTGCTGTGCCATGCATGACACTGTTTCTCGCTGTGCATGCCTCCACGCCCGACCATGGGCCGCCCATGCGATTCAGATGAGGAAGGATTCTTGGGAAGTCGCTGCTCGTGATCATCAGCCCAATGCGTGAGCCCTCAGGAAACCTGTAACCGGTTTGCCCCATCCGGATTCGGATGGCTGCCGGCTCACCGGGTGCCAGCGGTTTCGGATCACTCCAACTCTCCCGGTAACGGCACCGTAGAGATCCGACCGTCAGGCAGGTAATCGCTCCGGTGGCCTCTTCAACACACAGTTTAGCGATGAAGTCTGTATCTTCCGCATCGCTGGCGATGGTCAGTTCGAGGTTGATGTCACCTACGACGGTCATGCCCTTATCAAGCTTGTCACTTCGGTAGTAGAGGATGTCGCTGCGATCCAAGATCGGTCGCTGGTCGACCGGCCCCGCTTCTGCGAGGCCCCAGTAAATGGCGCCGCCGCGGGTTGGCACAGGATTCGACGGATCGTACGTGAACGAGTCTTCGCAGCTGTCGGACGGTTCCTCCGGCACAAGTTTGCCGTCACCATGTCGCATGTTCGCGGCACCACCCGAATCGAGGAAGTAGTTTCTGATCTCCGCTTCAGGCGGGGGCCAATCTTGAAAACCAGCCCAGCAGTTTTCCCCCATGATGAAGACCTTCACCGGCGGCTGGCTGGTGAAGCCGTTGTCGAGATCCTTCAGATAGAAATCCAGAAACTGCATTTCCCATGCAAGCACACTGAGATCAGCTTCAGGGCCGAAATCCCAATCGCCATACTTGCAGTGGACTTCACCTGCCGGGCTCACTGTTGTATGCCCCCAAGGACCTATGAGCAGGCGTTGCGATTGGCGCGCTGTTTCAGTTGCGCCGTGATCGCGGATGTTCTCGTAGGCTTCGTATTGGGAACGAGTGAGGTGGTCGAACCAGCCGCCCGCGTGAAAGCCCGGTATACCGATCCTGGGATGCATCAGGGACTGATCGATGGCTTCCCAGTATTCGTCATAGCTATCGTGTTCGGCCCAGTCTGTGAGGGACGGTGTCTCGAACCCAACTCGTTCTGCGATCGATGCTGTATCAGGCAGGCCATGCAGCTCCGGCCAGTCGAAGTGATTCATGGTCGGCTGCGTCCGACAGGAAGCGTGAGTCAGGGGCCAGCGAATCGCATTTCCGCAGGAAAAACAGCCGTCGTATCGAATCCAGTCTCGGAAGAATGAACCAGGCGCGACGGACGGCGCCATGCATTTCAGAGCTTCGTGTGCCCCCGCGGCCGCGGGCACCTGAACGATGCCCAGGTAGCTTCGCCCCCAGAGGCCGATGCGTCCATTGCACCATTTCTGATTGGCCACCCAGTCGATCGCGGCCTGTCCATCGACCGCCTCGTAGACTAGCGGTGTGAATTCGCCGCCCGAATCGTACTTGCCCCGGCAGTCCTGTGTGACTAATGCATAGCCACGTTTAACGAATGCGGCGGCGGTTCCCTGTTGCCCTTTGCGGTGATAGGGCGTCCGAACGAGAACAGCCGGGAACGGCCCAGGTTCGCTGGGGAGATAAACATCCGTGGCAAGATCGATGCCGGGCTCGGTGGGTACTTTCTGGCAGAGGAGAGTGCGCATTGAAATCGGCCGGGGTGAGGTGGAAATGGTGCGATTATTAGAGGGATCTCTATCTTTATCACTGTCACTGTGGCTAAGGCAACAAGACCGATTGCCTTTACTTCTTTCCAGCGTTCACGCCTAATCCACGCCGATAGGCTTCCAGTGTCATCAGATCGTCCGGCGCGACATTGCCGAGATTTACTTCGGGGCCGTAACGGTCGATCAGTTCTCGTCGCATTCGGTGAATATCGCACGCACGGACCCCATCGATCCACGGGCCGGGCAGTTCGAACATTACTTTGCCAATGCCGACCCGCTCCACGGCACGTTCAATCATCCGCACGGTTTCTTCATCGTCGTCCACCAGTTCAGCGGCTTCCAGAAGCACAATTTCAGCTCCAGCCTCGAGGCAACGCACAGCGTCATCGCTCAGATCCGTACCGCTCGGAAGGCCTTCCTTTTTGCCTACTTCACCGATGATGCGCAGGCCCAGGCCGGCGCCTTTCAGGATCATTTTCTCTTTCCATTCAAGGGTGACCGCGTCCATGTTGTCTGAGACTTCAATACATCGGTAACCCGCGGCCTGGACAGCATCAAAATACAGCTCAGCTTTCCCCTCGACTTCTGCCCATTCCAAAAACTGTCCGCCAGGAAAGGGCTCGATCTCGTGCTCCTGGTAATGACCGAGCTTTGCAGATAACGTCTCATTGGACAGCAGGCGCGAAATGCCGACAGCAACTTTCGCAAAATCAAAGTGTGAGGCGCATGCAGTAATGAGATCACTTTGTGCGTTGGGCCCGAACCCCCAATCGATCACCATGGTCAGCCCAGTCTGCCTGGGTTTGGATGCGCGTTCGGTTCCGTCAAGGCCTTCAAAAAAATGACTTGCCATTGGGCACTCCTGATTAGCCCGTTCGAAACACCAATACGTCTGAATTAATCCTTCCGCCGCTCACTGCACGATGAATGAATCGAATCCGCGCACCTTCAATTGCTGCTGGACTTTCTGAGCGTCGCTCTTGTTTCTGTAGATTCCCACGCGCACTTTATACATGACTCTCGCCTTCCGATTATCCAGATGCAAGAATGGCGGATGGCCGAGCGTCTGCAGCCTTTTGACAAGCTTCATAGCTTCGGCCCGCTCGTAGAATGCTCCGGCCTGCAATGAGAATGAGCCGTTGGGAATGAGTGAAGGGGTTGGTGTCGGCTCGATTGGCGGAAGCTTCCTGGGCGGGCTGGCGGTTGCCACAGATTTCGCGTTGCCACCGACGGCTGCGAGCCTTGTGCGGACCTTGGGCATATCAATAAATGTTGCATAGCGATCTACTGCCCGATTGTAGGCCTCTTTCGCCTCTTCTTTTTTGCCCTGCAAACGTTGACTGTCCGCGAGCCCGACCAGTGCCGGCCCGATCATGTAGCCGGCAGTAAGATCTTGGGATGCCTGGTGGAGTCGCCGTTCCGCCTGCGGGTAGTTGCCGAATTTCAGGTGACATAAACCTGCCCAGTACGCGGGCTCGGCTTTCATCCGAGTATCGAAATCGCCAGCGAGGATCAGCTCGAAAGCGCCCAACGCCCTCCGGTAGTCGGCGGTCAGGTATGCCTCCTGCGCCGTCTGAAATTGTGCGCTGTAATTGACCCGTGGAGGGGGCGGCGGTGGCCTGTCTATCCTTTCACACGCAGGCAGCGCGAAGAGGACGGCGAGTGAAAGGGCATACACATCCTGGCGAGAGGGTGTTGGTCCGATTTTCAGGCTATTCAACACTGGTCGTGATCGGCGAGGAAATATTGCTCTGATACGCAGGTGGCTCTTTTGAGCCCCGATTGGGTTGTACGCAAAATCGGTATGGCCGCTAACGGCGCAGGGAGACAACAATCACTTTGCCGGATTCTTTACGGGCGGCTCGCCCTTCATCCACCGCTGTACTGCTTCCCCTCTGAGCCGCGAACCGCGTGGGCTCGAAGAATGGCTGTGCCAGGGATCGCAGATGAGTTCGAGCTGTCCGGGCTTGAGGTGCGCGAGCGCGCAGATCTGATTTCCGGATGCAGTGACTGTGTCCAACAAGCTCACCTCGGCGACGACTGGGCAGCGGATGTCAGGGGTGAAGTTTGCCGCGTCGAAATAGGAAAGAGTTTTCAAGAATCTCCCTTGCGATTGCCCTGCCGGCTTGGCCTGCATTCGGAACGGCCAGAAGCCCGGCCCGTGAAGGACAGTCCAGTCGAGCCTTGGCAGACCGCTGTGCGCGGGCGCGGCAAACGAAACGCGCTGATCCAGACCGGCAAGCACCATCGTGAGTCCCCCGCCCTGGCTGCCACCGGAGACCATGATTCTCTTGGGATCGACTTCCTTGCGACTGCATAGAAAATCCATGCCCCTTACGAGGCTGGCATATATGGTGCGCCACATGGAAGTCTTCGGGCTATCGATGCCGTGGGTCCAGTAGTTCCATGCCGCGGGGTCCTTCGGAGGATTCTTTGGATCATAATCCACCGGCAGCCCATGAATGGCGATCCACATACCGCAGTAATTTGCGGCATGCGGGACGTGTAAGGCCTGGCGTGGATAAACGCCCGAGCTAGGCAGCTCGAATCTTGCCGGATATCGCCCCGGCGCTTTCGGCCTCCAATACCAGCAATGAACGCGGCGCCCGCCCAGGACTGCCAGGCTGACTTTGAACGCATCTGAGTTCTTTGTGCCCGCTTCCGGGACAGGCTCAATCTTTGCATCCATCGGAATCCTGCTGAGCTCGGAAAGCGTGTCTTTCCAAAATTCACTGAAGTCTTCCGACCGTGTCAGTTCCGGTTTGAAGTCAGGAAAGTCGTAAACAAAGACACATTCGACGGACCGCTGATTCCGGCCATCTTCCACAATGACCCTCGCTCGATAGGTGCCTGGTTTCTCCAGAGACAGATCGGATGGCACCGCAGCCGTCTCGCCGGCCTTCAACTGGAAGGGAGTTTCCTTTTCCTTCAAAGGCTCTCGCGTCAGGTAATCACAGACCTGGAATCTGAACTTACCTGTCACTGTTTCACTCGAGTAGTTCGTCCCGTGAATGCGGAACTGGACAGGCTGGCCACCCGGGAAGAGAAAATCAGGGTCCGGAGACTCAATCTTGAAACCGATGGCTTCAGTTGCCAGTGGGGTGCCCACCGGACGCAAAGTGATCTTGTTCCGGCCGGCCCCATACGAAAGAAATCGGAACATCCAGTGGCCGTTCCCTTTCCCCAGAGACATCCGCGAATAGCCATCGACGTATTGCCGGCAGAGCAACGCTCCGCCGGTATTCGTCACGAGCCGGGTGTCGATCTGGCTTCCCGATTCGAATTCCTTCGCGCTTAACATCAAATCCGTTCGTCCATCCAGCGCAGCCACCACCTGTGACGACAGCACGAACTGTAGCTGGCCGGCCCGGGTGAAGCTCTGCTGCACGGTGATGTCAAAATCGTGCTCCCTGAAAACATAATGAAGGGAGCTGTTCTTACCCTTTGCGCGCAGGCCTGCACGGCCAACAGTTTCGATGGGGTTGTGAATAAGCAAACCGCTGGCAATCCTGTTGTTGCTGAAAAATCCGGAAGCAGTCGTGGACTTTGTATCAGCACCATCCGCCACTGGAACGGGCATCTGTTTTATGAACTCAGTCTTGCCCGCCCGGATGGATTGCAGGTATCCATGCCTGCTGACCGTCGCCGAATAATGTTTGGATGTGATCTCGAACGAGCCGTCATCATTCTGTTTCCTGGTGACCGGGGGAGGCGGGAGTTGCGTAATCTTGAATCCGTCGATGAGCAGCTCGTTGTCCACTTCCCCATCTGGCAGCGTGAAATTCAGGCAAACGGTAGCGACGTCCTTCCGGTCATATTCCCCATCAACGCCGGGTTTGGCTTTGTCAAGGACGGTAGCCTCCGTCAGATCGATAGTGGCTTTCTTCCACTCTCCGACAGGCAGTTGGAGCTTGCCCGGCCACTTGGCGATGGTCAGCTTCTTGAAGCCGGGATTACAGAGAAAGACACTTGACGGCTTGAGCGTTCCTTTCAAGACCTTCAGTGAAATCTCGAGTGCCTCGGCTTCGGAAAGATCGAACGGCTTCTTCGGCTCGAGTCTCAATTCAACGGAGTTTCTCGGCTTTGCTTTGCTGACCCGCATACGCACCTTCACACTGGAATCGCCGGACACGTGGTCGCCCTTGAAGGCGGTGAATGTATAGTCCTGCTGAATTTCGGACTTCTGCCAGTAGCTTTGCGAGTACCAGCGTCCCTCGCGCTCGGTGAGGTCGTTGGCCTCCGAAAAAATCAGTCCCGGTACCGATAATGAGAGAATGGCAGTGATAGGTATTCGCATCATGATTTTCAGTTTGTTATCCGATCGCTGAGTGGCCACGATAGCATACTCTTTACTCCTTATTCTTTGATTGTCCATGCCTACCGAAAACTCACCCATTCGATTCGGATTTCTGAGCACTGCCGGAATCGGCACAAAGGTCAAACGTGCCGTAGACCTGGCCGACGGTGCCGAAATCTCCGCCATCGCCAGCCGCACTGTAGAAAAAGCTCAGGAGTGGGCAGAGAAGCATCAGGTATCCAAAGCTTACGGCACCTACGATGAGCTTCTCGCCGACCCCGATATCGATGCGGTCTACATTCCCCTTCCGCCGTCCATGCACATGGAATGGGCCACGAAAGCTGCGGAAGCCGGCAAGCACGTGCTGTGTGAGAAGCCCCTCGCGTCGAACGCGGATGAGGCCCGTGAAATGGCCAAGGTATGCCGGCAGAATGGCGTACAACTCATGGATGGTGTCATGTGGGTGCATCACGAACGTACGGAAGCGATGAAAAAAGTCTTGGATGAAGACCTGGGCAAACTTCGTCACGTGACAGCGGCCTTCACATTCAATTTCGGTGATGACGTCCCAATGCAGAACATCCGGGTCAACCCCGACCTGGCTGGAGGCTGCCTCGGCGACCTTGGCTATTACTGTATCCGTGCCATTCTGCTCGCTTTCGAAGACCTGCCGACCCGGGCCTTCGCGGCTGCTCGGTCTTTCAACGGTGTCGATTTCAATGTCGACGGTCTGCTGTGGTTTGAAGGGGACAGGATGGCGTCATTCAATTGCGCATTCGACACCAGTTTCCGCAAATGGCTGGAAGTAGCCGGCACTGAGGGATCGCTTGTCTGTGATGATTTTGTGCTGCCCAACTCGGAGGAGAAGACACGCTTCTGGGTTCACGGACCGAAAAAGGCAGAGCACAATTTCGGCGAATGTGTCCAGGAAGCGCGAATGATCGAGCACTTCGTCGGGGCCATTCGGTCCGGCGAACTCAATGCCGATTGGCCGGAGATCGCCATCAAGTGCATGCAGGTCTGTGATGCAATTCTGGAGTCGGCTGAAACGGGTCAGACGGTAGACGTAGAGTAAGGAGTAATGAGTAATGAGTAATGGAACGTTGGAATGATAGATTTCCTTCGCTCTAACATTCCATTCTTCCACCATTCAAACATTCCCCTCTGCCACCATTCACATCCTCCATTCACTATTCACCATTCACCATTCACTTCCTCCATTCACCATTCACCTCTGCCACCATTCACCATTCACCATTCACCATTCACTTCCTCCATTCACTTCCTCCACTTCCGTCAATACCCTTCCTCTAAATCCACCTGGCCGACCAGTTTCTCGCCGCGCACGAATCTGCCAAAATTCTCTGCAAACGTCTCTCTGTTCCTTTCATTCCGATTGGGCGAATTCCCAGCGATGTGCGGCGTGAGAACTACGTTGTCCATCTGCCATAACGGACTGTCATCTGGCAGCGGCTCTTGCTCCAGGACGTCCAGTCCGGCACCGGCAATCTCGCCTTCCTGCAGGGCCTGAATGAGGGCTTCATCGCTCACGATATCGCCGCGGCCGATGTTCGTCAGGATGGCAGTCTTCTTCATCTTCTTGAATGCAGCCGCGTCAAACATGTGGCGCGTCTCATCTGTGCCCGGGGCACAGATGGCAACCACGTCTGACTGCTCCAGCAGCTCGTCCAGTCTTTCCCGTCCCCAGACGGAATCGACGCCTTCGACGTCTGATGCGCGCGCGGTTCGCCCGAGCGCGATCACCTTCATCTGAAATCCCAAAGCCATGCGCGCGAGCAACTGTCCGCTTCCGCCGAACCCGACGATTCCCATGGTCATGCCTTTCAACTCGAGCGCACCTCGATTCAGGTTAGCTCGTTTGTTCCAGACTCCTGCCCTCACCATCACCGCAATGTTTCGAGAGATGGCGAGGACCAGGGCCATGGCATGTTCGGCTAGACTGGGCCCGGCCACTTCGCCCTTACTGCAAGTGAGGATGGCGCCGGAATCAATCAACTCCGGACAGATCAGTTTATCGACTCCGGCAGTCGAAGTGTGAATCCATTTTACCTTCCGAGCCTGTCTCACTAATTGCGCAAAAGGATCGGGGGTTTCGCCGTCGTACCCGCTGAAGACGATATCCGCGTCCGTACAATTGTCTGTCAGTTCCTGAATGGAGGGGTAGACAAGAACCTGCAGCGAGGGATCGCTCTCGCTCATGGCCTCGATCAGGTGATCTTCAATGGGACAATAGCTGACGATTTTCATGGATTGGCAGACAGATACTTCGGGTCTTCGCTCAGCCCATAAATTCCCTTCCCTTCATCTAAGGGAATCACAATCGCACCAACCGCCTTCTTATAAAAATCAACCGGGCCGGCCCCGCCAATCACCGCATACGTGTACCCGAGTTCCCGCAAGCCTTCGAGACACGTGAGAAGCAGTGCAGTGCCGATGCCCTTCTTTCGATAGCTCTCGGCCACACCGGTCGGGCCGAAATAATTGCGCCGCGAACATTCGTACCCGCCGAAACCTACGACCTGGTCGCCATCCATCGCGACAAAACATGAGATCGGTTTATTAGCGAATGCCACCGATGCCTCATCGGCCCAGCGTTCGGAGAAGTGCTCAACAATAAATTCGCGAAGCTCTTTCTGTTCCCACGGGTTGGGACGCCGCACCGTGATGCCCTCTTCTTTCAGCGTGTTGAGAAGCGGGCGCACATCCGGCAACCGAACCAGC
>Ga0187827_10001808_pt1 | contig 30313 bp, 50 predicted proteins | sample ETNtaG_39_FD_167969 | JGI IMG/M metagenome (GOLD analysis project Ga0187827, IMG submission 167969) | Marine microbial and viral communities from oxygen minimum zone, Eastern Pacific Ocean - ETNP2014_SV_150_PacBio MetaG (Illumina Assembly) | ecosystem: Environmental > Aquatic > Marine > Hypoxic...
GCTATTCAAACAACGGGTGTTCAATGGTCCACGTGTTTTCATACAATGAACGGTGAGGGATTTTTCGAACTAAATTGGGATAAGAATCATTGACAAAAAGAAGGGGCTCGTAAAGCTCAAAGGTTGTGACGATGGAATTAAAGTAGCTTGCTATGGCAATTTCAGAATTGTAATCTAAGAGATAAGCTTGCTTTCTTCTTTTTAGCCTAAATTTTAATACTTTCTTTTTATCTCTTGACTGCCCTTCTTTTCAAGATATTTTTGGAGATCATTTATATCTTCTTCCATTTCTAAATAAACAGAGTCCTGCTTAGAAAAAGCAACTCAATCACCACCATTTGGAAACGCTATATAAATTATCTCTTTGGTATCCAAATCCTGAACCATAAGGTAGTTATACATTCCGTCTGAAAAAGATTTGCCCTTACTCATATCTAATCTGACTTTTTTACCATATGTAAGTTGATCTGTCGAAACTTTGTACCAGATATTTGTAGGCTCTTCACATACCGGGCATTCTTCACACTCAGGCGTTGTTGCTTGTGCAGCCAGCAACCCTAAATAAAAAACTCCTAGGCTTACAGTTGCTATTTTTAAGGTTTTATATAGATTCATAATAACGTCCCCTTCAGCTATTGTTTTTGTTTATTAATGATATTGCTTATAGGTTCTCGCATAAAGACTCAGACCCCGATATTTAGTGCACCAACTAAAAAATTAAATCAAAAGTCGGATTGAACATATATATATAAATTATAGAATCCTAATATTAAATTAAGTCTAACTGCTAATTGTAATAAACCTACATTATCTTTAGTTACTTTAATTTGAAACAAGCTCTTCTCCCGGCTTTCCTCAGTTTTCTGTGTAAACTACATGATCACAAATAGGTCCACATTTATATGTATCTATATGTGCTAAATGGTGATGGTCCGCCTCACAATGAGCTGGACAAAAATAATTATTTTTATAGTTGTGTGTGCGTGAAACTAGAAGGGAGTCCATACCATGATTAGGTATGTAAAGGTAAGTAAGCTGTGGCTTATGCTTTTCGTGGTAATACTTTGGTACTGTAACTAATATAATTACTACACATATTTCGAAGATTGACATTTGCCTTTACACCCATTTCCAGTTATTCTAATTCTAAGCATTTAGTACTCGCCTATTTTAGTATAAGTGGAAGTTTGAAAAAAGCAAGTGGCCCACACCAAAGTGTGATGCACATCAAACTTTAACTATTTATTTCGCATGTTCGGCGCTCTATAAGTATATAATGGGGTTGAAGTATCTTCAAACACAAAAAATCCATCTGTTAATTTAGTACTAGCTGTTAGTACCGGCTCATCTACGGCTGTAGGTGTTTCCACAGTTGTGGTAACTGTATTAGGCGCTTCAGCTGGTGTACTAAGTTGTGCTTCTAGAGAGTTTGTCAGCGCATTCAAATAGGCGTTTAAGTTGTCAAGTTTTTCGTCTTTGTCAATTTCAGCTGCATCATTTTTTATTTTTTCAAGCTCTGCTTTTAAATTTACTATATTTCATGCTAAATCATCTTTTAAATGTTCAGTTAGTTGTGTACTTTCTGTAGTTACAGCTGTAGGCGGGGCTATACTGTCTGCAGCAAGTAATGTGGTAAGATCATCTATTCGACCATTTAGAGCTGAAACGAGGTCCCTTTGGTATTCTTCTTTAATACCTATAATTTCTGTTTTTAATGTATTTAGCATCTCGTCTTGCTGTAGAGTAAGATCACTAGGATCTGTACTTGAAGCAACCTCTAAGTTATCTATCTTATCAGCCAACGCCTGTATAACAGCATTTTGCTCCGAAAAATCATCTGTGGAAGTATTCTCAGTTGTTGCCTCTAATTTATTTACTTGTGCCTGTATTGCACTTAACTCTGTAGCCCAGCCTGTTGTCACAGTAGACGGCGTAGAATTTACTCCTGAAACGATGAGAGCTGATAACGCTTCAAAATTATTATTCAAGGAACTAATCAATGCCTCTTGATTATCTCCTCCAACTTCAACAACTGTAGGCGCTACAGAAATACCTGTTTCTTTTAATTTAGCTAGCTCAGCCGTTAAAAAGTCAATAGCAGCTTGTTGCTCAACAGTCTTTTGACTGGGCGCATTAGCCAATGCAGTTGTAAGTACCTCTATCTGATTTGATAGAGAAGAAATAAGTTGGTCATGATTCTCATATGTTGTCACTGTTGCCTGTTGACCCGATTTTAATGAAGTTAATTCTGCCTGTAGATATTCTAATAAGTCTTGCTGTTCCATAGTCTGGCTACTTGGTGCATCATTAACAATGTTAACCACAGTTTCAGGCTTAAAAACAGGTAGAGACCCTTGATTTTTTAAAATAACTTTATCATACGATTGATTAAAAGCTTCTTCCGGGGAGCCTTCAAATATAGCCTGGCCATTTTTAATTGCATAACAAGTATTATCTTGTGGCAGATCAGTTCATTCACCATCTAAATATTGTGGTGTAAACTCATACCTGCTAAAAATTACTTCTTGTTTCTTTAAATCAAAAAAATACGGCATTATTTTCCTCGCTTCTTTTTTCCTCACTGTAGTCAGTGGCCACAGAAAACTGCAGCCACTGATTGGTGGGTTACTATTTTTTAAACACTTTCGTAATGCTGCCTCAACAGATATCTAATAAAATATCGTCATAAGGATTTTTTGTAAGCTTTACGATTTTTTCTGCTGCGTAAAATACCGCCAAACATGTCGGCCAGTTACCAGCAATCCAGTCTATTATAACCATATACCCTCCTTGTTACTTGTTCTTGTTTTTGTTAAGCCACTCCCTTTGAAGATCACTTAACATGTAGTACATTACGTCGTACTGCGATCTCATCTCTAGTCTCACTTTTTCACAGTATTTATAGTTTCCATATACTAGAGGTGCGAGAATTATTAAAACAATAACTGTTTCTATCATCATTTGCCCCTTCCCTACTAATCCCTACTAAAGATAATTTAATAAAAAATCCCTTTAGCTGGATCTGTTTTTCCGAACTCATCCCCATATAAATAAGCCGGTATTGGATCTTTACCATGAAGATTAGTATAAGATCCGCTTGCAACACCCTCTTGTAAAGCCTGTTTAATTCTATTGGTTGTAAATTTTGTTAGCCAATCTTCTTGGTCAACATTTGAGGTTTCAATGGATTTGAAGTATGGTGTATATTTTATTAACTCCAAACCTTCTTTCGCCCGTTCCTTATTTATATGTTTAAGTTCTGAGAGCGTCATTTTATCCCCTTTATAATACCCACTCTTATCCGGCGCATCTACGACTTGCGCATTGTCTGAAATAGCACGTACAACGGTCTCAAAACTTTTTTTATTAAAGTTATCGCCATAAATCTTATTTAATTCATCCACAATATATTGTTGGGCCGTTAAATGATTTGTTACTTTTCCTAGCTCTTGAGGTTGAATACTGCCATGTGTTAAAGCCTGACCCTTCGTTACACGAGTTCCCGGTTTAATACTAACCCGCTGCTCAGGCGGAGAGATATACGTCTTTCCATTAATTGTTATATCCTGGCCTCCTATTGGATTTTTGGTAACCGACTCCACTTCCCCAGCCTCTCTCGCAATAATACCTTTGCTAGCCAACGTTTCAGGAACCTCTAATAATTGTTTTAGTCTTGGGAAACTGCCTGTAATTCCACCGCCAGAGAGAGCGGTGCCCCCAGAGTGAAATGTTTGCATTGTAAGTTGAGTGCTACGTTCCGTTAAAGCTTGTCCTTCTAATACTCCGACATTTTCCCCTATCGAAGGTAGCTGACCATTTGGTAATAAGCCATAGCATTTGACACAAATACCATTAGACGTTTCGCATGTTAGCGGGCTTCGTACGGGTACAAGCTTAATACCAGAGAATTTTAACTTTTGTAAAATATCAGTGTCTATAATACTATTTTTACTAGCAACACCTGAAAGTGTTTTAGCAAGGAACCGGTCCATAGCATCCTTTGATGATATTTCAATCTCAACAAATTTCTTAGTATCACAATCGTTTTCAGTTATTAATGTTCGTCGAGTGACTGAAAGTAAGGCTTTATTTAATGCTCCACTGTCCATCGTATTTACAGATCTATCCACCTGTCCTTTACGGACTCCATATAAGGTATTTCAATAATCACCCGTTTTTAGTCCCTCCCCATAGGATTTTAAAATAGGAGTGGTTATCGGCTGGCCTTTAACATCTTGCATTACACCCGGCATTGATAAAATTTGTCGTACAGAGTCTGGTTTACTAAATGAACCAGAATCTAACATTTCATAAATATTACTTTTCTTACCTAGCGCGCTGTCCTGTGCTTTTTGTACTTTTAATGTTAGTTTATTTAAAGCTTCAATGCGCCGTGCCCCTTTAAATGTGTTTATAGCAGGCATATACTTCTTTAAAAGTTTATCTCTATATGAACGGACGCCTGTAAAATCATTTAATGAAACTGTAGACCCACGTTGAAAAGCATACATGTAACCTAAATCCTTATAGTTATTAAGGACATCAGGAAACTTTTTTGGGTATTGTTTGGCAACCTTTTCCAAAATTTGTGTTACCGACTTTTTATCAAGTTCACGGGTGTAATCTTTTAAACTTTCTGGGAGCGGCGAATTTAAAAGAATCTGTCCAATAGTTACTTGTTTACCATTCATTGTAAAAACATCTGTATACTTGAGACCGGCAGCTTTTGCGGCGCGTCAATTTGGAAAGGACTGCTTACTATCATGACCAAACTTACTTAAAAAATGGAGTCCTAAAAGGTAGTCTTGACTAACATTTGGTACCAGACTATTATCTCCATGTTTAAATAAAATTTTACTTGGGATCATTTTTCAGGCTTCTTCAACAGCCTCTGGCTCAACTGGTACATGGATAGCCATAGTATCACCATCAAAATCTGCATTAAATCCTTTTACTATTAACGGATTGAGGTGGATACTTTTTCCCGCAGTTAAAACAGGCTTAAATGCTTGAATGGCATGTTTATGCAATGAAGGTGCGCGATTTAACATTATAGGCCTCTTATCCATAGCTAAGTTAAGTGCCTCTTTAGCTCGTGTTGAGAAGTCTTTTACTTCTTTTAGCGCCTGTGCCGCAGGCATTCCCTGTTGGACCAATTCACGTACGATAAATGGATGATAATATTTTTTTGCTAAATCGTGCGGTAGTCCAACTTCATCTAGCCCTAATGCTGGCTCAACAGTAATAGTAGACCGAGCTGAAACGTCTTGTCGTTTACCTCATGCTAAAGCTTGAATAAGACCAAACTTAGCTTGTTCACCTGCCAGCTCTTTAATAACACCTTTATATTTTTCTTGGCCGTAAGTAATTGGATCGATAAACCCCTGTAAAGCTTTTACCCCGTTATAAAGATCATAATCATATTTTAATTCATCAGGCTTAGACATGCCTCCCAATGTGTTGAGATCTTTAAATCCTTGTGTAAGTAAGCCTACTTGCCTATAGTGTTTATTAATATCGGAAACAGCTAAATCACCACTTGGTAACGGGTATACCGGCCTAAAAGCCGGCGGTATAACTGGGACATATTTCATTAAGTAAGCTTTATCTGGAGATTTATAACCTAAAGTTTTTAACGCGTGTAAATAACGTAGCTTAGTGTTTAAGCGATTAACATTAGTTGGAGGAGCCGTTTTTAAAGTTTGTTTTGTACTTTCTAACTCTGCATCAACATCCATTCCCGCGAGTGCGGCAATAATAGCATCAATTCCAGTCTTATCATTTAATTGATCCTGTCCTTGCAAAATACTTGTATACTTGGCTTTTGTTAATCCCAGCAGCTTTAAAATAGCTTCTTCATACATCGGTGAGGGAATCTTACGATGTAAAGTTATATGCGCCCATTGTTTACCTAAATGTCCTCCAGTAACAGCTGGATCAAATAGGCCACCTGCTTTTTCACTTAAATCCTTTCCTCGTAACATTTGGCCGGCGTCTTTAATCTCGCCTGAAGATAATTTTAGGACTCCTTTATCAGTTAGCGGCAGTAAATACATTTTATTCCCGTCCTTTTTCACATCCACACCGGCGCCCCGAAGATAATTAGTCATTTTTTCAAAAACAAAATTACGATTTGGACGTACGGGAGGGAGGCCAAGCTGTAATCGCCTTCAATATTCGTCATTTTGTCGGCCTTTAAGAGCCGTCATTTCATACAAATTCTTTTTAGCCCCATGTGCTAATAAAGAATAAGTCAACATTGGGTCAACTTTCTGCGCACCTTTTCCTGTAGGTTGTTCATTAATATCATAAGAGCCTAAACCATGAGCAGCTTGTTTTTTCTTAACCGTATGACGTAATTTTAAAAAATATTGATTGCCTACATAGACGGGCTGATCAAAGGGCTTACCGGACGCTCCATTCGTTAAAATTTCATTTGCAGGTATCTGCAGTTTTTTTAATTGTGCTGCCACTTCATTAGCGGTATCAGTGCTGGCAAAGTTTTCGACAAAGTATGGCTTGCCTGTTTTCTTTGCAATCTTACCAGCAGCGGTTTCAAGAATTTGCCCAATATTCATACGGCCGGGCACGCCATGAGGATTAAGCATAATATCAATAGTAGACCCATCCTCACGATGAGGTGCATCACTATCTGGTATAATTTTTGTCACAATATTTTTATTGCCATATCGTCCAGCTAATTTATCTCCTTCTTTAAATGGGTGGGTAGATTTTAAATAAATATCAACATTTCGCCCTGTTTTAACAAGATCAATAACCTCTCCAGCCTCATCTTCATCTCATTCAACTATCTTTTTTACGTAGTTATTAAATATAGCTTTGTTTAGGCGACGTAAAACTTTATCTGTATCAGACAAGTCACGCTCTTCTAAATAAGCAGCTACTAATTCCCCAGGATAAAATATCTCACCTATCTTAGGTAAGCCTTCCGCGTTTAATTTAGCTCTATTTTCAGCTGTCATAACCCCAGGGAAATAGGCGCGAAATTTAGTTAAATTAAAAACTGCTGTTTTTGGACTGAAGAATATATTTTTTCGGGAAATGAGTTCATGCGATAGCTTTTGGGCAGCACCTTCCGTAATGACAGCTCCATCCTCAAAGTTATAACCTTTTCACGGCATATAGGCGACAGTCAGATTTTTCCCTATAGCTAGAGTATTACCCACACTATAGTTTGTTTCGGCTAAAGGAGTGTTATGCGTTATTTTATCGCCCGCTTTGACTAAAGCTTTGGAATGTAGAAAGCCGTCTTGATTTAAAGGGAAGTTATTGTAAAGACCCTTTTTAATTGTTTTCCCGTCTTGATCACGCCTAATATAGATGTAATCATCAGACACTCTAGTTACTTTACCAGAGGCATTTCTAGTTGTTGTGCCCTTAGTCACTTGCCCTAGCACTGGATTTAAATAGCCACCAACTACGTCTTCTCAAATTACATTACGTTTAGCGTCTTTTACTTGAACTAAGGGCGCCTCCTTATTTGTCAAAGACATGGCCTGACTAATCATACGGGCTGCCGTTGAGGCTCTATTACCTTGAGTAGACTGGATAAAAGGTACTAAATTAGTCGCAATTGAGAAAAGATCTTGTGAACTATAAATATAAGCATCCACTTTAGATGCAGGCACAGACATAACTTTGCCACGGTATTGAACATTTACAGCTCGAGGCGAGGTTGCTACTACTTTACCATTTTTAACTATATACTCATCAGGAAAGCCAATGTAATGGCTGTGAAGCTTTATTGGTGATCAATATTCTTTTCGCCCAGCCTTAGTCATAACTGGAGCTAACAAATCTTGACCTTGTTTTTTTACACCTACAGCCATACCAACTGTAACACCAACCCTACCACCTTCAGGAGTGGAGAGTGGGTCAAGTATTCCTAAATGTGATGGCTGCACATCACGGGTATCTAAAGTAATTGCGTGCGGGGTTTGAATACCGCCCAGACCCATAGGACTTGTTTTTTGCCAATCAGTCAATATTGTAACAGGATTTGTTTGCGGAGGAGTAGCAGCAAGTGAGCTAACTGTAAAAAATTCTTTTATAGGTTTACCAAACGTACCAGAGGAAACAATCTCTCGAACTCTTTCTTTTGTGCGTAAGCGACGTTCTAACTTTTTAGTAACAACCTCTGTTTGAGCCTTAAATTGCGCAACAAGTAAGTCATCAATGCCGTATAAATCTTTAAAAATTAAACTGTCACGATCATCCGGTTTAGCCTCTCCACGAGTAATCTTCAATAATTTTATTGAAGCTGCAAGTAAAGTTTTTCCATCAACTCTGTTATATTTTTGACCCAGTGTTAATTGCGTGGTTGCGGGGTCTACCTCTGTATAATTGTTAAAATACTCTTTAAGCCCCTCAGTTACAATGGCAAAGTCTGTTTCGTCTTTACGGTACACTTTTTTATAAATAGATGTCATTTCAGAAACTTCAGTGTTTAAAGCGCCTTTTTTATTTAATTCATAAAGTTCATCTCCTCACGCTTTACGTACACTTTCTTCAGAGATTTCTAATAGATTTAATAAAGTTCAGAGCCTATATTTTCTATTATTAAACACCACATAAAATAACTGCTTTTGAGGATCGAGTTGCATGTCAAAATTAAAGCCTTTAGATAGATTAAATTCATTTTCTAAATCCCCATTATTTTTTATTCGTGCATAAATACCTGATTTTCGCCGAATCTGATTTGTAGTCTGATATTCATTTCCATCTACAATGGTAGTAAAACGATTTGTAAGTTTTGGAATAGCTCCAATTTTAATTTTAGCGGACTTATCAATTACACGATTAGTTTTCGTATCAACAATTTTTACATTTGCAAAAATGGGAACTTGCCACGTCTTTCGATTTAATTTAAATGACTTTTGTTCCGGAAAATCATCACTAACAAGTTTGTCTGTGACATAAACATCTGTAAGTTCTAGGCGTTTGCCGCCAGCCTCAATCGGAAAAGATTGTTGGATACTGTCGCGAATCGTCTCTTGTATAAGAGCGTTCTGTGTATAATGATTTAATGAATTAATAACCATAAGCTTTTTTTATTTATCTTGGTATAAGAACAATACACCTAAATGACACTTTACATTTAATTCAGCACTTTAAATTTAAAGTAAAATCACAAGAAAATCAAGGAGAAATTGGATGATCCGCAAAATCAAGGCCTTCTTAGAAGAGTACTTCGACTTGGAAATCAAGGAAGAAATCAAGGACAGCAGAGCTAACGAACTGCTATACGAGATCCTTTAATCTCGAAGAGAGCATCACGTGATGTTCTCTTTAGCATAAAAATAACTAACCACATTCATACTCATGGCACGAAAAAAGAAAGCAAGTAAATCTGAATCACAGGTTTTTGTAGACAAACAAGCCGTACAAAAGATAGTTGAAGGATTAACTGAACTACTTATGGGCGTGATAACTGGCAACGACAACCTAGCAACTAACAAGGAGATAGATGTAAATGGACAACTTAATAAAGACACTTCAAGCACTACTTAGACGTTTAGCAACCGACATAACCTACACGGCCCCGCCGGAAGCTTTAGAAAGCACCACGTTTGGCGTAATAACAGGTAACATAACAAACCCATTTGGCGATAAAATTTTTATTTATATTCGTAAAAATATGTTTGAGCTAGTTACTGATTTAGAAGTCGTTATTACTTCGGGAGTTCTTAAAAATGATATAGCCATCGAGCTTATTCAACCTAATACATTCCTGAATACAAACGAGTTAGAAGACAGATTGGATGATGTAGTAGGCCGTCTTATTTCTACATTAAAAACCAATCAGCAAGAATATCGACAAGCATCTAATCAACTGGAACTCTTTCCTGACGAAAGTAGATTGCTAAATTCTCTAGTTGAGGATTTACCTAATCGCGCTAATTGAGGAGACTGCATGCCACTAATAATAGATAAAGAAGGCCGTCGACTATGGATCGATGGCCCCCAAGGCTATAATACCCTAACAGATAAACAAAAAAACTCGCTGAACGTGAAGCCTAGGAAAAGAAATCAAGGCCTTAAATTTGAAATTGAACTGTGCAGGCGTACAAGTTCAGCATATCATCATAACTTATCACAACAAAAAACGGAGGACATAAAATGACACCTGTGGAAAAACTGTTGAATACCGAACAAATCTTATCATCTCACTTTATTGAGCGCGATGAGGAAATTCACGGATTAACATTAGCTGCTATTAGTAATACTAATATGTTGTTACTAGGCCCTCCTGGAACGGGGAAAACACTACTAGTAGATAGTTGGGCCAAATTAATTACTAAGAATAAACACTTCAGTTGGCTATTACATAAATTTCTTACGCCAGATGAACTATTCGGCCCAGTATCATTAAAAGGTTTAAAAGATGAAAAGTTTAAACGAAATACAACGGGCAAACTACCAGAAGCAACAACTTGTTTTCTGGATGAAATATTTAAGTGTAATGCCGGCAGTTTAAATGCCCTTCTGTCCCTTCTTAATGAAAAAGTATTCTTTAATGATGGAAAGGCTATCAAAACTCCGCTTATGTTAGCAATCGGGGCTTCAAATGAGCTACCAGAAGAGTCCGATAATCTTGAAGCATTAGATGATCGTTTTCCTCTACGTTACCACGTTTTCCCGATACAAGACGCAGCGAATAAAGCCAAGCTATTAGAAATCTCCTTATTGATAGACGAAAAGCCAGTAGCTAGTTTAGCAGATATAAAAAAGGCACGATTAGAGGCTCAACAACTTCCTTTGACAGATGATGTCGTGGAGCACCTAATTACGCTAGTGGACTGTTTAAAAAACGAGGGCATCGTCGTGACTGATCGAACCTTCAGGCAGACTAAATTTCTGTTACAGGCTGAGGCATATACTAAAGGACAAGAACAAGTAAAAATTGACGATCTTGAAATTTTAAAGAATGTATTGTGGCGTCAGCCGGAACATATCAAACTAGTTCACTCACATATATTGCGTCTTATTAATCCTGAAAAGGACAAAATTAGATCTCTGTATGATGATGCAGAAGAAATTTTCGAAACTGCAATGTCCTTAGTAAAGTCAAAAGACACCAAAAAAGCGGCAAAAGAAGGTATCGAAATTGCGGACAAACTTAAATCCGCTAAACGAGAAATTGACAAACATATAAACGTAATGAAGTCCAAATCTAAGAACGTAAAAGAGGCAATTAAAATGAAAAAACAAGTTGAAGTTTGGCTCGAGAAAGTTTTTAGTGACCTGTGTGGAGTCGATTTTGGTTTTCCAGATAAAGTTTAGTGAAGAAAGTACAGTCACGCTTCAAAAGCATAACCGATACGCTCAAAGCTGAAAAATACTCGGTGAAATATGACCCTTTTGATTTACGAAATTTTCGTAGAATTCGTGATCATAACCCTCGTATCTCCACAACATACGAAGAGGGTCGACAGGATTACCCACCTTTCGAAGAATTACAACAAGATGTGTTTAGTGCGTTGTATAAATATGCGCCAGAACAGATAGACTCTTCCAAAATGGAATTAGCCTGGCATTTAAATCACCAAGTTATGACATCAGTACTTGAGTCACCGAAGTATAAAGAGCTGCGTATACTTACCAGAATGGATATTATAAACTCTACCGTAGGTACAGAAGTGTTAGGTGAAGATGTTAAGAATCTTGTTGATGAATTACAAAAAGATTTTACTAAACAACTTGACAAAGCACAGCAGGCACAAGCGAAAGTGGACCAAGCGGAAAGAGATCAGGCAGACTCAGCGGAACCAGGGGAGGATGATGCAGATGGAAATGCTAAAAAGAAACAAGCCCTAACTTTACAACAGGCCAAGGACGTATTGAAAGACTCTCTAGAGAATATGAAAAAGCCCCTGGATAAAAAAACAGAGCGGAGTATAAATAAAATGCTTGATAATGCAATACAAAATACTAGAGATATGTCCCAAGTCATCTCAAATTGGGGATTGGAACAAGATCCTACGTATTCACGCATGGGTTATACTGAAAAAGTTAAATTAGTGAACCGATTAAAAACGTCAGAAAAGTTGCAAAAATTAGCCCTACTGGCTGGCCGGTATAAACGCTTAGCTAGTATAGCTAGACACACAAAAATAAAATCGGGAAGTGATGAGCTTTATAATACAACCCTAGGCGATGATCTTAGCCGAATGCTGCCAAACGAGTCGCTAAAATTGATTGATCCAGATCTAGAGATGCTTTTTCAAAAAGACTTTTTAGAAAAGCGTCTGCAGCAGTATGAGTATAAGGGAAAGACCAAGAAGCATAAGGGACCCATAGTTTGCTGCATAGACGGATCAGGCTCAATGAGTGGCTCTAGCGAAATTTGGGCTAAAGCAGTGGCAATATCATTGCTAGAAATAGCACGTAGTCAACATAGAAACTTCTTTGTAATCCATTTTGATGCTACATGGGATGCAGGCCAGTTACATACGAATAGTTTCTTAAAGTCAGAACCATATAATGTTAGAGAAGTTATTGACCTAGCAGAGTATTTTCCAGGAGGAGGCACTTTATTTGAACCTCCTCTAGACGCCGCACGAGAAAAAATTATGCTCGACTCGGGATTTTCAAAAGCTGATATTGTATTCATTACAGATGGGTGCAGTACAGTACGTGAGGATTGGTTACTTGAGTATAAAATTTGGAAACAGAAAAGTAGAATTAATATATATAGTGTAATAATAGATACAGGGTATAACACCGACATTGCACTAGAAGAATTTTCTGATCAAATAATTCCTTTACGACATCTTGAGCGACATAAAGATGAAGCGGCTTTAGAAATATTTGGACTGATATAGCATAAAAATTTAACTGTAGTATATATTTGGCTAATACACTTGCCAAAGGAGAGTGACGATACGTCAATCTAGTATACATTAATTAAAGGCATACGAAGGAACGGTTTAGTCTTTAGAGTACAGTTAGTAAAGAGCTCATGGAACTTCGGTCAAACACGAAGACGTACATGATCGTTTAGCGCTATCGCTAAACTGCAAATATAAACATGATACAAACAGTTGGACGAGCATCGAAACCGGATGGGTTTCTCAGGCTGCGCCCAGTAGTAATTGTACATTTAGCTTGTGAGGCATCAATTTTGGTGCCTCACACTAATTTAGGAGTAACATATGGCAATAAGTTTATATTCAATGATCGGTGAAACAGAGGAGTCTATTGACACATTAATAGAAGACATAGATAATTTATATTTATCGTACCCTATTAAAAAGCGAAATGGAAAGTTTCGTTGGATAGACGCTCCTCTATCTCCTCTCATCGAGGTACAAAGTAAAATACTGTATAAAATTTTATACAAATTTAAACAGCATAAATGCTGTGTAGGATTTACAAAAAATAAAAGTGTACGCGATGGAGCGAATATACACTTAGGATCAAAAGTTTTACTAACGATGGATTTAGAAAACTTTTTTAACAATATTAAAACACCAGCTGTCTATTCAGTTCTCGATCATCTAGCATACAAGTTGAGATTAAATAGCAAATCTAAAAAGGACCGTATTGAGACAGGTGAGCTACAGAAAATAGCTAGAATTATGACGTTTAAAAATCAGGTTCCTCAAGGTGCACCTACATCGCCAGCCATTGCAAATTTAGTTGCCTATAAGCTGGACATGGCACTAGAGAAGTTAGCAGATGCGGAGGGCTGTACGTATACGAGATATGCAGATGATTTAGCCCTTTCAAAGACAGATAAAAATTTTAACATTGGAAGTCTGATTACGCAAGTCAAGAGTATCATCATAGATCACGGCTTTGCATTAAATTATAAAAAAACTAAAATAAGACGTCCCCATAACCGCATGACAGTTACAGGGGTAGTCATTAATGATAAACTCACAGTTCCAAGATGGAAATGGCGAAATTTTCGTGCGCAGTTACACAATTTAAAAACGGCAAATAGCCCTATTTCACTGGAACAATATCAACAACTTAGAGGATATGCTGAATGGATAAGAAGCCTTCACCCAATAAGAGGTCAGCAGTTCATAACAGAACTTGGAAAGATTCCGTTAGTGACCTAATAGAGTTACGGCAACGCTTTTCAAATTTAGAAATGGCGAGTATAGTTTTGCCTTACGGATTTGATACTTTTGAATCCTCTCGTAGCCCTCAAAAATTTAAACCATTTGGAAATTTCAATTTGCTTATAGAGGATTATTTAAATATAACTAAACCCAAAGACAGTTCTTTGGATCCTACTATATACCCAATGGTTTTTAGTGTAGGGCAATACCCAAATACTAGACGGCCTTATCGACGTTTAATACAGGTTTTCCCTGCACAAATTACGGACTCCTTTTATAAAAGACGCCCAGGATATTATTATAAAATAAATAAAATCACCGGCAACAAAAAGGAGATTTTTATTTCTAAAACTCTGATAACTGGCAACCTCACAGAAATTGAAAAACAAGCAGGAAAATTAATACAGGAATGTAATAGATTTTTCTTCCTGAATTGTGAAAATATAGAACCAGTAACTAACCAACGGCACAGGATGCCATTTTAATATGCTTAAATTGTTCGGATTGGCTATAGCCTCCGCCCTAGGCTCTGTAATACACAGATGGGCGAATGGACAAATAGATCAAACGACAATTAACAACAAGCAACCTAAAACTAAAAAGAATAAGGAGTAACTATGCACTTCCGAGTTAGTCTAACAGTAGGAAAAAAGGGAAGTCAATCACGAGTTCTACATGTGCGTGCTAATGACATAATGGACGCGATGACCATCGGCAAGAAAATACGCGGTGGCCGTATCAACCATATAGAATCTATTTCATATGAAGACTATATGAAAGGTGTACACGCAAAATACGAACTTCCAGTTTGGAAACAAAAATAGATAAATGAAACTGGAAGCTTTTACTGAGAACTCAAAAACCTTACTATCAATCGATTTTGATCGCTTTACCACATGCCCACAAATTTGTGAATATTGCTATGTTGGTAATCTTGAACGACTTTACCCAGCTTACAAAGCTAAAATAAAGAAAAACGACAACCGATCAAAAGACAACCCGACAATGTTCGCCCAACAATTAAACAGCGAATATAGGAAACTCAGAAAAAGCAAAAGTAAAAAATATACAAAATTAGACAAATTACCCGTCAGAGTATATGGATCAGGAGATTTTATACCCGACCACTTATTATGGTTAAACCAATTGGAATTTAAATTCTATCTTATCTCAAAATCTCTTACAAATCTAGGGTATCACAAATATATAAAACAATTATTAGAGATACCAAATCTGACAAAGATTATACTTTCTTTAGATGATCAAAATTTAATGAATTATGATCTTATAAAACACTTTAAAGGTGCAGACCGCTTTGGTCTAGCCTATACCGGTATGGCAGATGATTATAATCATCATGTAGCAACAGGAAAACTGTCCGCTACAATCTTCTTTAATATATCAAACAAACATACCGAAAAAGCAAAATCACGTTTGATTAAAGAACAATGCCCTTGTGATTCCGGAGTTCTAAAACTCGCTAAAAGTTGTTCATTCTGCAATAAGTGCTGGAGAAGCACTAAAACCAAAGGCCAACAATGGAATACTTTGATGACAGACGACCACGTGGCTTCGCAAGTTATCTCGAATTAGTAGAGAAACTTACTTCCTTAGAAACAGTAGCTAGGCAATCACTCGAAAGAGGAGAAATGCTCCCAGGCCGAGAATACAGGCGTGGATTAAGAGAATTCAAAGATATGCTAAAGCATGCAAGGGAAGAAAGCCTTCGGCGTAGTAGTAGAGACCCAGATCCAATCTAACTCATAGTTTAACTTATTAATTTTCACTACAACCCCTAACGCTACGTTAGGGTAAAAGACTCGCTGGGACGAAATCGTCCCAGAATGTTAAGCCTCAGGGCCCACAGGCCCTTAGCTGCAGCGTCAAGATCCAGCAGGTCCCGCCAACCAGGGGACAGCTGGCCCGGACCCGATCGCGCGCTTCCCCCGGATCATGATATCCGCGGGACCGCTTCCACCGTCGCCGGCGCCAGAACTTTACATGCACGTGCTCCGCCTTCACCGGACGGCAGCTCGAGTACCGTTTCAGGCTGGTCCGAACAAAAGCTTAGCGGATCCAAAGGTGTCGACTTCGCTCGACGGGCTTCCGACGCAGCCGCACTAGTCACCTGGCCATGGTCCCACTGTATGATCAGGGAGACTGGGCACCGCCCAACCGGTTAACTTCGAAGTAAGAAGAGACAGGATAGCATGCTTAACGAGTATGAGTTAGTACCACGCACATTACATAGCTTATAGACTGACACCTCTTAAAATGTGTCAAACAGTCTAACTTTAACGTTACGTTAAGGTCTAGGAATATTCGACGGAGAAACAATCCGCCGACGCAAGATCTGGAGGCGCTCATCCTTCCGGGTTTTAGATGCCGACGCATTATGGATGCCCCCCATTCCAGAATACGCCGTCATACGAAAAACACCGAAAGGCAGGACGCCATCCAGACTTGGTCGGCCCGAGCCAGACCAGGCGCTCCGCGCAGTATGTAATTTAGAATTAATAGGACGTACTTAATTGTGCGTCCTATTAAGCTGATGTATTTTTTTTACACTAAATAAAGTTTGATTTTGTGTGTAATAATAGTTATATTGAAGTAAGACCTTATAACCTCTAACCAAAACCTTTCTATGACAACACAAAAACCTAAACTTTTAGTTTGGTGTGATTTTTTAGTCCCAACGGGCTTCGGCAATGTTGCCAAAAATTTATTAGATACCCTGCATGAAGATTATGAGGTATACGTGCTGGGTATTAATTATCGTGGGGAGACTCTATATGATACCGATAAATATTTTGTTTTCCCAGTTGATAGCCAGGATTTATTAGGGCTTCAAAAACTACCTCGAATTATCCACCAAATTAAACCTGATCTTTTATTTTTGTTTCAAGATGTTTTTCACATCTCAGACACTATAGAAGCTATTAGAAAACAAGTTGGATTTAAAACGAAAATTGTTAGTTATTTTCCAATAGATGGTGCTCCATTTAATTTAGGCTGGCAAAATGTTTTGGATTATTCAGACGCTGTTATTACTTATACAGATTGGGCCATCTCAGTTATTAAAGATAGATTCCCTACCTATAACCAAACTCCTATACATAAATTATATCATGGAGTCGATACCAGTGTATTTTACGCGAAGTCGGCAACGGAAATCACGGCAATAAGGAAAAATTTAGGTTGGACAGGTAAATTTACAGTGGTTAATGTAAATCGTTTCCAACCTCGTAAATTTATTCCGGCTACAGCGAGAGCTTTTAACATGTTTGCAAAAGGCTATAAATTAAATCCTGAAAATGGCCATATGATGCCATTAGATCGGAATCGATGTGAATTAAGTGGCTCTACGGATTTAGAGACTCACGAACGAGGCTTGGAGGATGTATTTTTATATCTACATATGAATGCAAAAGAACCTATAATGGGACCGGGACGTGCAAATGTTCTACAAGCTCACTTATTAAATTCAAACTACAATGATCGAGATGTTAATAAATTAGTAGGTTTGAATGCTAGAAATGTATATAGTGGCGAGATCTCAGAATCGTTTATTAATGATCTATATAATGGAGGCAATGTTAATATCAGCTCGACTATTGGAGAAGGCTGTGGCCTAAGTTTAATTGAATCAGCTGCCGCAGGGACCCCAAGTATAGCACCCAATAATAGTGCGATTCCTGAAATGTTGAAAGCTACAGGACATAAAGTTAAAAATTCAACGGTGTTTAATATGGCGCTTGATAACGGGCATTGGAGGCCTATAGTTGATTGTGGGGATATGGTGCGGGCCTTAGATATAGAATATAAAAAATGGAAGCAGACCGGTGTTGACAAAGACGTTAATTTAGAGTGTGTTAAGCATATAAAGGAATGTTATTTATGGCCCGATAAAGTTAGTTTGCTAAAATCTATTTTTACTGATGTTGCGTCTCAGGTTATGACTGATACAGTGCAGCAGCCAAAAATAACTACTGCTATTCAATAACTAAAAGCCTATTACGTCGTCACTCTCTTTTTCCCACCACACAGTAATGATAGCACGACCAGTCTTATCGTATGCAAATTGGTCTTTAATGATATAGACGTCAGGGTCATTTAAAAGCATTTCATAATTTGCTTTTTCTTCCGGCTTATCAATAATAAACTTAGCTACTGATTTAATTTCCATCAGTAGCTTCGTTATTTTCAGGATCTTCTTCTAATTCAATTCAGCATCGTTCATCTTTTAACTCTGCTATCTTTTCTATATCTTCTGGTGATTCATATCTAAATCTCCGTAATTCACCAGAACGTTTATGTTTAAAAACTTTATATGTTCCATATTTTGTCATCATTATACGTTCCCCTTTGTTGGTCCTTTTTGTTTCGTATCAGGACTTTGTTCTGTTTTCGTACTAGCGGAGTTGTCGGGCGCCATAGCTCCTGGGGCACCCATCTCTTCTTCCATCCTTAGCTCGGCTTCTAGAGATGCCGATTGTAATTGTGCTAAGCGGCTTTGAATTAAGGTAGCAGTCGTAGGCATTTTTTGTGCCAAAGCTTGTAAATACTTTAAGGCTTCAGGCTCCTCCATCATTGAAATTTCTAAAGCATATTTTTCAATAATTTTATACGGTTCCTCAGGAATTGCCTGAAGTTCAACACTTAATTCATCCTGGAACATTTCAGTTTGTAATCTAAGCTGTTCTAATTCCATAGCTTTTTGAGCACGTACTTGATATGTACCACCTATAACGGTGGCCTCGCCTTGCGCCGTTGCTTGCGCTTGGTTATCTTCTATTAGTTGTGCACGCTGAAATTTTAAACTATCTTTTATAGCTTTCATTTCTTTGTCATGATTGTAGCCCAAGTCTTCTAACAATCGTTCGTTCGATAGTTTTCCACTTTGATTTAAATTTAGCAATAATTGTTTTGCTTGAACATCATCAGCCATCTTAAATGTCTTAAAACGTAATGGTACATTTGGATAATTGAGATATTGAGAGATTTTATTTACAACAAAATAGTTTAAAAAGTCACTTAATAACTCTCTATAATTTAAAAAATGATTCTCGACAATTCTTAAACTTACGCTTCCACTAGTAAAAGTTGATCCCCCTTTGATAAATTCTAAAGGTACACCCATAGAATTAATAATCTCCTCTTCAAGAAATTTCATTTCGGGCGTCAACATTAGAGCTCGAGCATTACCACCTAATTCTTGATAGCCTATGGGGATAGGAAAGACACCTATATGATTTGGATCAGTCCGTCATTTTTTTATTTGTTCCTCAATTTTAGCCTTTCATTTTCCTAAGTTCATTTGTGTATAAGGATCTAGAGTAGTTGTATTTGCAGGGTAAATACTTTTTTTCGGAACAATATGCTCATTAGCAATTGCCTCTTGCCCTCGTTGCAATGTTTGTAAATAATATAAAATTTTTAGTGCGGGTAAAATTATAGGTTTTCCCCATCCCATATCATCTTCTGCAAGGGTCGGCCGTTTAAAATGATAAAAATTATCTGCGTCAATAACAATTCGTTTGTTCTTACGTAACGATTCTAAAAAAACCACCGGAATCGTATTTAAAATATGCCTATTTCCTTTTAAGATTTTTGCCTTTAGTGCTGCTGGCATTACATAATAATATTCACTAGTGTTTGTTATAGGATTAAAATCTATATCAATATGTTCTGGTGACCATCGGACGAACTTGAGATTTCTAATACTTTTTACATGGTCGTCTTCAACACTAAAGGTGATACCACCTGCTAGACACTTCGGACAATTACCAAAAAATTGAAACTTCTTTAGTTTATATTGGACATTATCAATCGGCATAGACTCTTCGCATGAGGGACATTTTAAATAACGTTTAGTTGTAATTTGTAATGAAATAAACGCATTACCATATGTATAATAATCTAAACCAATTTCAATTAGAAGTGACTTAATTTTAATATGATTATTAAGTAATGAGAGTCATTTTTCACGTACTTCTAAGTCAATTTCCGGGCCCACTAAAACTTCTGTGATAGGATACTCTGTTAATTTAGTAATAACATTACGGATAAATGCATTAGTATAAAAAAATGTTCGGCAATAAGAAAATAAGGTTTTTATATTTTTTGGAATATAATTTTTTGCTAGATCAAAAAAAGGATTAGGGTATTTTCTTCCTGAAAAAGGCCCATCCAGCATCTCTGTATCAGTGTAGTGTTTAATCGGCATAATTACGTTTCTCCTCTATGTAGTGAATTATTTTTAAATATTTATACGCTTGCATACCCATACGGTCTTCTTTTAAAGGAAATGGCCCACGCTCAGCTATAGCTTGTACTGATCATAATTCATTATCAGGAATATCTGCATATTCAGGATAAAACCAACAGCCTGCATCATTGTAAATATACTTTATATACATTTTAACTTCGTGGGAGAACTCACGTTTTTTTGTATACTTACTCATGATACTAAGGGCGTACCAAATGTGGCTTGGTAATAATCCTTCCATTCTAGTAACATTAGGGGTTATTCCATTTAAAACAAGCACTGCATTCTCAAATACATCCATATCTTCATATACAGAGCGTGTGTTTTTAATAGTTCAAATCGTTAAAGCCTTTTCGACTTCAAAATCTGAGAGGTTGGTGAGACTACGAATAGTCTCCGGTTCAATTGGGGTGGGACTGTCTATAATGCTCTGAAAATTCATTATAGTTAAGGCTTACTTGTAAAATATTTATCGAATTGTCGCTTGGCAAAGCCATATGTACCAAGTGTTACAGCAGTACCTGGAACAGTTTTTAACAATTTAAAAGGTAGTCCTTTATATAAGTTTAAAGCTCGATTAAGACGGGAAGTTGGATTAAATGTCTGGGTAAGTGGAAGTCCTTTTCAAACCCGTTCAAGTGCAGTAGTGCCCTGATAGCGTTTCCCACTTGTTAAAGATCTTGCCTGTGCACGCGTAGTTAAGGTGTCTAAAGGAAAGGTAGCTAGAGTACCAGCAGCGCCACCTAATAATCCTGAGCTAACATCTTTAGCAGTCTCCGACATATAGGGCCGTTTTTTTCTACTTAATTTATGAAAGCCAAGCTTTTTAAACATAACTTACTCCTCTTCTAATAAAGCGTCTGCAAAACAGCCTCTAGCAACTGCGGTTAAGGGCTCATCAACTTGACGAATCTCACTTATATTTATAGGAAATTCTTGTTTAGTAAATTGGTCATTAAAAATATCAATAAATCCAGGCATCATAGAGGTCCCTCCTCCAACTACAATTGGTACAGGATTGGGGAAATTAGGCATATCTGAAGATTCTGTAAATTGTTTTGCAATGTTCGCTAACAAGTATCTAATCAGTACTCCATAATAAGTTTTAATAGCCTGCTCTTCACGTGTTAATACAGGAGCCTCTTTAATACCAGCCTTACCGCTTTTTATAACAACTTGAGCTGTTTGGTCAATTCCAGACGACATATGCTCTTTAATATACTGAGCTTTCGCCGGTGTTATAGCACAGTCTCGGGCTGCATTTTCATCAACAAAGTCACCTCCACGTGCTACACTAAAATTTAAAGCGGACATACCTGCATACATAATACATATATTACACATTCCCGCACCCATCGAAATAGCAATTCCAGTTAGATTATCATCCGTTAATCCTGCAAAAGCTAATGCCTCCGCTTCATTTAAAGCTCTGGCTGTATAACCTAAGGACTCAATTAATTGTTTTAGTACGTCTTCATGATAATCTACAAAGTGTTCATTATCAATAGGTTTGCCTGGTACACAGTACACCACTAACTCATCTGGATTTGTAGGCTCCCCAAGGATATCCTTTATAATTAACCGCAATACTGGTAGCGCATCTTGTTCTTTAGGATTCAATAATCCTGCTGACATAGGACGACGTAACTCCGCATTCCCAAATATTTGTGCATATTCATATGCATGTCGGCCAACTACATGTACACAATTATTTATCTCTACAAATGGAATTTGTAACCTTTGTAAAGATTTTTTAGTTGTTGGATTCTTTTCTATAGTTAAAAAGGCGTTACGTTGAAGTTTAATATTGTCTTTTGTAGCTGCAACGTAATTACCTGTTCCGCAATCCAAACCTTTCATATTTACTTTTTACCTCTCAATTTTTTTAATTTTTTGGCAACATTAACACCAGTATCCTTAACGTTTTGCTTTTCTGATTTTAACGAAGTGGTGCCAACTTTAGCTTTTGGTATTGATGCCTTTACATTTACAAATGAATCAATATCAATCTCTTTTTTAGCCTGTTTCTCTTGTTCTCAAGGCGTAGACTTGGAAGCATTTGGACGCCCACCTTCAATAACTATTGGCGCAGCTTCTCTTGAATAAAATTTTATATTTTTTACACTTCATCTTAAAATAAATCACCCTGCTAATGCTGCTTGTCAAAGGAGTAAACTATACATAACAAGGTGTTGTACGTGATGCATAACCACCTTCAAATTAAAATTTTCAGGTCCCATAAACTCTATGAAGCGAGTTCGTCTAAAATGGAGCTACGAATAGGTTTAGGCAAGCTTTTTAAAACTGCTATACCATCCTCCCCTTTCAATTCTGATATTACATCATTGCCAACTAACTTGGTAAGGGCTCCCTCATCAAGTGTACGTAATGTTGAATGTTTTACTAAGACCCCATCAACAGTACCAGAATCAGTGCCTACAGTAGATAAGGTAGAAAGTATTGGGTCTTCTACCCCATTACCATAAGCGCGAGTTATATCAGCCTGCTTGTCTAATTCATACATAACTTCAGCTGTTTTAACTGGGCCCAACTCTTCTGCTCGTGAAATTAGATCATCATATAATGTGATAGAGTCATCTTGATTATCATTAACAAAGGAGCGACGAATTTCAACATGGCCAGCAAAGTCTGTATTAAAATGGCTACTACTTAAATTAGAATATTTTTCTATTTCAGTTTGTTCAACCGGAATATCAGCCTTACTTGCAGCAAGTTTGGTATTAATAGCGTATTCGAGTTTTTTGCCAATATCTGTGAACTCTTTGTGATAGCGTTCAAAATATGCAACTGCTTCTTTTATATTTTCATCAGAATCTAAAGGATATTTTTGTTCAGCGGGCCAAGCAAATGTATCAGGCTCAATCGCTTTTGCTATTTTCTCTGCATATTGAACGGAATTTATATCTCTAACATCAACTGTGTTAGAAATGTAAGCGTTTGCGCTAGCTCATTTAGTTAATCCTTCAGGAACTCCTATGTTATATTTCTTAGCTGCTGTTACTAAGTTAGTGGCTGCAACTTTAATTACTTCTTCAGGCAAGTTGTTTTGCTTATCATCGAGATAAGCCAGATTAAGCTCTGTAAGTTCTGGAGTATAAAGGGCATATTTATGAATGATGCCACTATGAGGGTGAAATAAAACTAATGCAAAATCTTTTTCAGGTCTCTCATGTTGCTCTTCGACACTAGGAATATAAGCGACTTTAGTCTCTTCACTGAGCGGCCCAATTATTTGCGCTAATTTTTCTATACTTCCATTTAATACCTCATCGACAACATCAAAGCTCATCGACATTAAATTAGTCATTATGCGGTTCTCCTTTTATTTATTTCAGTCATTATGGCGTCACCTGGACATGCCGGCTTACCAAAGTCACAGTGACCATAAATATCACTGCTTTTTAATTTAAGCTCATTTTGTAATTTATTCAAGAGAAAATTTAAATTTCTTAATTGTAATTCTGTTGGCTCAGTTGCACCAATATGGTCCACACCACTAAAATCTCCTGCTACCATAATGCTTACAGAACATGAATTTTGTCCTTTACAATGTCAAACAGTAGCACTATGAGGGTTTACTTTATAAACAGTACCGTCTAAATCAATACCATAGTGATACGCAAAATGTGGAGCCCCTTTATTTGATAGGTGATTTTGCTTACCGGGAGTAATGTGGTAGTTATTAACTTGCTCAACTAGGCCCATTCCTAATTCTTGATGCACAACTATTTTTTTAATACTTTTTAAAGCACGTTTAGATCAAGTTCTGGAAGCGTGTCAAGGAAGGGTTCTAATTGCATTAATAATTTCAAATGGGGGTAAATCAGATTTTTGTTCTTTAGGTAAAAAGATAGATAAAAATTTAGCTAAAGTTTCAAATATAAATTTTATCATGAGGTATTTTGCAGGGGCGGAAGGAGTCGAACCCTCGGGCAGGACTTTGGACGCCCCGCATGGTTTTGAAGACCATCCCCGGAAACCGTAGCCGGGTCCACGCCCCTATAGGTAGTTAAATATTTAGTAGCAGCAGTATAGGCCTCCTGCTCCGAAGTAAAAGTTTCATCCAGTATAATTACTCGTTGCTGTTCATAATTATTAATTTGTACTGAGTACCTATTAGTATCATATACTGGATCAATATAAGCGTCTGGAACAGTGAATTTCTCCATAATATTCATTAGTTGTAAGAGTTCCAAAATATTGCACCTAACATAAACAATGCCCGTTCAAACCATCGGTCTTCCCACCAAGGTTTACTATAGTCTTCATATTCTTTAATCAACGAATCTTGTACTGCAATTAAAGAGTCTGCATATATTAAAGTTTCTGAACACCCATGCGCGCGCGAAGTTAGACTATCCATTTTGAATTTATGTGCTGTTAACTTTAATAACAAGGTATCAAATTCCTCTGGTGTAAGTACATATTTATTTTCAATAGTTGTTGCTTCTTCAACATACGTTTGTCCAGTATTAAAGCTTAGACAACAGATCATTAAAGTGATCAATTTTATCTTTTGGTGCAAGTTGTTTAATCTCCTTAGTTACAGCTGCCACTTGTTTTTTTATAGACGTACGCTCGCCCCTTATATTATTGTCTACCATTACGTGATATTTAGCTTGCAGTTTATTACGCTTATCAGTCAACAATTTTATTTTTATACGTGCTTGTTGGATAGCTAAAAAATCAGTTTTAAAGAGCTTTAGAAAAAAATAAGTAATTAAAAAGTAGCTTAATAGATGAAAACTATTCCGTATAGTAGTTAACCACATCATATTACTTTGTCGTTTCCACTGTAGTTCCCTGCTCATTTATTAGCTCATTTAAGATATCAATTTTTCCACGAGTATGATCATGAGCTTCCTTCAGACTACTAATATTAACTTGTAGTCTCTCTATTTGAGTGTTACAATCACGCACCTGTTTAGCTCGGTTTTCATTTTCCGAACGTAAGGCAGTAAGTTTATCTTGTAAAGTATCGGCCATATTTTTATCCTTGATTAAATGTTTAGAGCTTTTATTTTAATATCGTCTAAGACCTGTTTCTGTTGTGTGTGGTCCTGCACCGCTTTTGTTAGATTATGAATTTCATTAGTTAATGTAGTAACCGCAGTAATGTGGGCACTTCGCTGATTAACCATTTCCTGCTGTTTTACTGCTAAACCCGACACAGCTACAGCTAAACCGCTTTCCACAAGGGCTAATTCATCGTCAATAAGTTGTTCATAATTTGCCATAATTTATTTCCCTTAGGTTTGTAATTCGGTCAAAGCTTTAATTTCACCAGTAAGAACATCATAATCTTCTTTAATCTTCAAAAGTTGCTCCCTTAAAACACTAATCTGCTCATTAGCATGAGTAGCTTCGGTTTGTTTTTGAGTTCGCTGCTCCTCTAGTGTAGATATTTTTTCTTTATAATTTGTCATATGTATATTACTTGATTAATTGGTTAAGGTTTATACTTTAATATAATACTTTTCAAACCAGAAATCAAACTAAATTTACGAAAAAAAAATTTACATTGGCGGAGCTGGTATACCATAAGTAGTTACTTTTTCTTGATGAACCATAATATTTCCAGCAAAAAAATTGCCGTTGATTGTATCTTCTGTAGCTGTAAACAGCGTGTAAGAGACCTGTTCTTCAACTATTTCCTCTATTGAAATTAAAGTACTGGATTTTAAAAACGTATTACTTGCTTCATCAACACCAAAGCAAGAATAAAATGTGTCACCGGGCTGTACTTTGTTACACTTATTTTTTGTTACTCCATACTTAGCAACAGAACTCTCCGGATCGTATGAGCATCATCCTTTGTGATTAATAGAGAAAATAGGATGATCAGGTGTAGCAGTTAATGTAGTATTATCAAACGTATATTTCACAAAATTAGTATGCGTTGGTGTTTTTATTTCTGTTACAGTATCATAAACCGTTTCCATTTTTAGCGGCTGATATGTTAATATTTTATCTCCAACAGAAATAGATTCGATAGGTACCTCCCCCTCTTCTGTATGAACTGATGTACCAGCCACAAAACAGTGAAAAATTCAATTTTGCTGTCATAGGTTTGAAACATAACGAGCACGAGTCGCGCGATAATGCCACTGAATATCCCGTCAGTCTAAGGCAACCATGTAATAGTTAAACATGCCAATATGGCCGCGAAAACCGTTCTGGGTAGTATACCTGGTTCCCAGTCGTCAATGACTATTCATGTAAGTTGGAAAACCAGGCCCGGCAGCATAATTTGCGCCTCCATTATGTATACAAATATCAGATTGGTAAGATAAGTCCGCTCCGTTTACAAAAAAACGACATTGACCACCTACACCTTCTGTCGTTATTCCAAGATGATATCATTGCATACCCTGACCATGGTCCTGTCATGGTCCGCCCTCTCCAACAATCCCATTATGACTGTCTGACCATGTAATCCTCATATATCTGCCATTACCATTCCCAATAATAAAATCATAACCTTCATAATTAAATATCATCCAAACGCCATTGTGTGTTGGGTTTGTTATGTTAGTCGCTCTTGTATCACACAAATAATGTACAGTAGTAGAACTATGCTTTATTCAACAGAGTATCGTACCGGGATAAGTAGACCCACTTCAACCCTGGCTTGGGCCATCCATTCCCTTGGTTCCGGCAGTACCAAAATCAAAAACCCAACCTTGGTCTGTTCAGGTTTTCGCAGGGAAATTAGTTCCGCCAGATCCTCCCGTCCCCGTAGCGCTATGGACCGTATGTCCATAGTCTATCTCTCGCCCGGCATTAGCTGTTCGGTCTTCCCCAGTAGGGTTAAAACAAAATATGTTCCCTGACTCAAGTCAAAATTTTCTCGTATCAGTTAATACCGCACTATCATCTCATTCCTGATAATCTTGGTCATAATACTCAGCGAGATAAATGCCATCAACATAATAACCGGGATCATAATACAGATTCTGCTTTATAGGACCACACATACCTCAATCACCAATGGTTATATCTTGAGGATATAGACTCCACCCACTATAATACAAATAATGACTAGCACTATCGACATTATTATCTAGACGTACACTTAGAAATTCACATCCTGATGTTAGATAATTATTTGCATCAAGCGTTCACTCAACTGATATTGCATATCAAGTAGAAGTAGATGTTCCCATATATTTTGCCTTAACCTTAAAATAATCAGTACTATCAGAAGGCCAGTTAAATTCATGGGTCATACCAAATACAAACATTTCTGCATCGGGTCCGGAGGGGTTCACTCCGTGTGGATTATTTACCCATACTCTACTTCGCCACGATTGCGGTGCACCATTACCTCCGGCGCAAGCCATAAGATAATCTACACTATGATTTCAATTACTTGTATAGTTGTCACCTCCGACACGAGCTGGGATTCGGAGACTATATGTTTCCTCATCTCTCGTGATCATCTGATCGGTACCTAAGGTATTCCAACCTGTGCCATCTTCACGCACACTAGAATACGGATATTGCAAACCACTATCTATATCAGGCAGATAACCTCCTTCAGAACCTATACCATCATCGGTTTCAGGCAGGCCTGGTTCTCTAATAACTGCATAAGGTCATGGCCCACCTGCAGCCACGGTACCTGTTTCAGCATCTGATTCTAGTACGTTTCAAGGTGAACTAGTTATACGGCGTTTATGCGCCGTACTTTGAGATTCTCCATGGCGTCCATAGGCTTTTGAATATAAACTGACTGTATATGGCATAATGGTTTTCCTTTACTTTAAAATTTTTGTTTCCAATTGATCAATTTCTAATTTCAATTCTTTTATAGCTTCCACTAATAATGGTACCAAGCGTTGATAGTCTACTCTAAGATACCCATCTTTTCTTTCATGTACAACTTCAGGTAAGACTGTTTGTACCTCTTGAGCAATAACACCCGCTTCGCGCTCATTATAAAAGTCGCGATTTTCAAATCTCCCGTCTTCTCATTCGTCTCGTCATTTAAATGTAATTCCATTAAGTAATTGTATTTTATCTAAGGCATTATCAATAGTTAATATATTCTCTTTTAATCGTATATCAGAAGAATAATATGCCACAACATCTCCATAAGTGTAAACGCCTCACGTACTAGTATTACCTAAAGTTACTGTACCTTGGCCTTGACCAATAGCCCCGGCACCAATTACAACTTCATTATGAGAACCCGGGTAAGCTACATCGGCTCCATTTCCAATAATTGTGCAGTCATCACCGGCACCATATCCAGCATACGCCCCAATTATAGTAGTGCCGTACACACTCTGTTCAAATTTCCCTGCTCGTGCACCATAACCTATAATCGTACATGCGTCTCGGCCACCCGTTGGAGAGGATGAGCCATCTATTGCCACATCCGTAAAGGCGCCAATAGCGGTAGTCGACGTGTAATCAACGCCAAACCTGAAGGTTTCTTCAACCTGAAGTAGACCGCCACCCAGTGATCGGTAGCCAATACAGGTATTGTGGGCTGCATGGTAACCAGTATCTACAACAGTAGTTATACCTAAACCAGCGGCGAAGCCAATAGCAGTGTTGCAACTACTCGTGGAGGTGCCCGCCCCGCCTCTGCCTGCATACAAATTACCTAATGCACTGCCTCCAATGGCCACGTTGTCATCTGAATATTCGCAGTGGTACATGGACCGATATCCAATTGATACACAGTTTACATGACCATTAGTATCAGCCCAATCCATTACTTCTGTACCAATAGCTACTGTGTAAGAAGCATGTGAACCAATATTTAGAGAGTTATTTCCAATAGATACGGTACCAGGATTAGTGGTCTCTACTCAAATGGAGCCACCTAAATAAACATTTTGACAGTACATATTTCCGCCAGTATCTACGGTAAATTTACCGCTTCCTAAATTAATTGATCCGCCTGTAAAAGTGCCAGCGGTGATAGCATCAGCAGTTATTTCTCGGGTTATACGAATATCATCAATATATTTATTATCCCCGGTAGTATTATCATTATGGAATAAAATTCCAACGAATTTTGCACCAGCAGGAGGTTCAAATTTTGTTGGTCCATATTTTGTTCAGGTACTCGGTGAACTTTTTTCTTCAACTACTACATAATCTGTCATATAATTTTTGTTTTCATCTCAAAAATAAAGAATAAAACGTCAGTCACCACCAGCACCTTGTGCATCCATTCAAAATGACCAAAAATACTTCTCAGAGTCATTTACTGGAATCAAGAAATTTGGATGAGTTTCAATTCGTCGTTCTGGATATCCAGTTGTCCATACCTTTCCTGAATATAATCCTACTTTAGAGTTGGCAGATGATCACTGGCCACTACTAACATCGTAGATAGTGCCGGGCGGTTGACCAGTATCATGGTTGTAATGTGAGCATCAGCCATACATATAAGCGCCAGCGTCAAGAGTAGTTGTGCCCTCATATTGAAAGTCTCCATTTGTAACCAGGTTTTCTCCGCCAGGAAATCCTATATAACCATCTATTCCTGGTTCGCCATCATCTCCTGATGCACCTGTAGGTCCGGAAGGTCCTTCATCACCAGTTGGTCCGTCGGGTCCTGGATCACCTGTATCACCTGTTGGTCCGGATAGTCCTTCTGCTCCTGTTGGTCCGCTAGGTCCTTCGGGCCCATAATCACCCATAGGTCCTTGAGGTCCTGCATCTCCTGTTGGTCCTTCATCCCCATCTGGACCTGTGTCACCTGTAGGTCCAGTACGACCTTCATCTCCTGTTGGTCCGCTAGGTCCTTCGGGGCCGTCATCACCTGTAGGTCCAGTACGACCTTCATCTCCTGTTGGTCCGCTAGGTCCTTCGGGGCCGTCATCACCTGTAGGTCCAGTCTTACCAACATCTCCTGTTGGTCCTGTGTTTCCTGGGGCTCCTGTATCACCTGTAGGTCCAGTCTTACCAA
>Ga0187827_10001811_pt1 | contig 30300 bp, 36 predicted proteins | sample ETNtaG_39_FD_167969 | JGI IMG/M metagenome (GOLD analysis project Ga0187827, IMG submission 167969) | Marine microbial and viral communities from oxygen minimum zone, Eastern Pacific Ocean - ETNP2014_SV_150_PacBio MetaG (Illumina Assembly) | ecosystem: Environmental > Aquatic > Marine > Hypoxic...
ACGTTCAAACCCGCCGCTGCAACGCGGTCACCGGTGGTATTTTCGGGGCCATAGCTCAGTTGGGAGAGCGCTACAATGGCATTGTAGAGGTCGTCGGTTCGATCCCGACTGGCTCCACCAGTTAAAACAAGGGGTTAGCCTTCACGGGCTAACCCCTTGTTTGTTTTGGGCAAGCAATGGGTAAGCACCAGAGGGCTTTTTGGGGGTGTTTTGGCTCCATGAAGGGTTTCGTGTAGAGAACCCCCTCCATCAATACACCGGCCCTTCCGGCTCTGTGGCCTGTAAGTCCTCGATAGCTTTAGTGCCAAAAACCCCGCCGGCGTGAACCGGCGGGGCTTGGTAGATACGGTGATTCCCGTAGAGGGGTCTTTAGACCCTATTCCACAATCACCAGGTTTTCGGCGGAGGATTTGCCGTTCTGGCCAGGCACCAGTTCGTATTCCACCTTCTGCCCTTCGTGAAGGCCCGGCAGGCCGGCACGCTCAACGGCGGAAATGTGGACGAAGGCGTCCTTGGAGCCATCCTCGGGCTCGATGAATCCAAAACCCTTGGTGGGGTTAAACCATTTTACTGTTCCAATAGTCATATCTTGTCCTTTTAAACGATTATAGTGACGCAAGCAGCTTCGCGCCGCGTTACGATGTTCCAGGTCTCACAATGTCTCGGGGTAACGTGGCTAAGCGCATGGGCGTCATAGAAAGATACGCCAGGATAATGTGTAACCGAGGGGCATATGTGGCGGTTTTTACGTCCATTTGCAAGAAAAATTCATAGCGTGTCGTCTTCCCAAAAATTTCAGCTGATTTCACATGCGCGTCCTTACCGTGGGCGGGGAAGTCAAGTATAGTAATGTCGACGGGTAAAAATATCTGCCAGGAAGCGATTATAGCTGTCGCCGGAACAGGGCGGTGAACTATTAAAGGGGAGGAAATCATGACTGTTGCGCGTGTAACCAAGATCACGGCCTCGTCCGAGAAAAGCTTTCAGGACGCCGTAAACGAGGCGCTTGGCAGGGCGGCGCAAACCCTGCGCGGCATTTCTGGCCTGGAGGTGCTCTCGCAGAAGGCCAAGGTGGTGGACGGCAAGATCGCCGAATACCGCGTTACTACCGAAATCACCTTTATTATCGAGGATTGACGGTCGCCCCGGCGCGGGGGGCGCGGGGGCGCATAGCCGTTCCCGAAGGCCGCGAGCCCTCCCCTTACGGTTCGAGGAAGGAGTCGAGCCGGGGTGTCATTTCCTTCTCGCTCATAGGAAAGCCGCCGCTCAGCCGGTTTTGGGAAAGACCTGTTTCCAGCGCCGGATGCTGACCTGCTCGAACAGCCCGGCCTGGTTATAGGGGTCGCCGGCAGCAAAGGCTTGCGCCGCCTCGCGGCTTTCGAAAGCGACGATCAAAACGCTGCCCTCGGGGGTTTCCCCGTCATCGCTCAACAGAGGTCCGGCGGTGATAAGGGCCGCGCCCAGGGCGTCGAGATAGCCCAGGTGGGCCTCGCGGTTTTCGGCGCGCAGGTGGCCGTGACCGGGTTTGTCGAGACAGCTAATAACGAACAGCATGAGGAATGCCTCCTCCTTTATTGTTACGGGTTGGGGATGGTCACGGGCTTCCCGTTTCGCTGGCAAAGGGACGGTCAAGAAGCCCGGCGATGGCCCCGTCAATGCTGTCCCCGTGGTTGAGAACCCGGTCCACCGCCTCGCAGATGGGCATCTCAACGCCCATGCAGCGCGCCAGCGCCACTACCGGGGCCGCTGTGAAGACGCCTTCGGCCACGGTGTTGCGGCTGTCCAGGATATCCTTCAGCGCCTCGCCCTTGCTCAGCTGGATGCCAAGCGACATGTTGCGCGACTGGGCGCTGGTACAGGTGAGGAGAAGATCGCCGAACCCACAAAGCCCCATCATAGAAACCGCCTCGGCTCCCTTAGCCACGCCGAGCCGCACCATTTCGGCCAGGCCCCTGGTCACCAGCGCCGCCCGTGCGTTTTCGCCCATTTCGCGGCCGATGACGATGCCGCTGGCAATGGCCAGTACGTTCTTCACCGCGCCGCCAATCTCACAGGCAGTCACATCTTCGGAAAGATAGGGACGGAAATTCCGGTTTCCCAGCGCCGCCACCAGCGCCTTGCCGGTCTCGGCATCGGCGCAGGCCAGTGTCACGGCAGCGGGCTGTTCGCGGGCCACCTCGGCGGCAAATGTGGGCCCCGAGAGCACCGCAAGACGCGCCTCGGGAAGCGCCTCGCCAGCCACCTCGCTCATTAGCAGCCCACTCTCGCTTTCGATCCCCTTGGCGCAGATGACGGTGGGCGTGCGCGGCGGTAACACAGGCGCCAGCGCTTGCGCCGTGGCCCGGAGATGCTGCGCCGGGGTGGCTAGCAACACCGCATGGACATCGGCGGCCAGCCCCAGGTCACTGCTGGCGCGGAGTCCTTCACCGAGCGGGACGCCGGGCAAGAACACCGTGTTTTCGTGGCCGTTGTTGATGGCCTCGACGGTTTCGGACTCAAAGGCCCACAGGGTTACGTCCCGCCCGGACCGCCACACCACGGTAGCCAGCGCCGTGCCCCAAGCGCCGGCGCCGATGATGGCGATGCGTTCGATCTTCATGGCCTAAGTTATGCCCCTGAAACCCGATGGGGAGCAAGGGGGCCAGTCCGCCGTTGAAATGGTAACATTGGAAAGGACTCCAGCCCTCCCTCCACGCCGGAAAGGGCGCCAGCCCTCCCTCCACGCCCATTCGCCCCTCACAATCATTCGCTGAGAGGCCAGCGCGGACGCGGGGCAAAGTCGAGGCCGTCGGTCATGCCGCGGCGCAGCCGTTCCACCCCGGCCCAGGCGATCATGGCCCCATTGTCGGTGCATAATTCGGGTGGTGGACAGAACAGGCGCAGGCCCTCTTCCCCGGCTAGGGCCTCGAGCCGGGCGCGCAGATAGCCGTTGGCCGCCACGCCGCCAGCCAAAACCAGGCCGTCTCCACCATTGTTACGGTTCCGGAACGGTTTCATGGCGTTGCGGCAGCGGTCCACCAGCACATCGCCCACGGCGGCCTGGAACTCAGCGCATAGATCGGCCACGTCCTGCGCGCCGGCCTCGCCGTTTTCCCCAAACCCGTCGGCGGTGCGGCGCACGGCAGTCTTGAGTCCGGAAAAGGAAAAGTCACAGCCCTCCCGGCCGGCCAGCGGGCGCGGCAGGTCAAAGCGCCCGGCATCGCCCTCGCGGGCTTTTGCTTCCACCGCCGGGCCACCCGGATAGCCTAGCCCCAGCACCTTCGCCGTCTTATCGAAGGCCTCTCCCGCGGCGTCGTCTATGGTAGCGCCCAGCCGGTGATAGCATCCAACCTCTTCCACCACCATCAACTGGCAATGGCCGCCAGAGACCAGCAACAATAGATAGGGGAACGCCACCTCCTCCACTAGCCGCACCGACAGCGCGTGCCCTTCCAGATGATTGACGGCGAGAAAGGGTTTGCCAGCCGCCAGGGCGATGGCCTTGGCGCACATGACACCGACGATGACCCCGCCGATCAGGCCTGGCCCCCCCGTCACGGCGACGCCGTCGAGATCGTCATAGCCGATGGCGGCTTGACCCATGGCGTCCGCCACCAGGGCGTCTATATGGTCAAGGTGGGAACGCGCAGCGATTTCCGGCACCACGCCGCCATAGGGCCGATGCTCCTCGGTCTGCGACAACAGCGCCTCACCCAGGATACGGCGCTTGCCGTCCACCACCGCGGCGGCGGTTTCATCGCAACTGGTTTCTATGCCGAGAACTATCATATGTGACAACGTGGATAAGGGGGGCCGGGATTTTGACATCCTATTATCCCCTTTGGCCCCCTTAAAACCAGCCCCACCGAGAAGAAGAGCTATAAAGGAGCCTCAAGGAAGCGCTTTAACATATGCGCCCGTGGCGCTACACAGGAGCCATGACAACGACCCCGCAACTACGTATCGGAACCCGCGGTTCCCCACTGGCGCTGACCCAGGCGGAAATGGTGCGCGACCAGCTCGCCCAGGTCCATCCCCATCTCGCCGCCCCGGAATCCGTGGAGATCGCCGTCATCAAGACGTCCGGCGATAAGTTTCTCGACCGGCCCCTGGCCGATATCGGTGGCAAGGGGCTGTTTACCAAGGAAATCGAGGAAGCGCTCGGCGAGGGGCATATCCATATGGCGGTGCATTCCATGAAGGACGTGCCCACAGTTCTGCCCGGCGGGCTCGTCATCTCCTGCATCCCGCCCCGCGAGGACCCCCGCGACGCCTTTATCTCCAACCGGGCCGCCGACATCGAAGAGCTGCCCCATGGCGCTGTGGTGGGAACCGCGAGCCTGCGCCGGGCGGCCCAGCTCAGAAACCTGCGCCCCGACCTTGTGGTGGAAACCTTGCGCGGCAACGTACAGACACGGCTGCGCAAGCTCGAAGAAGGAGTAGCCGCCGCCACCCTGCTTGCCTTTGCAGGGCTCAAACGGCTGGGGCTGGAAAACTGCGCCACCACCGTGCTCGAGACGGACCTCATGCTGCCCGCCGTGGCCCAAGGCGCCATCGGCATCGAATGCCGGGAGGAGGAGGACGCCATCCGGGAACTGCTGGCGCCCCTCAACCATTCCCAAAGCGAGATCTGCGTCGCCGCCGAACGCGCCATGCTGGCGGCGCTGGACGGTTCCTGCCGCACTCCCATCGCGGCCCTGGCCGAATACGAAGGTGGGAAGGGCCTGAACCTACGCGGGCTGGTGGCCCGTCCCGACGGCAGCCGCCTGCACCGTGTGTCGCGCGACTTTACGTCTTGTGGCGGGATTGCCGAAGCACGGGAACTGGGCAGGGACGCCGGGGAAGAACTTCTGCGCGCGGCAGGTCCCGGCTTCTTCAATGGTGGCTCCCCTGACGATTCCCCTGGGAAAAACTGAACCCATGCGGGCACTCATCACCCGGCCCCGGGAAGACGCCGAGGAATTGGCTCAGGAACTGCGGCGGCGGGGCCTCATACCGGTTCTTGCACCCTTGCTCACCATTCGTAACCGTGCCGGTGTGGTCCCCCAACTGGACGGCGTCCAAGCCCTGCTGCTGACCAGCGCCAATGGCGCGCGGGCCCTGGCGGCGGCCACCGGCAACCGGGAGCTGCCGGTTTACGCCGTGGGTGACGCCACCGCGCGGGCCGCATCGGGGTTGGGCTTTGACGCCGTGGAAAACGCCGGCGGCGACGTGGAGGATCTAGCGCGGTTGGTTGCGGAAAACCTCGATCCGAAATTGGGCGCCCTGTATCACGCCGCAGGCACCCGGCTTGCCGGCGATCTTGCCGGACGCCTCCGGGAAGATGGATTTACGGTGCTGCGCGAAGCCTTGTATGAGGCGAAGGCGGTGACCGAACTGCCGGCTCCGGCCAAAGAGGGGCTCGCGGAGGGGAGTCTCGATCTGGCCATGTTTTTTTCTCCCCGTACCGCCGCCGCCTTTGTTACGCTTGTGACCGAGGCCGCTCTTGCCTCGGCCTGTGAACTGGTGGCCGCCTACGCCCTGAGCCCGGCGGTCCGCGATGCCCTGAGCGGGTTGCCGTGGCGGGCCATCGGCATTGCCGCGCGTCCCGACCAGGAATCGCTTCTGGCGGCTGTGGACGCCGATTACAGCGGGGCGCAGTTATAAAAAGGAACGACTCCCATGGCCATACGCAGCGGTGGCGAAAAGCCACCCGCCAACAAGGAAAAAAAAACCGCTTCTTTTCAGGACAACCTGGAGGCGCAAGAGGGGGGGCGGCCCAGGGGAGAACAGCCCGCCAAGGACGCATCGCGCAAGCGCAAGAGCCGGCTTCTCTTCAAATGGGTCATGATTATCGTCTTGTTGCTCATGTCCTTCGCGGTGGCGATCTGGGGACTGCGGCAATCCGCCTTTATTCAGGAATTCATGGATATCCGTTTTCCCACGGACAGGGTCACCCCCGAGGCCGTTTTTACTCCCGGGGCAGCGCCCGATCGGATTCCGGACCAACAGGTGGAAGCACCGGACTCTCTCCTCGAACCTTCGCCACTGGCCGGCGATCTCGGTGATCCGGAAGCAATGGCGCGCCGCCTGGCGGCACTGGAGGCGGGTCTTGCCTCCCTCGAAAACAGACCGGTCCCCGTGCTCTCTCCTGATCTCCTTAAGACAACTCCCGATCCCGCGATGGTCCGTGTCCTGGAAACCATGGAGACCACCATCGCCAGGCTCATGGATCAGGTGGCCGAGCTGGAATCGCGTCTGGCACGGGCCGAGATGTCCAACGAAAGGGGCTGGGCGCTGGTGGTGGCCGGGGCCGGATTGCGCATTGCCCTGCGCGGGTCAGCGCCGTTCGCCGCCGAACTGGAAGCCTTCCGGGGAACGCTTGCCGGGCTCCATGCCGCAGATGGCGCAGACGGCGCTCTGAACACGACGCTGGCGGCTCTTGAGGCTTACGCCTCCGAAGGCATTCCGGACATGAAGGCCCTCAGTCTCGAATTCGACGTCCTGGCGCCGCGGATAGTGGCCGTCGGAAACAGTGGGGATTTGGCTATGACAGAGATGGAGGAAAAGAACTGGATGAAGACGCTGCGCCAGCGCATGGCGGCGCTGGTCACCATCCGCCGCACCGGTTCCGGCCTTGTCGGTTCCTCGGCGGAGGCGGTGGTGGCGCGCGCCGAGGCCGCCTTAGAAACCGGTAATCTAGCGGCCGCGGTAAGCGAGTTGGAAACCCTGCAAGGAAGCCCCGGCGGCCTTGTGGCATCTTGGCTGGACGGGGCCCGGGCCCGTCTCGCGGCCGAACAAAGCCTGACCGAGATTTCGCGCCTGGTGACGGCGATTCTGAAGCGTGATGAGACTCGGCAGGCTCCTGACGTCAAGGAAGGAGCAGAGGGGTGATCCGCGCTTTTTTCCTGGTCACTCTGCTGGCGGCGGCGATTGCCGAGGCCACCTGGCTGGCCGACCATCCCGGCAGGCTGGACATCGCGTGGCGGGACTACCGGATCACCATGGGGGTATCGGTACTGGCGTCGCTGGTGGCGGCAACAAGCATCCTCGCCTCTTCACAAAGGGGCTTATAAAGGGATTGCGGCCACGCTAAACTCACATGCTTGAGGAAGCCCCCCCGTGGCGGGTAAGGTCGCGCCCGCCGGTTTGGCCGGACGCAACGGGACAACGCCGCCTTAGCTCAGTTGGTAGAGCATCGCATTCGTAATGCGGGGGTCGTAGGTTCGAATCCTACAGGCGGCACCAGTCCCCCACCGAAGAATTACGAAACGATCGTGAGTTGAAGAGAATCGCGGAGAGATAGGGAGAATCCTATCTGGCCACAGTTCCATGACCAGCGGCATTGCGCTAAGCTATTTTTGGTATTTAAGAGAGCACCTATTTCGATACAGCCAGAGCATAAGCGTTTTTCCTCCCATGAGCGGCATGAGCGATATGAGCGGCTTTGACCTGGCCTCGATGGATATTCTTGTGGTGGCTCAACTCGCCGCGGCGCTGCTTGGCGCGGGCATGGTGGCGGGATTTCTCGCCGGTCTTCTCGGCGTCGGCGGTGGCATCGTCGTGGTCCCGGTGCTCTTTCACCTGTTCGTGGTGATGGGGGTCTCCACCGCGCTCGCCATGAACCTGGCGGTGGGAACCTCGCTCGCCATCATCATTCCCACCGCCATTTCCTCCACGCGCGCCCACCACCGCCACGGTGAGGTGAACATGGCCCTGCTGCGGCGCTGGGGCGGCCCGGTTTTCCTAGGTGCTGTGTCCGGCGTCGTCGTGGCCGGGGCCGTCGGGGGCACGGTACTGACCGCCGTCTTCGCCTGCGGGGCGCTGATGATCGCCCTCTATCTCGGCTTTTCCCACGAAGACGCAGCCCCGGGCCGAACTCTGCCCGGCGAGCCCCTGCGCGCGCTTCTCGGTGCCGCCATCGGATGCCTGTCGGCGATGATGGGGATCGGCGGCGGCTCCCTGTCGGTGCCGGTGATGCGGCTCGCTGGCTTTTCCATCCACCGCGCGGTAGCCACGGCGGCGGCTCTGGGCCTGGTTATCGCCCTGCCCGGCGCGGCGGGGTTCGCGCTGGCGGGCCTGGACACGCCAGGGCTGCCGCCGTTGAGCCTGGGCTATGTCAACCTGTTGGGGGTAGCGCTGATCTTCCCGGTGACGGTGTGCATGGCGCCTCTGGGCGCGCGCACCGCCCACCGCCTGGAACGCGGACATCTGCAAAAGGGATTCGCCCTGTTTCTGGCGGTTGCGGCCATCTTCATGCTGTTCAGGGCGTTTGACTGACCGCCCCTCCCGGCTTCCACGCTAAGCAGCCCTTTGTCGGGAAGAATAATCTCGTTGGCCGCGCCGGAAGGGATGGCCAACGTGGCGACAAACAGCGCCACAACCATAGAAAAACCCGGGGGCGTCATGCCCCCGGGCTGGTTTGGCTGAACTGATTTCTGTGCGGTTCTAGCGGCGTACGCCGAACAGCTGCAGCAGCATGATGAACAGATTGATGAAGTCGAGATAGAGCCGCAGGGCTCCAAATAGTGCCTTCTTGCCGGCCACGGCGGTGCCGTCGCCTTCAGCGTACATCTCCTTGATGGACTGGGTGTCATAGGCGGTAAGGCCGGTGAACACCAACACCCCGATCACCGAGATGGCGAACTGCATGGCGGTGCTACCGACGAAGATATTGACGATGCTGGCTATGATGACGCCGATCAGCCCCATGAACAGGAACGAGCCCCAACCCGAAAGGTCTTTCTTCGTGGTATAGCCGTAAAGGCTCATGGAGGCGAAGACGCCGGCGGCGATGAAGAAGACGCGGGCGATGGATTCGCTGGTGAAGGAGATGAAGATAGAAGCCATGGACAGGCCCATGACCCCGGCAAACAGCCAGAATGCCGTCTGTGCGCCGCCCAGGCTCAGCTTGCCGATGCGGGCGCTGAGGTAAAATACGAAACCCAGCGGGGCTAGCATGACGACCCATGCCAGGGGTGAATTGAACAGGGCCGCACCGAACCCGGTAAGCCCCACGATCGCGCCGCTGGCGTCGGTGACCACAGACATGGCCGCCGTCACCCAGGCCACAAGACCTGTCAGCGCCAGGCCCGAGGCCATGTAGTTATAGACCCGCAGCATATACTGGCGTAGGCCTTCATCGATCAGGACCCGTTCGCCGGCATGGGCAGTTGCGGTACGGTTTTCTGGACCAAGTGCCATTGTGAATTCCTCTGTCTTTCCTGTAAAAAATGAATCGCCACCAAATCTGTGCCGGGTTGCCATCGGACCATCACAGGGTGCTTGCACGGGCTTGTCCCGGGGGCACGCCGCAAGGACCACCCTTAGGGAGCGATTATGCCGTTAATATGGCATACAAACCCGGTAAATCAATAACTCCCGGCTGGGCCCCGCTTTCTCGGCTCGCCCTTTTTCCTCTTTCAGCCCCCTCTGTCCGTGGTTTCCCGCGCCCTGCGCCGGATCTCCGTGGATCATGGGCTTGACGCCACCGGCCCTAGCTCCCAGTCTTTGATAAAAAGGGACATGTGCTCCGATGCCGCATAGGGAATCGTTCCACGTAGCCTTCGCCACTGACCCCCACTGGGCCAAGGCCGCCAAGATATGCCGCGAACAGCTTCCGGTGCAGCTGCCAGACAAACCCGGTGGGCGGCTGGGATTTCTCTATGTGACCGACCATTTCGAAAACCAGCTCGGTGGGTTTCTCCGCCAACGGCGAAATTTCAAATGACCGGCTCTACGGCTATACCGGGGTCCTGACCCTGTTTCTTTAAAAAGGACACGTTCTCATGGAATACCGCCCCCTCGGCCGCAGCGACCTCGATGTCAGCGCCATCTGTCTCGGTACCATGACCTGGGGCCAGCAGAACACGGAGCAAGAGGCCCATCAACAGCTCGACTACGCGCTGGAGAAGGGCATCAACTTCATCGACACCGCTGAGCTTTACCCGGTGCCGCCGAAGGCCGACACCCAAGGCCGCACCGAATCCTATATCGGCTCCTGGCTCGCCAAGCGGGGCAACCGGAAGGACGTGATCCTCGCCTCCAAAGTGACGGGGCGTTCGGGCATGGACTGGTTCCGCGGCGGCGAGACACGGCTCGACAGGAGACAGATGACGACGGCCCTGGAGGCCAGCCTGAAACGGCTACAAACCGATTATCTCGACCTCTACCAGCTCCACTGGCCAGACCGCAAAGCCAACTATTTCGGCCAATTGGGCTACGTCCACGATCCTGGTGACGATTCCATCGCTCTCGAAGACCAGCTCGAGGTGCTCGATGGCATGGTGCAATCTGGCAAGGTGCGCCATGTGGGAGTCTCCAACGAAACCCCTTGGGGCACGGCCAGGTTCCTGGCCCTGGCTGACGAACGGGGCTGGCCGCGCATGGTCAGCGTCCAGAACCCCTACAGCCTTTTGAACCGCAGCTTCGAGGTGGGGCTGGCGGAGATCGCCATCCGCGAACAATGCGGACTTCTCGCCTATTCGCCGCTGGGTTTCGGAGTGCTGTCGGGGAAGTATCTCGAGGGTGACCCGCCTTCCGGCGCGCGCCTCACCCTGTTCGGCGACATCTTCACCCGCTACACCAATGACCGCGCCGTCGCCGCCACTCGCGACTATGTGGCCATCGCCCGCGACAACGGTCTCGATCCGGCGCAGATGGCGCTGGCCTACGTCAACAGCCGCCCCTTCGTCACCAGCAACATCGTCGGCGCCACCTCCATGGCCCAGCTCACCTCCAACATCACCAGCATCGAGGTGACGCTCTCGGAACGGGTACTGAGAGCCATCGAGGCCGTGCACGGCCAGAACCCTGACCCCAGCCCCTGACCCCGGTCCCGGGTAAGGAAGGAAACCATGATGCGGCTGTTTCTCGGCCTCACCCTGCCCGAAGACATCCGCGCGCGTCTGGCGGGGTTGTGCGGCGGCGTGCCCGGGGCACGCTGGGTGACGCCGGAAAACCTTCATCTCACACTGAGATTCATAGGCGAGACGGAGGAGGAAACCGCCCACGACATCAGCGCCCATATGGCCCGCGTGAAGGAACTCCCCTTCGACCTGACATGCAGGGGTGTTGGCCATTTCGGATCGGGGCGTCGGATCCGCTCGTTGTGGGCGGGGGTGGACCCCAGCCCGCCCTTGATGGCCCTGCAGGAAAAGGTCGAAGTTTCTGCCCAACGCGCCGGCCTGCCGCCCGAGGGCCGCACCTTCACCCCCCATATCGGCCTCGCCCGATTCAAATCGGGAACCCGCGTGCGGCTCGGCGATTATCTCTCCGGTAACGCGCTGTTTACCGCAGGTCCCTTTACGGTGGACGGCTTCGCGCTTTTTTCCAGCCACCTCGGCGCGAAAGGCGCCAGCTACGCCATTGAAGAGGTGTTCCCGCTGGGCTAAAACCCGAAGCGAGCCAGAGTGCGGTTCACGCCGTCCACATAGCCACCTCCGAACAGCCGCACATGCACCAACAGGGGATAGAGATTGTAAATATCGCGGCGCTCCTCGAAGAAGCCCGGCGCCAGCGGCCGTAATTCGCCGTAGCGCCTGAAGAACGCCTCGCCGAAAGTGGAAAACATGGTGGAAAAGGCGAGCTCGATCTCAGGGTCGGCGTAATAAATAGCCGGGTCTACGAAACCGGCGATGCGGCCCTGACCTGAGAGCACGTTGCCGCCCCACATGTCGCCGTGGATGAGGCTTGGGTGTTCTGGCTCGGTGATCCAGTCCTCCAGTTTCCCGGCGAATTTTTCCAGCTGTTTGAAGATGCCCCCCGGCAGCCGCCCGGCGCGCCGGGCCTCGCCACCCATATATAAAAGCCGCTGCTGGCGGAAGAAGTCGCGCCAGGAGTCCGCCTGTTGGTTGGGCTGGGCCAGCCCGCCGATCAGGGTATCGCGCTCGAGCCCGAAGCGGGGTGCGGTGACGCCATGGAGATCGGCTAACAATTCCGCCGCGTGTTCCTGGGCGCTTCCGTCCAGCGTACCGCCGCTCTCGATAAACGACATGAGCAGCAAATTATTGTCGGCATGGAAGACGTGGGGCACCGGAAGAAAGCTCTTTTGCGCTAGATAGTCCAGCATCCAGCCTTCGGTTTCGAGCCCGCTTCCCGGCCCTCCCAGCTTGGCTACCACGCACCGCCCGTCGGCAAGCTCCACGCGGCACACCTCGCCCACGCAGCCGCCGCTCAATCCCGTGCGCCCGCTTACGGCCACACCCAGGATGCGTTCGATCTCGGCCTCGAGGGACATCACAGATGATTGCGGCGGATTTCTTCCAACAGTCCCCACGAGGCCGTCTCGATCATGTCGAAGACCCGGGCAAACCCCTCATCGCCGCCGTAATAGGGGTCGGGCACCTCGGACGGCGCCGGCGCCGGCGCGAATTCCATGAACAGACGCAGCCTCGTCCCGCCCACATCGGCGCTCAAGCGCGATCCCCGCGCCTGCAATTCCCGCAAATGGGAGCGGTCCATGGCCAACAGATAGTCGAAATGCGTGAAATCCTCCGCTGTGACCCGACGCGCCCGGATGTCCTCCATGTGGATGCCGCGCGCGCGCGCCGTCTGCCGCGCCCTAGCGTCGGCAGCCTGGCCCTCGTGGTAATCGGTAATGCCGGCGGATTCCACAGCGATCGCCTGTTCCAACCCATCCTCCCGGACCATCTTGCGGAACACGGCTTCGGCCGTAGGCGAGCGGCAGATGTTTCCGGTACACACGAAGAGAACGCTAACCACGGGGGGAACTCCTTTTCCTTAAAGGGGGGAGTGTTGTGATAAGTGGTTGTTGCCGATGCGCGGCCATCATACCCTAATTGCTGGGCGCTAAAAATGAACATGCCGTTACGTAATGATGTAAACATGATCCCGCAATCCCTGGTTCGTCGCCAAAGTGATTCCTGAACTCAAGAAACGGGTAAGCGCCGTCCTCCAGGGGGAATAAAGAGGGAATAAGCCCCCACACCAGCCGCCCGCCCTTAACTTCCGCTTTCGATCTTCTCCATGTCGGCGTCGGAAAAACCGAAGTGATGACCAATCTCGTGGATCAGCACGTGGCGGATCAGGTGCGAGAGGTCCTCCCCGGTCTCGCACCAGTAATCGAGAAGCGGCGTGCGATAGAGAAAGATCATGTCCACGTCCTGGGGCGATTCCGAGACGCTTTTTTCGTCCAGCGACACCCCGCGATAGAGGCCCAGCAGCTCGTAGGGACTCTCCAGCTTCATCTCGCGCTCAGTCTCCTCGTCTGGGAACTCCGTCACCCGGAATGCTACGTCACCGCAATAACGGCGCAGGTCTTCGGGGATCGTGGCGAAGGCCTCCGCGGCCAGCGCCTCGATATGGACAAGATCAGGCGGGCGGCTGTGTTTCATGGCTGCACCATAATACCTATCCCCAGCTGGCGGGGGAGGCAACCTTCACCGCCGTTGCTCCGCTTTCGATTCGTGATGGGCGAGGTAAAGCGAGGCTACGGCGATGACCCCGGCACCGATCCAGGTGGCCGCGTCGGAGGTCTCGCCAAAGACAAAGAAGCCGATCAGCGCGGCAAAGGGCAGGCGGGCGTAGTCATAGGGCATGACAGACGACGCATCGGCCACCGCCACGGCGCGGGTCATAGCGTAATTGCCCAACGTGGCCACCGCCGCCAGCCCCAATAACTCCGCCAGCTGCGCGGGCGTCGGCGTCTGCCACACCAACAGGGCCGGGATGAAGGTCAGCGGCACCATGAAGATCACCATATAGGTGACGATGGCCTGCACCGGCTCGGTGCGCGACAGCTCCTTCACCGACAGGTTGGCTCCGGCCAGCGTCACCGCCGAGAGCAAAACTAGCACCGCACCCAGATCGAGGACGCCGCTGCCCGGCCTGAGAATAATGAGCGCCCCGGCGAACCCGCACAGCGTCGCGCCGAGACGCCTGCCGCGCACCACCTCGCCCAGGAACAGCGCCGCGCCTAGGATTACGAATAGCGGCGAGGTAAAGCCCAGAGCCACCGCGTCGGCCAGCGGCACCATAGAGATGGCCGTGAACCACATGAGCATGGTGGCAACGCCGAGGGCGCAGCGTAGGGTGTAAAGGCCCAGGCGCTTGGTGCGCAGAACGCCCAGCCCGGAACGCATCAGCCACGGGGCCAGGATCAGAAGCCCGAAGAAACTGCGGAAGAAAGCGATCTCGAAGGGATGCAGCCCCGCCGACATGTGCCGCACCACGCCCGTGAGCCCGGCCAGGGCCGCCGCCGAGACCAGCATCCACAGCGCCCCCTTCACGGGCGCGGGAACGTCCGTCGCCACGGCGGGCAAGACTATGGGAAACCGGAACATGGCGCCAAATTAGGGCGAAACACCGCGCGCCGCCATCCCCCCTTGCCTCCTTCACTCCACGGGGTCATCCTCCTGTCTTATGCGCGGCTATTTCGGAATCGGCGTGGAACGCATGAGTAAGGCCATGAACGCGGGCAGCCTATTCCGCACCGCCCATGCCTTCGGCGCCAGTTTCGTCTTCACCGTGGAAGCCTGTTTCTCCCGCGCGGAAGTGGAGCGCGCCGATACCTCGCGCGCCTGGGCCGGGATGCCCTATTACGATTACGCCGACATTTCCGGGATGACCTTGCCCAGGGGCTGTTCCATGGTGGGGGTGGAACTGCGCGAGGACGCCACCGAACTGCCCAGCTTCCACCATCCCCGCTGTTGCGTCTATGTGATGGGGCCGGAACGGGGCGATCTCTCACCGCAGATGACGGAGCGCTGCGACCACGTAATCCGCATCCCCACCACCTTTTGCGTCAACGTGGCCATCGCCGGGGCGCTGGTCATGTACGACCGCCTCATCAGCCTCGAAAGCTTCCCCCTGCGCCCGGTGACGCCCGGCGCCAAGCCCACGCCGTTGCCCGAACACGTGCGCGGAGCACTGAAACAGCGGACAAAAGGAAAAAAGAATTAGCAAATCCGTGTCTGGGGTTGGCTTGCCTCCGCACCGGGGATATTCTCGCCGCCATGAAAAACACACCCAATTTCGCAATGGCTCCATTCCATCTTTTTACGGGTCTTTTCGCGTTCGCCCTGTTGGCCTCCCTGATTTCGGGGACCACCCCGGTGCGCGCCGCTGAGCCCAAGCACATCGGCAGCTATACCGACTGGAACGCCTTCACCTACGACGAAAAGGGCGGCAAGGTCTGTTACATGGCGGGCACGCCGCAGAAGGCCGAGGGCAAATATTCCAAACGCGGCGACATCCACGTCCTCATCACCCACCGCAAGGCGGAGAAAAGCACCGGCGTGGTTAGCATCATCGCCGGCTACGTCTACAAGAAGGATTCCTGGGCGGAGGTGAAGGTGGGTAGCACGAAATTCGAGCTTTTCACCGACAGCGACAAGGCCTGGACCCGCGACGACAAGGGCGATAGGGATATGGTGCGGATCATGAAGCAGGGGCTGAAAATGGTGGTGAAGGGGGTCTCGAGCCGCGGCACCGCCACCACCGACACCTATTCCCTGACCGGCTTTTCCGCCGCCTATGACGCTATTGGTAAGGCCTGCAGCATAAAATAATCCCCTCTTTCCGCCACGCCCCCATGAATGACCCCGCCCCAATCGAGACTGCTTCTACTGCCGATCCCCACATGCGGTCCAGCCTCATCGGCATGAGCCGTAAGCACATGGCCGCCGAAATGGCGGCCCTCGGCATGCCTGCCTTCCGCGCCGGCCAGCTCTGGCACTGGGTCTATTTCCAGGGGGTGCGGGAATTTAACCAGATGACCACGCTCGCCAAGGACTTCCGCGCTCTCCTGGCTGGGCGCTACAGCCTAGAGAGGCCAGAAATTGTTGATCACCAAACCTCAAGCGACGGCACCCATAAATGGCTGTTGCGCCTGGCCGACGGCAACGAGGTGGAGACCGTCTTCATCCCCGAGTCAGGCCGTGGCGCGCTGTGCCTCTCCTCCCAAGTGGGCTGCACCCTGAAATGCACCTTCTGCCGTACCGGCACCCAGGCCCTGGTGCGCAACCTCACCCCCGGCGAGATGGTGGCCCAGCTCATGGTCGCCCGTGACGCCCTCAATGAGTGGGCCGCGCCCGGCGAAGAACGGCGGCTCACCAATATCGTGGTCATGGGCATGGGCGAGCCCTTCTACAATTACGACAATGTGGCCGCGGCCCTGAAAATTCTCATGGACCATGAAGGCATTTCCATTTCCAAGCGCCGCATTACGCTGTCCACCGCCGGAGTGGTGCCACTGATAGCGCGCTGCGGGGTGGATCTCGGCGTCAATCTCGCGGTGTCGCTCCATGCGGTGCGCGACGAGCTGCGTAATGAACTGGTGCCATTGAACCGCAAATATCCGCTGGCGCAGCTGTTGGAGGCGGCGCGGGCCTATCCCACCGCTAGCAACGCCCGCCGCATCACTTTCGAATACGTGATGCTGCGCGGGGTCAACGATTCACCAACCGATGCCCGGGAACTGGCGCGGTTGCTGGCGGGTATTCCGGCCAAGGTCAACCTCATCCCCTTCAACCCGTGGCCGGATGCGCCCTATCAATGCTCCACGTCCGGCGCCATGCGCCGCTTCGCCGGAATCCTTAATGCCGCCGGCCTGTCGGCGCCCCTGCGCGAAACCCGGGGCGGCGACATCATGGCCGCCTGCGGCCAGTTGAAGTCGGCAAGCATTAAGGCCGCCTCCACTCCGCTCACATAACAGCGCCGGAAATCCTTGCCGCGCGGTTCGGTTCGCTTATACTGCGCGGCCTAATCTCTCGCCCTCATCACCCAAGGGGACGGAACCGCACATGAACGCCAAGAAAAACACCGTGAAAAAGGTGGTGCTCGCCTATTCGGGCGGGCTCGACACCAGCGTCATCCTGCGCTGGTTGGCCGACACCTACGGCTGCGAGGTGGTGACGTTTACCGCCGATCTCGGCCAGGGCGAGGAGCTGGCCCCGGCGCGGGGAAAAGCGGAAGCCATGGGCGTGAAGGAAATCTTCGTCGAGGACCTTCGCGACGAATTCGTGCGCGATTACGTGTATCCGGTGTTCCGGGCCAACGCCCTCTACGAAGGCGTCTACCTTCTCGGCACCTCCATCGCCCGGCCCCTGATTGCCAAGCGCCAGATCGAAATCGCGGCAAAGGTCGGCGCCGACGCCGTGGCCCACGGCTCTACCGGCAAGGGCAACGACCAGCTGCGCTTCGAGCTAGGCTATTATGCCCTCAATCCCGACATCAGGGTGATCGCGCCGTGGCGGGAATGGGACCTCGACTCCCGGGAAAAGCTGGTGGCTTATGCCGAGAAACACCAGATCCCGGTGTCCACGGACAAGCGCGGCGAAGCCGATTATTCCACCGATGCCAACCTGCTGCACATCTCGTATGAGGGCAAGGCGCTGGAAGACCCCTGGACCGAAGCCGACGAGGACATGTTCACGCGCTCTGTCTCGCCGGAAGCCGCCCCTGACGCCCCTACCACCGTGGAGGTCACGTTTTCGGGCGGCGACCCGGTGGCTGTGGATGGCAAAAAGCTCGGCCCCGCTGACCTGTTGGCGCGGCTCAACGATCTCGGCGGGGCCAACGGGGTGGGGCGCGCCGACATCGTCGAGAACCGCTATGTGGGCATGAAGTCGCGCGGGATCTACGAGACGCCGGGCGGCACCATCTTGCTTGCCGCCCACCGCGCCATGGAAAGCCTGACCCTAGACCGCGGTGCGGCCCATTTGAAAGATGAGATCATGCCGCGCTACGCGGAGCTGGTCTATAACGGTTTCTGGTTTTCACCGGAACGGGAAATGCTGCAGGGCTTGATCGACCAGACCCAGGCCTCGGTGGGTGGCACGGTGCGACTCAAGCTCTACAAGGGCGGGGTCCATGTAACGGGGCGCAAATCACCCGACAGCCTCTACAGCCCGGCCCACGCCACTTTTGAGGCCGACAGCGTCTATGACCAGGGCGATGCCGGCGGTTTCATCAAACTCAACGCGCTGCGCCTGCGCCTGCTCGGCAAGCGCAAGAAATAACCCGCCAGACGGGGACCGCGCGCCACCTACTGGACGGGCCCCTCCTTTTTGTGCGCCCTGTATGCTCGCCTACGCGCCTGGATCTTCAGGATCGGTGGGCTCGGCCAGCCCGTGCTGACGGCAGGCGGCGCTCAGTGTATTCACCAACAGACAGGCGATGGTCATGGGGCCGACACCGCCGGGCACCGGAGTAATGGCTCCGGCCACCTGGGAGGCTTCGTCGAAGGCCACGTCGCCCACCAGCCGCGTCTTGCCCTCGCCTTTTTCCGGCGCATCAACGCGGTTGATGCCGACATCGATGACGGTGGCGCCGGGCTTGATCCAGTCGCCCCTCACCATTTCGGCGCGGCCCACGGCGGCCACCAGAATGTCGGCCTCGCGGCATACTCCCGCCAGGTCCTTGGTGCGGGAATGACAGATGGTCACGGTACAGCTTTCCTTGATCAACAGCGCCGCCATGGGCTTGCCGACGATGTTGGAGCGGCCGACGATGACGGCGTTGAGGCCCGAGAGGTCGCCCAGCGTGTCTTTCAGCATGAGGCTGCACCCCAGCGGCGTGCACGGCACCAGTGCCTCCATACCCGACCACAGACGTCCGATATTGATGGCGTGAAAACCGTCCACATCCTTGGCTGGGTCGATGCTGTCCAGCACCTTCTGGCTGTCGATATGGCCGGGCAGGGGAAGCTGCACCAGAATCCCGTGCACGGCCTCGTCTCCGTTGAGTTTTTCCACCAGCGCCAGCAGATCGGTCTCGGGCGTGTCGGCGTCGAGTTTGTGTTCGAAGGACTGAAAGCCCACCTCTACCGTCTGCTTGGCCTTGTTGCGCACATAGACTTGGCTCGCCGGGTCCTCGCCCACCAGCACCACCGCCAGCCCGGGGACAAGGCCGTGTTTTTCCTTCAGAACGCCGGTTCTGCGGGCCAGGCTTTCGCGTAAATTGGCAGCAAAGGCCTTGCCGTCGATAATCTTGGCTTCAGACATTCTCGCTCCTTATCCATTCTTCCAGCCGTTTCAACAGAGCCTCCCCGTTGCCCGCGATTAACAATGTCTTGCGCCGCGAGCCTGCACCCGAGACGATGGACAGGCTGGTCTTCGACACTCGCCAAACCTTGGCCAACAGCTTTATCAAGGCCGCATTGGCTTTGCCGCCCTCGGGCGGCGCGGTGACGCTTGCCGTAAGGCTCAAATTTCCTTTCGCGTCCGCCGCGATCCCGGAAATGCGGGTCTGTCCCGCCCCGGGGGTCAGGCGGAGCGCGACCTTAAGCCCCCGCGCCTCCTTTGTGAAGGGAGAAGCTCGCGCCCGCTCAGGCAAAATAATAGACGAGCGAATACTGCAGGGTATAGAGCAACAGGATCAACACCACCGGCGAAATATCCAGCCCCCCCATGAAGGGTAAAAACTGCCGGATCGGCGCCAGCAGGGGCTCGGTAATGCGGTTGAGAAAGTCGCCCACCATATAGACGAAGCGGTTGCCGGTATTGATGATGTTGAAGGACACCAGCCAGCTCATCACCACCGAGATGATGAGCAGCCAGATATAGATGTTGATCACCTGATAGAGCAGGAAAACGAGGGGATTGAAGGTCACGTGGCTGGCCTCCGCGAAAGGCTGGCGATCCAGGCCGGGTTGGTCCTGGTTGTGGCCAAACCTACCCTTCCTTTCTTTCGCGTTCAAGATGCGTTCAAATCCGGTTATGGCTGGCGGCGGTTTGCTTGACAGGGGGGGGTGCGGGACACATTATCCGCCCCGCAAGACAAAGGATCCACCCGCCCCCTTGTCCCTGCGGGGTGTTTTTCGGGTTTTTCGGGGCCGTAGCTCAGTTGGGAGAGCGTCGCGTTCGCAATGCGAAGGTCAGGGGTTCGATTCCCCTCGGCTCCACCAAATCTTCTCAGCATCTTCAATAAGTTAAGCTGAGGGGCCTCCAACATAAATGCCACCAAGAATCAATCTGGCACACATTATGTGCTCTTAATTGCAGAATTTAACTATACCCTCATCAGGGAAAACTCGCCGATTCCTCGGGGAAGTGTTTTAACTTCAAATCCCCCACACCCTGTTGTGCTACTCCGGTATGAAGTAGACTCTCCCTGCCCTTTCAGGGAAGGCTAGGGAAGGCAGCACGCCAAGACGTGCCGCCGGGCTTGGAAAGCATTATTGCGGGAGACCCTGGTGTCACCACCCTCCACTACGCAGGCGCAAGTTTGCGCTCCGGAAAACGAGCAATGGGCGGCGCGCATCATTGTCCCGGAAAACCTTCCTGGTGCGCTGGCGCAGTCCTTCGACCTGCTGCAACTCCACCGCCTCGATGCGGCGCGCTATCCCCACCTTCTGGAAAGCGCGGCTCGTGGCGGGGTCCAGGCCCGTTTCGACATTCTTTTCGCCTTTCCCGGGGAGACCCTGACCCTCACATGCGACGGCCGCCTCACCGGCGCCGACCACATAGAACGCAAGCGCGACAAGGGCTTTCTCTCCACCTTCGACCGCTGGTGGGGACAGGCCATGTTCCCGGCTCCGGTGACCATGGAAATCGGCAGCGTTCCGCTCTTTACCGGTGGCTGGTTCCTCTATCTGGGGTACGAGTTGGCGCGCGAGATCGAACCCACGCTCGACTTTCCCGCCGCGCCGGGCGACTTTCCCATCGCCTTCGCCACCCGCTTTCCCGCCGCTGTCATCCGCGACCATGACAGCGGCGAGGTGACCCTAGTGGCCGAGACCGGCCATGGTGACTTACTCAACCGGATGGAAGCCGACCTTGCCGCTCTCGCGCAATCCACGCCGCAAGCCAGCGCCGAACAGGCGTGCCTGGAGGGCGATCTGGCCGAGGACCCGCCGGGCCAGCATCTGGAAAACATGCGTCGCTGCATCGACTATATCTATGCCGGCGACGTGTTCCAGGTGAACCTGTCACGGGCCTGGCGTGGGCGGCTTGCCGGCGGTCTCTCCCACGCCGATCTCTACGACCGGCTGCGCACCCGCAATCCCTCGCCCTTCGCCGGGTTGGTGACGCGGGGCGGCGACGCCATCATCAGCTCCTCGCCGGAACGTCTGGTGGAAGTCCGCGGGCGCATCATCCAGACCCGCCCCATCGCCGGCACCCGGCCGCGCGGCTCCAGCGGCATCACCGACGTGGCCCTGTCTGAAGAACTCCTTGCCCATCCCAAGGAACGGGCCGAACACATCATGCTGGTGGACCTCGAGCGCAACGACATCTCCCGCGTCTGCAAACCGGGCAGCGTGCGCGTGGACGAGATGATGGTGGTGGAATCCTACGCCCACGTCCATCACATCGTTTCCAACGTGCGCGGCGAACTGGCCCGCGCCGTCGCCCCCGGCGAGGTAGTGCACGCGGTCTTTCCCGGAGGCACCATCACCGGCTGTCCTAAAGTGCGGTGTATGGAGATCCTGGCCGAACTGGAAGAAGTCGGACGCGGCCCCTATACCGGCTCCATGGGCTACGTCAACCGCGACGGCAGCCTCGACCTCAATATCCTGATCCGCACCATGCTGCGCGAGGGCGATGCGGTGTGTCTGCGCGCCGGCGGCGGCATCGTCGCTGATTCCGATCCCGACAAGGAACTCAAGGAAACCCGCGACAAGGCCGAAGGCGTGGTCCGTGCCTTGACGGCGGGGACGTAGGCCATGGGCGGCGGCGAATTCTCCTTCCATTACCGGACCGAGGCGAGCGAGCCTACCCCGCCCCTCTTCGTCAATGGCGAGGTCCGGGACACGCTACCAGTTTCCGACCGCGGTCTCGCGTACGGCGATGGCCTGTTCGAGACCATTACCGTGCGCGGTGGGGAACCTGAGTTCTGGAGCCGCCACATGGCCCGCCTACGCGAGGGCTGTGCGCGTTTGCGTTTGGGCGAGCCCGACTTGGTCGAGTTGAACCGCGAGACGGAACTCCTCATCAACGGCCAGCGCACCACCCAGAACGTGGACCAGGGCATCGTCAAGATCATCATCACCCGGGGCTCCGGCGGGCGCGGCTACCGCGCGCCGCAAGAACCAACCCCCACCCGCATCACCGCTTTCCATCCCTGGCCCGAGATTCCCGACAGCCCCGCATTAGATGGCGTCAAGGCGCGGCGCTGTGACCTGCGGCTGGGGCAGCAACCGGCGCTGGCCGGGATCAAGCACCTCAACAGGCTGGAAAACGTGCTCGCCCGGGCCGAATGGGACGACCCCGACATCGCCGAGGGCCTGCTCTGCGACCAAGCCGGCAACGTGATCGAGGGCACCATGAGCAACTTTTTTGTCGAGCGTGAGGGAACTCTCCTTACACCCGACCTCTCGCGCTGCGGCGTGGCCGGGATCATCCGCTCCGTGGTCATGGAAGAGGCGCGCTCCCAAGGCATAGCGCTAGAAGAGATAAATATTTGTTACGAAGACGCAACAACTGCCGATGCCCTCTTTCTCACCAACAGCGTCATCGGCATCTGGCCGATTCGCGAACTCGGCGGTAAGGAATTCGCCATCAGCCCCACCACCCGCACGCTGATGGACCGGCTCGAAACCCGCCGCCGCGGCGAGCGCTCTCCTTGACTTTTATCTCTTTCTGACAGGGTTTCCCCCACCAGCCTTACATTTATGGCAGGTCTTCCAGCGCTTCCAGATATCCTTCTAGCGCCGCGCGGTTTTCGGACTCTTCCGGCGTCAGGGCCAGCAACCGCCGCCACAGCGCCACTGCCTTATCACGGTTGCCGGACTGGGCCTCGGCCAGCCCCACCATCCACAGGGCCTCTTCGTGCTCGGGTATGACCGCCAACAGACGTTCGTAAAACTGGGCCGCCTCGGACGGAACCAAGGGCACGGCTTCGCCGAGGGACATGTCTGGTTCCGCCCCCTCTTCTTGGGACAACATCACCTTGATTCGGGCTAGGGCAAAGAGTAGGCCGGGATCGTGAGGGAAATAGTCGAGCCCCCCCCGCAGCGCTCCATAGGCCTCGTCGGGACGCTCCAGAAACAGGTAGAACTGGGCCAGCATCCTCCACCCTTTCAGGTCTTCGGGTTCCTGCTCCAGCCTCGCGGCCAGCCGTCCCACCATGGCAGCGATGTCCGTGGCTGAAATATCGGGCGCTTCCATTTCCGCCTCTTGCCCCGCATCGCTCCTGGAATCGAAAGGCTGACCCGGCAAACCCGGAGACCCCAGGAAAAGATAAAGACCCAGCGCGGCGGCCGGGATAAATACCATCAGGGCAACCAAACTGCGCCGTCGCAGCCCCGGCGAGAACGCCGCCATCTGCGGCGCTAGAGTCTGCTCGTTGCCGGCGGCCAGCACTCGGCGCTCCACCTCGAGCCGCGACGATGTGGCCTCGACCTTCGTTAACAGGCCCCGCGCCAGATCCGATTCAAGCTCCAAGAGTTGATCGCGATAGACGGCGAGATCGTACCCGCCGCGAGCCCGCTCTTCCTCTTCGCCTGAGGTGAGCCACCTCCGGGCACTGAGCAACAAGGCCACCGCGCCACCGGCCATCAGGGCCGCCGCCACCCAGAACAGGAAATCGTCGCTCATGGGTTATTGCCTTTCTCACCGCCATTCTTGAGCAGCGATTGCAGGCGTTTTTTCTCGGTTTCGCTAAGGGGTTTTGCCGCCCCACCATCGCCGGCACTTCCTTGTCTTCGGCGGTTGGCGTAAAAGCGCGCCAACGCGCCAGCGCCGAGCAGCAAGATCGCCCCCGGCCCAAACCACAACAACAGGGTTCCCGTCTTTAAGGGCGGCTTGAGCAGGACGAAGTCGCCGTAACGGTCGGTGATGAAGGCCATCACCTCCTGGTCGCTATCGCCCGCCATCAGCCGCTCGCGCACCAGAATGCGCAGGTCCTTGGCCAGGCCGGCATTAGAATCGTCGATGGTCTGGTTCTGACAGACGAGACAGCGCAGGCCCTGGCTGATCTCCCGTGCCCGTTCCTCCAATGCCGGATCGGACAGCACCTCTGAGGGTTCCACGGCCCCGGCCCGCTGCGTGCCGGAGGCGAGCACAAGGACCGAAAGAAAGATCACCGCCCACGCTCTCATGGCCCCAGCTCTGCGGTCATGGACAGCAGGGTCCCGGTCAGGTCGCGCTCCATGATGGGGCCCACATGGCGGTAACGGATACGTCCCTCGGCGTCCACCACGAAGGTCTCGGGCACGCCGTAGACGCCCCAGTCGATGCTGACCCGGCCGTCGTTGTCGGCGCCGATGGCCCGGTACGGATCGCCGTGCCGTTCCAGCCAGGCCCGCGCGTCCTCCGGCTTGTCCTTCTGGTTGATGCCGAAGATGGATACGCCGTGGTCGCGGGCGAGGCTCATGAGCTGCGGGTGCTCCACCCGGCACGGCACACACCACGAGGCAAACACGTTGACCAGCGCCACCCCGCCGCCCAGGTTGCGCGACGAGAAGCCGCCACCGTAGGGGTCCCCATCGTCTATTGCAGCGATGGGCGGCAGCTCGAATTGCGGCACCGGCTGGTCGATCAGTGCCGAGGGCAGGCGCTGCGAATCCAGAGTCAGCCCCACCGCGAAGGCCACGGCTACGGCCGCGAAAATGGCGGCGGGCAAAAGGAATTTCCACTTCATGCCGTCTCTTTCTCTAGGTCCGACGTCCTCTTAGCCTTGCGGCGGCGCGGCGCGCCCACCCGCAGGCGGCGGTCGCTGAGTGAAAGCAGGCCGCCCGCCACCATCAACAGGGAACCGATCCACATCCATACCACCAGCGGCGTAAAGAACATCCGCGTGGTCCAAGCCCCACTGTCGTCTTCCGACGCGTCCCCCAGAACCACGTAGAGATCACCCCACCCGGTGGTGCGGATGGCGGCCTCGGTGGTGGGCATGGCGGAGACCGCATAGATGCGTTTTTCGGGCTCAAGAAGCGTCACCTCGCGGCCCTCGCGGCGCACCGTGAACTGCGCCTGATCGGCCAGGTAATTGGGGCCTTCCACCTGGCGCACGCCTTCCAGAATCACCTCATAGCCGCCCACAGTCACGGCGTCGCCGGGAAGGCTGGACTGGATATGCTCTTCGCGCCACAGCGAAGCCCCCGTGGCTCCGGCGATTACCAGGGCCAGCCCAGCATGGGCTAGGGTCATGCCATAGGCCGCGCGCGGCAGCCTGCGTGCCCGTTCCAGACTGTCCCGCCAGGGAGCGCAAAACAGCCCCAAGCGGTCGGCGAACTCAGCCAGCGTGGCAAACAACAGCCACGCCGCTGCCGCCAGCGCCACCAACGCCAGCACCGGTCCGCCGCGATAGAAATACCAGACCGCCAGCGCCACCAGCGCCGCCAGGCCAAGCACCGCATAAAGCCGGGAAAAGGCCCCCGCAAGGTCACCCCGCTTCCACGACAGGAACGGCCCCACGGCCATTACCGCCACCATGGGCGCCATCAGCGGCAGGAAGGTGGCGTTGAAGAAGGGCGGCCCCACCGAGACCTTGGGCCCGCCCACGGCGTCGAGTAACAAAGGATACAATGTGCCCAACAGAACCGTGGCCGCCGCCGCCGTCATCAACAGGTTATTGAGCAACAACGTGCCTTCGCGCGATACCGGGGCGAACAGCCCGCCGCCAGTCAGCGCGGGGGCGCGCAGGGCATAAAGCACCAGCGAGCCGCCGATCACGGCCACTAGCAGGACCAGTATGAACACCCCGCGCGCGGGATCTGTGGCGAAGGCATGGACAGAGGTAAGCACGCCCGAGCGCACCAGAAAGGTGCCAATAAGGCTGAAGGAAAAGGCGAGAATGGCGAGCAGTACGGTCCAGCTTTTGAGGGCATTGCGCTTCTCCACCACGATCGCCGAATGCAGCAATGCGGTGCCCACTAGCCACGGAATCAGAGAGGCGTTTTCCACCGGATCCCAGAACCAGAACCCGCCCCAGCCCAGCTCGTAGTAGGCCCACCAGCTCCCCATGGCGATACCCAGCGTCAGGGCGCACCAGGCGGCCAGCGTCCAGGGCCGTACCCAGCGCGCCCAGGCGGCGTCCACCCGGCCCTCCATCAGAGCCGCGATGGCGAAGGAAAAGGCCATGGAAAAGCCCACATAACCCACATAGAGAAAAGGCGGATGAAAGGCCAGCCCTGGGTCCTGGAGCAGGGGGTTGAGGTCGCGGCCGTCGGCCGGCGCCGGCACCAGGCGGGCGAAGGGATTGGAGGTCAACAGCATGAAAAACAAAAAGCCGGCGCTGATTAGGCCCTGAACGCCCAGCGCCCGGGCGCGGAAGGTGGCCGGAAGGTTGCTTCCGAAAACCGCTACACAGAGCCCAAACAGGGCCAGGATCAGGACCCATAGTACCATGGAGCCTTCATGGTGCCCCCATACGGCGGAGATTTTATATATCAGTGGAAGTTGGGAATTGGCGTTGGCGGCCACCACCATTACCGAAAAGTCGGCACCCACGAAAAGCGCCGTCAGCGCGACGAAGGCCAGGGCGATGAACACGAATTGTCCCAGCGCTGCCGGACCCGCAAAGGCGATCCAGCCGCCGTCATCGCGGCCTACCGCGTGCCGGTGCGCCCCGGCGAGGGGAAGGCTGCCTTGGACCAGGGCCAGCACGAAGGCCAAGATCAGGGCGAAATGGCCGAGTTCGGCGATCACGGGCCGGACTCTCCGTTCTTATTCTCTTCCGGGCCTTTTTTCGGGGCTGACGTAATCTTTTTAGGGCCAACGTAATCTGGTTCCTGGCCCTTCCACTGGCCCGATTTCTTCAAGGCTTCGGCCACTTCCGGAGGCATGTAGTTCTCGTCATGCTTGGCCAGCACGTCGGCTGCCAGAAACATCCCGTTGCGGTCCAGTACGCCCTCCGCCACCACGCCCTGGCCCTCGCGGAAGAGATCGGGAAGAAGGCCGCGGAAGGTCACCGGCACCTCGTGGGAAAGGTCAGTCACCCGGAACGCCACCGAGCCGTCCCCGGGATTGCGTTCCAGGCTTCCCTCCACCACCAGCCCACCCAGCCGCAGGCGGCGGCGCGGCTCTATTTCGCGGTCGAGAATTTCGGTGGGGCTGTAGAAAAAAACCAGGTTGTCGCGCAGCGCCGAGAGAACCAGCGCCGCCGCCGCACTCAACAGCACCATTCCGGCAAACACCAGATAAAGACGCCGTTTCTTGCGGGTCATGGGCCTCTTTGGCGCAGGGCCCTCGGGTGGAGAATTTTCGGGCGGCGGCGAACCTTCCTGGGTTGGGGTGTTCATGACGGAGGACCGTTGCGGTCATCAAGGTCATCGCAGCTGTCATTGGCGAGTACGCCAACCGGCCCCACCGGCGTCGATTCCTCGAAAGTTTCCAACAGGTCGGCCAGCGCCGTCTCGCGGGCGCGCAGCCGCCACCACGAAGCCACGAACAGTCCCGCCATCACCAACGCCGCAATGCCGTAGGCGGTCCAGATAAAGGAACCGTATGCGCCCATATCGAGAAAGTTCGGCATGGTCTTTCCTGTTATACCTCTTTCATATGGGGGGTGCGCTCTTCCTGGCGGTCCTGTATCCTGGTCATGCGCAGGGCGCCGATCTTGCGGGTGAGAATCTCGCCGCGCAGGCGCAGGATCAGCACGGTGACGTAATAGGCGGTGAACGCCGCCGCCATGATCAACAACGGGGCTAGCATAGAGGTATGGATGGCGGGGCCGTCCATGCGGATCATGCTGGCCGGCTGGTGCAGGGTGTTCCACCAGTCCACCGACCATTTGATGACCGGGATATTGATGAACCCCACCAGGGCCAGGATCGCCGCCGCGCGCTCGCCGCGGCTGGCGTCCTCGAAGGCGGAGGTCAGCGCTATATGCCCCATATAAAAAAAGAACAGGATCAGCACCGAGGTCAGGCGGGCATCCCAGACCCACCAGACGCCCCACATGGGCTTGCCCCAGATGGAGCCAGTGGCCAGCGCGATGAAGGTGAAACAGGCGCCAATGGGAGCGCTGGCCTTGGCCACGAGATCGGCCACGGGGTGCTTCCAGATAAGCGCCACGGCGCTCGCCGCCGCCAGACAGCTATAGACGAACAGGGCCATCCAGGCCGCTGGCACATGCACATACATGATGCGCACGCTTTCCCCCTGCTGGTAGTCGGCGGGCGAGGCCAGCAAAGCGAAATAAAGCCCCAGGCCAAGAAGGGCCACGGTCAGCGCCGTGCTCCAGGGAAGAACCACCGCGGCGATGCGTAGGAAACGTTTGGGGTTAGCGAAGCGATGCATGATTCCAAGCGATCCGGGGTTATTCAAGGGCTTGCCGCAGCGCCGCCGTGCTGGCCCACAGGCCCAGCGGTAGGGTGCCCAACAGCAGGCCGCCGAGAACAAGAAGATGGGGTTGGGCCGGTTGGCCCATCACCGCAGCCTCCACGGCGCCGACCCCGAAAATGAGGACGGGAATGTATAGAGGTAACACCAGTAACGTCAATAACACCCCGCCGCGGCGCGCGCCCACCGTCAGTGCGGCCCCAATGGCCCCTGTGAAAACGAGGCTCGGCGTGCCCAGCGCCATAGCTGTGACGAAGATCGCCAGCCCCTCGCGATCCATATGCAGCATCATCGCCAGCACCGGGGCGGCCAATAGCAGGGGCGCGCCGGTGAGCAGCCAGTTGGCCAGGCACTTGGCCAGCACCACGGCTTCCAGCGACAGCGGCGTGATAGCCATGAGGTCGAGGCTGCCATCCTCGAAATCGGACTGGAACATGCGTTCTAGCGACAATAGGGTAGCCAACAACGCGGCCACCCAGACCACGGCGGCGCCGATGCGGGCGAGAATCGTGCTTTCCGGTCCCACGCTGAGGGGAAATAAGGTGACGGTGATAAGAAAGAACATGATGGCCATGAATCCGTCACCGCCCTGACGCCAAGCCATGACTACATCACGGCGCACGATAAGCCAGAACCCGGTCATGGCTGCGCCTCCTGCCTGCTTGCCCGTGCGCTTTTGTGGCCGCCATCACCAAGGGCCGTGGCGGCGTCTTCCCGCAGTTCGGCAAGTCCCGAGCTGGGCGCGAAGCGGTCGAGATACAGCGGCCAGGCGCGGCTCAGGGCTATTTCCGAATGGGTCGCCACCACCACCATGCCGCCGCGCCGCCGGTGGCGGGCGATAGCCTGTTCCAAGGTGGCTACGGACTCACGATCCAGTGCCACCGCGGGCTCATCGAGAAGCCACAGATCGGCGGGGGAAGCCAGCACACGGGCCAGCGACAGCCGCCGTTTCTGGCCCGCCGAGAGCATGCGCGCGGGAAAATCGGCAAGATGATCGAGGCCGAAAGTGTCCAGGGCGTTGCGGATGAGTCCCGGCGGCGGCGCCTCACCCATGCGCAACCCGGTCCAGAAAGAAAGGTTCTCGCTCACCGTCATGGCCGCCTTCAGCCCGTCGAGATGGCCTACGTAATGCTGGCGGGCATGGTGGCTTTCGGGGTCATCCGTCACCGCATAGCCGTACCACAAAAGGTCGCCGCCGCCGGGTTTCAGCAATCCCGCCATGATCCGCAACAGGCTCGACTTGCCACTGCCGTTAGGACCCAGCAACACCAGCGCATCCCCGGATTTCAGCGTGAAATCAAGCCCCTCGAAAACCGTGCGGCCACCGCGCACGCAGACGAGACCGCGCCCGGTAAACAGGCCCCCGCCGTTGTCCTGAGGTCTGTCGGCACCGGCGGCTTCAGGGGCTTTCGGGGCGTTGCGGGAAGGGGATTTGGTGTCGTTCATCGGTGCCGAGCTTTACCCGTTGTAAACACATATTAAAGTAATTTGGGCACCATACAGATAATCCCACCGCTCCCAAAACGAAAGTCCGAAGAACACCTAAAGACTGGACAGGGCGGAAAAGGTGAATATGTTTGAAAGGCTTATGGAAGGAGACAGCCTCAGTGCCTGCTTCAGACACCCCCGGCGCACGTCCGGATTCTTTTGCGTGCCGCCGCTCTTTGCAAGTGGGCGGACGCGCTTATGGTTATTACAGCCTCACCGCGGCGGCTGAAAACGGACTTGGCGACATTGCCCGGCTGCCCCGTTCGTTCAAGGTGTTGCTGGAAAATCTCCTGCGCCACGAGGACGGCCGTTCTGTCACCCGCGAGGATATGGAAGGACTCGCTGCCTGGAGCGAAAGCAGGTCGGGCGGTCGCGAGATCGCCTATCGTCCGGCCCGGGTGCTGATGCAGGATTTCACCGGGGTGCCCGCCGTGGTTGACCTCGCCGCCATGCGCGACGCCATGGCCGCCATGGGCGGCGATCCGCAAAAGATCAATCCGCTCTCGCCGGTGGACTTGGTGATAGACCATTCGGTGACAGTGGATTTTGCTGGTACTAGTGACGCCTTCGCCCGCAACGTGGCCGGAGAGTTTTCCCGCAACGGCGAGCGCTATTCCTTCCTGCACTGGGGACAGAACGCTTTCGACAATTTCCGAGTGGTGCCGCC
>Ga0187827_10001814_pt1 | contig 30274 bp, 19 predicted proteins | sample ETNtaG_39_FD_167969 | JGI IMG/M metagenome (GOLD analysis project Ga0187827, IMG submission 167969) | Marine microbial and viral communities from oxygen minimum zone, Eastern Pacific Ocean - ETNP2014_SV_150_PacBio MetaG (Illumina Assembly) | ecosystem: Environmental > Aquatic > Marine > Hypoxic...
AGAATCGGAAACAGCAACGGACGATCTGACCCGACAGGGGCCGGCTGAATTAGAGAGAGAGCTGTGTGACACACTTCGATACCGAGAAGAAGGAAATCATGGTCGATGCGTGCGCAGAAGACCGCCACTGCGCCCGTTTTCGCCGCCCGCGTGATCACCAGATGAATGAGCGACGGTTCGCTGTGCAGCAAGTTACCACACCTGTGACGGAGTCCAGATACGATTATCTCCGCAACACTCGGAGAAGTTATTGCTTCAGACTTGCCTTTCCCCTTTCTTGTTTCCTGGTGAGAGTATTTCGATCCTCGCGATGACTTCATCGTCTGCTGTTTGCCTGATGAGAATTGAGTTCACCTTCCGCGCGTACGAATCAGAGCAATCATTCGTTTTTAGATGTTGTGAATTGGCAAACTCACTGTAGATCTTCTCAAATCCAATCTGAAGATAGCCGATTCGCCATCGGGCCCGCGTGCTTCTCAAACAAGACGATATGAAACGACCCAACATCCTCATTCTTTTCACTGACCAGCAAAGATGGGACGCGCTGGGCTTTAATGGCAACAACGATATAAAAACGCCCAATCTGGATCGGCTCGCCAGCGAGGGCGTGAGCTTCGACCACTACTTCATTCAGAACCCGGTCTGCATGCCGAGCCGGGTCAGTTTTCTTACCGGGCAATATCCCTCCAGACTTGGGATAACTCACATGGGGGTGCCGGTTCCTGAAGACACGCTGACCTTGCCCAGGCTCCTCGAAAACTACGGATATCGCAGCGCCAACATCGGGAAGCTGCATTTCCTGCCACACGCAAATCGTGACCACACAGAGGTGCATCCGGATTACGGTTTCGATCACCTCGAGATTTCGGATGAGCCCGGTTGTTACGAGGACGCGTACCGAGCGTGGGTGCGAAAGGTCGCACCGGATCAACTGGATTACGTGAGTGTTGGATTGCCGCCAGCGACGGAAATCTGGCAACGGCTCATGGGCAAGGACAACATCAAACATCCTGAGGAGCGTTTCCCCAAGAAGGCCATCGCGCACAAGTGTAAGAGTGAAGTGACGCATACCGCGTTTGTCGCCGACCAGACGATCGAATTCATCAGGGGACAGAGGGACAACCCGTTCCTGTGTATTGCCGGATTCTATTCACCACACTCGCCCTGGATTGCTCCTCAAGAGTGCCTCGATCGTTACGACCCCAGACAATTGAACCTGCCCGAATTCCCGCCGGATGTGGATGCCAGACGAAGGGACGATCATTTCTCCGATGCTGAATTGCGTTCAGCCAGGCACGGCTACTACGCCATGGTGACCGAAGTCGACAACCACGTGGGGCGCATCATGGATTTCCTCGAGGAGCAGGGCCTCGCCGAAAACACGCTGGTGATTTTCACTTCCGATCATGGTGAATGGCTCGGTGAACATCTCAAGTACGGCAAAGGATATCCGGGCAGCGATTGCGTCAGCCGCGTGCCTCTGATTTGCAGGATGAAGGGCGCGGGTCGTCAGGGAGAACGGCTCAGCAATATTGTGGAGGGTGTGGATGTCGTGCCCACTATTCTGGAATGTGCTGGCATCCCGATACCGCCGCACCTTCAGGGAAAATCTCTTTGGAATCAGTTCAACGGCGGCGACGCGAAATCCTCAGACGGCGCACTGATGGAAATGAAGAACTGGAAATCACTGCGAACGGAGCGCTATCGCTATGTATCCGAAGCCAACGGCAAAGAGACCTTGATTGATTTGGAAAACGATCCGGGCGAGTATCAAAACCTGGCAGACAGCAGAGAACACTCTGAAGAACTTGCGGACATGCGTGCAAACCTTCTGAAGAAACTGATCCGTGTCGAGAGACCACTGCCTCGCGCCTGGGTTTACTGATCAACCATCATCCATTCCTCCAAATGATTTCCCCCGAGTTACTCTTCAACAGAATCCAGGAATGTAATTTCACGCATGTCATCTGGATACCTGACAGCGAGACCGGCCGGATGCAGCCGATGTTCGATTCGAACGATTCACCGAAGTTGATTCGAGCGTGCCGCGAAGGCGAGACATTCGGTATCGCAGCCGGTTTGAAGATCGGGGGCGCCAACCCTCTGATCATTATTCAGTGCACCGGGATGTTCGAGGCAGGGGACGCGCTGCGGAATATCATTTTTGATTTGGACATGTCGCTGTTCTTGATGGTTGGGTATCGGAGCTATGAAGCCTGGCAGAAGAATCCGCAGACCAGGGATACGGCGCGGCGTTTTGCTGAACCGATTCTGAATGCATGGGGTCTCGATTACACGCTGGTCGAAGGTGATGAGCAGGCAGCAGAAATCAGTGAGGCATACACGCGGTACATCGAGTCCAACCAGTCCGAAGTCATCTTGCTGGGGGAAGCCTGAGTGAAACTGGATACATTTCTAACGACGTTGAATTCCGTCCGGCGGGAGGAAGTGGTCATCACAACGATGTCCGCCTCGCAGGCGTGGCCGACTCATTCCAGCCATCCACTGGATCTGAATTACGTCCCGAGCACGATGGGCCAGGGGCCAACACTCGGTCTCGGCATTGCACTGGCACGGCCTGAAAAGAGGGTGGTAGTGCTCAATGGTGATGGATGCCTCCTGATGAATCTCGGCTGTCTGGTTACCATCGCCGAGCAGGCGCCGAAGAATCTGATTCTTTTCAATATGGACAACGGTCATTACGAAATTACCGGCGGGCAGCCGATCGCCGGTTCGGGCAAGACCAGTTTTTTCGGGTTGGCCGAGAGTGCTGGATGGCCGGTCGTGGTGGAAATCGACGAGCAGGACCTTCGCAGCCAGTTGGAGATGATCCTGTCAAGCCTCGGCCCGGTCTTTGTCAATGTGAAGCTTGAAACGGCCGCTGGCGGATCGCCTGATCTGACGATTCCCATGCCGGAGAGAATCCAGGCGCTTACTGCCCATCTCAGCTCAGATTGAATTCTTTTCGATCCTGAGTTGCTGTCATCGCAAGAGAGCTATGACTCCGTGGTAATGGCTCTGCAGTTCGGTTGTGTTTTTCGCTGCCCAAAGCAGCACAAGTGGAGCGTCCACTGGATCTTCATCACGATTTCACTTGCTGATTGAATTAGCATTTTCGCTCTTTAGAATACCGGCCTCAAATTTACGCACCCTTAGCTCAGTTGGTAGAGCAGCTGACTCTTAATCAGCGGGTCGTAGGTTCGAATCCTACAGGGTGTACTTGCTGTCAGTGGCTGAGATATTCCGTCTTGCGGAAGCGCTTTTTGAGGGCATTATTGCCCGGCGTTAACGAGAGTGGCGGAATTGGCAGACGCGCTAGATTTAGGATCTAGTCCCGAAATGGGGTGGGGGTTCGAGTCCCCCCTCTCGTACTATTGATTTATGAAGACAGGAAGGTTCGCCTGTTTATGAATTTTTTGCGGGTGTAGCTCAGTTGGAAGAGCGACAGCTTGCCATGCTGTAGGTCGTGGGTTCGAATCCCATCACCCGCTCTGAACGCCCGGCCAGATGTGCCGGGCGTCGTCATTTCCGGACATATTGGCCCTCTCCGCACCCAACAGGGGCATAGACCCATGGCAGAAGATACCGAAACCAAGGAAGTCGAAGAAACCGAAGATCAAGAAGCATCCACAGAGGAAACTGAAGCTTCCGATCAAGAAGCATCCACAGAGGAAGCTTCCGATCAAGAAGCATCCAAAGAGGAAGCTGAAGCTTCCGAACAAGAAGCATCCACAGAGGAAGCTGAAGCTTCCGAACAAGAAGCATCCACAGAGGAAGCTGAAGCTTCTGAACATGATCACGACCACGACCACGACGATGAAGGTGAGGATGAATTTGATGTCTCTTATGACATTGAAGACATTGGCGCCTGCCACAAGAAATTCACGGTCACCATCCCATCAGGCGATGCGAACAAAACTCTCGAAGAATCGTTCAAGCTTTTGAGAACTGAAGCTAATGTGCCGGGCTTCCGGCCGGGCCGGGTGCCGCAATGGCTTCTCGAAAAGCGGTTTGGCAGACAGGTGCGTGGAGATCTCGTCAACCGCTTCATGCAGGGCGGCATGAGAAAGGCCATCACAGAGGCCGGCATCAGCCCGATAGGGATGCCTGAGTTCGATGATGAGGTCGCAAAGGAATTGGATCTGTCGCAGGACTTCACCTTCGAATTCAGCGTATACGTCCGTCCTGAATTTGAACTGGACGAAGAAACATATCTCGAAATGGAAATCGAGATTCCGTCGCTCGAAGTCACTGACAAGATCGTTGAACAGGGCTTGAGGAGTGTTTTCGAATCCGAAGGCAAGCTTCAGGATGCAGGGGAGGGCGAAGCCGCAGATAAGGGCGATGTTGTTGCGTGCAATGTCAGCGTCACCGCTGAGGGCGAGGATCTCTGGAGTGAAGATGGCCTTAATGTTCAGGTGACCGAGAATGCCCGCTCAACGAGTATGCTTCCCGAACTCATCGATCTGGCTGAAGGCACAAAAGTGGGGGATGAAAAAGAAGAATCTATCACTCTTTCCGACTCCTTCGCACTCGAAGAACATCGAGGCAAAGAGGCCACGCTCAAGTTGAAGGTGACGGGCCTCAAGAAGATGGTTTACCCGGAATTCACGGACGAACTCGCCAAAGAGAAGGGTTTGGAGAGTATCGGCGAGATCCGCGATAAGATCACAGAACGATTTGAACAGCAGTTCAAGCAACTGACGGACATGGCCGTTGAAGATAAGATGACCGAAAAGCTGCTCGAGATCTCTGATTTTGAATTGCCGGAACAACTCATCGAAAAACATACCGAGAGCCGCGTCCAGCGCCGCCGACTGGAGCTTGAAGCTGAAGGCGCCACTGAGACGGACATTCTTGAAGAATTGCAGGGGTTTAAGGATTCCTCGAGAGAGGAACTGCTGAACGAAATGAAACTCATCTTCACCATGCAATACATATGCGAGAAGCAGGGCATTGAGGTAGATGAAGGGGACATTGATGACCGCATCGAAGAGATTGCCTCTTCATCGGGCCGTGACCCATTCGATCTTAGAGATGAAATGGAAGAGAGCGGTCGCATCGATGTACTGCAGGAGCAGCTCCTTCGTGACAAGACCCTCGACCTGCTCAAAAGAAAAGCCGTCATCACAACCGCGGATGACGATGAAGACGACGAAGACGAAGACTGACTTAGAATCCACTTACAGACAGGAGACTGGGCACATGGTCCCATACGTCATTGAGACGACAGGCCGCGGCGAACGCAGCTACGACATATTCTCGAGGTTACTGCGTGACCGAATCATCTTTATTCCCAGCGCGATCAGCGACAACGTCGCCAATGTCATCATCGCGCAGCTTCTTTTTCTGCAGACGGAAAAGAAGAATCAGGACATCCATCTTTACATCAACTCTCCAGGCGGTTCCGTAACCGCCGGCCTCGCCATTTACGATACGATGCAGTTCGTACAGTGTGACGTGGCCACCTACTGTATTGGCAACGCTGCCAGCATGGGCGCGGTGCTTCTGGCCGCGGGAACGGAAGGTAAGCGGTACGCGCTCCCGCACGCGCGGGTCATGCTCCACGAGCCCTGGGGCGGTGTCCGTGGAACGGCGACTGATATCAGCATCCAGGCCGAAGAGATCATCAGCCTTCGTGAACAGATAAACGGCATCCTGGTCAATCACACCGGCAAGGATATGGAGCAGATTGAAGCCGACACCGACAGGGATTTTTACATGTCCGCCCGCGAGGCCATGGAATACGGCATTGTGGATGAAGTCCTCGAATCCCTGAAGGACACCAACGGCGAAGCCGAAAAGTAGCATTGGCGTCCGGCCTTCCACGGGGTAGCCTTATCAGATTATTGCTCCAGGGGAGAGCTGGAAAGAACCTTCACAGACGGTAACACCACCATGGCAAAACAGGGACGTAGTGGCCGCAAACGGTCTGAATACTGTTCCTTCTGTAAGAAGTCCTACGGCCAGGTCGAGCGTATGATCGCCGGGCCGGATGACGTCTACATCTGCAATGAGTGCGTCGAGGTCTGTAATTCCATCATCCGAGATGAGCGGGACGTTGGCACGACGCAGCCTCTCCAGAGAAAAAATCTACCGACCCCGCGGGAGATGAAAGAGAAGCTCGACCAATATGTCATCGGGCAGGAAGCGGCGAAGCGAATTCTCTCAGTCGCCGTTCACAACCATTACAAAAGGCTGAGCCTGCCGCCGACGACCGATGTCGAAGTCGAAAAGAGCAACATCCTCCTCATCGGTCCAACCGGCTCAGGCAAGACGCTCCTCGCGCGGACCCTGGCCAAAATCCTTGATGTCCCGTTCGCGATTGGCGATGCCACGACACTCACCGAAGCCGGCTACGTTGGCGAAGACGTTGAGAACCTTTTGCTCCGTCTGATTCAGATCGCCGAGTTTGACATCGGCAAGGCCCAGCAGGGCATCGTGTTCGTCGATGAGATCGACAAGATTGGAAAAACCCAACAGAACGTATCCATTACTCGCGATGTTTCCGGTGAAGGCGTCCAGCAGGCATTACTGAAAATCCTGGAAGGCACGGTCGCCAACATCCCTCCCCAGGGCGGTCGCAAGCATCCCGAGCAGCAATACATTCAGATGGACACCACCAATATTCTGTTCATCTGCAGCGGCAGCTTCGTCGGGCTTGATCAGGTGATCGGTAAGCGAGTGGGCAGGGGGACGATTGGATTCCAGCACCACGAAGAAGGGGTCAGCGAAGAGGAGTCTCTCGGCGAACTCCTCGCGAGTGTGCAGCCGGAGGATTTGATTGAGTACGGCATGATTCCGGAATTCGTAGGACGGCTTCCAGTCCTGGCGTCCCTGCAGCCACTCGATGAAGACGCGCTCGTTCAGGTAATGACAGAACCAAAGAATGCGCTCGTTCGGCAGTACAGGAAGTTCTTTGAAATGGATGGCACGCAGCTTCACTTCGAAGACGATGCCCTGCATGAAATTGCCAAGATTGCCCGCGAGCGACAGGTAGGCGCTCGTGCATTGAGGTCTGTATTTGAGGAGTTCATGCTCGATATCATGTACGAGCTGCCATCAAGAAGTAATGTGACCGACGTAGGAATCACCGCAAAGATTGTTCTCAAGGAAGAAAAATTCTTTGACGATGAAGAGGAAGAAGAGCCGGAGGCGGAGCGGCGCGACAGCGCCTGAGCATCCCGCGCGCCCCACTGCGAGAGGGCGGCTGAGGCCAAACACAATTCATTCTGTACTGCTTCCGAGTGCCTGGTGACACCTGCTCTGGCCCATACGGAACCGCAAGCCTGCACTGCACGCACTCCGGCTCTTTGGGGAAACTCCGTCGGCGGAGCATTACTCTGGGGCATTGCCGCATCTCAGAAACTCAAACGGATGAACCCTTCAAGTTGAACGGGCTTTCGTGCGGCTTACACTCGCGTTAACGAAAAAACTGTCCCGTAAACCGACCCATCAAAGCTCGGCTCAGATTCATGACTTATGATGTCTTCATCGACTTCCTGCAATCGAAGCTGCTCTGGAAAGCGGTCGTTGAGATCCTTCTTTTAGCGACAGTTTTCTATTGGATTCTTCGCTTTCTGCAGGAGTCCCTGGGCGCGAGCGTCTTGCGGGGGCTCGCCGTCTTCATCGTGGTCATGTTTGTTGTTCTGCTGTTCTTTGCCCAGCAGTTTGAGATGCGGGTGATCACGGCCCTGCTCACGAGCTTTCCTGAATTCTTTGCGATTGGATTGATCATCATGTTCCAGCCTGAGCTCCGCCGCGCGCTGGTTCGGCTTGGTGAATCCAGGTTGCTCCGGCGTGTGTTTCGGCACAAGGGCGATGTGATCACAACAATCGTCGTGGCGGTGACGAACATGGCCGAAAAACAGATCGGCGCCTTGATATGCCTCGAACGTGAGGTATCCCTGAACACCTACGTTGACGGGGGCATCAAATTGGATTCACAGATCACCAGCGAACTGATGGTCACGCTATTCTATCCCGGCACGCCACTTCATGACGGCGCTGCCATTCTTCGAGATGACCGTCTGATCGCCGCGGGTTGTCTGTTTCCGCTGTCCGAAAATCCCGTTGTCAGCCGCGGCCTTGGCACTCGGCATCGCGCCGGGATTGGAGTGACTGAACAGTCAGACGCGTTATCAATCATTGTGTCGGAAGAGACAGGCGAGATCTCGTTCGCGGTTCGAGGCACCATCACGCGCGGGCTCAGTCCGGAAGAGCTGGAACGCACCCTTCGTCAGATTTACGTTGAGCGGAAAGAACCACAGGGCGCGGTCGCATGAATTCTATGGGTGACACTCTCCTATATATTCTCTCTTTCAAATGGCTGATCACGGCTGTGCGGTATTGCGTGATTGGCCTGCGTAATTTCTTTTCGACGCGGTTGCTGCTGAAATTCATGTCCCTCGTCCTGGGCACTCTTCTCTACTTTGCCATCAGTGCCTCGCACGTCACGACCACCAGCGAATACGTCGTTGTCAGGCCCCAGTTCACAGGCATCGAAGACGGTTACGAGCTCCTCAGCACCGATATCAGGAGTGAGCCTCGCCAGGTATTGGTGAAAGGCAGAATCGCTGTGCTGAATCGTCTGCAGTACCTGCAAACGAAACCGATCTCTCTATCAGGCAGAGGAGCTTCGACAGAGATACTCGAGGGAGTGGAAGTAGATCTCGTAAACCTCCCGAATTTTGAGAAGCCCGTTCACAAGGGTCAGATTTCCGCCGAGCCCGCGGTCGTCAACGTCCATATCGCCATCGTTTCAAAGTGGAAGGAAAGCATGATTACCAAGGTGCCGATTCGGTTCATGGCGCCGCCCGATTATCCCTATCAGGTCACTATCGAACCGACTGAGATGGACGTCCACGTCTCCGCCAGGCAGGAGATACTGGACAACCTTTCGTACAACAGTGTCAAGCTCTACATTGAGAGCTCGGTGATAAAAGATCTCACTGAGAAAGAATTCATTCCAGAGATCGTGCTCCCACCAGGAGTTCGTCTGCGCAGCCCGCTGCAATCAGTCATGGTCACGCAGTTGGGCCCTCTGGAGCCATTGGACGAAACACCACCGGAGTTAGAAGAATGAGCGTCAAACTTGGAGTCAACGTCGACCACGTCGCAACTGTCCGCCAGGCAAGGATGGGCAATGAGCCGGATCCGGTTTTCGCCGCCTCTCTCTCGGAGCTGGCGGGCGCGGACGGCATTACCATTCACCTGCGCGAAGACCGCCGCCACATCCAGGATCGCGATCTCCGCATTATGCGCGAGACCGTCACCACGCCCCTGAACCTCGAAATGGCCTGCGCTGATGAGATCATCGAAATTGCCCTTGCCACGATGCCTGAGAAAGTATGTCTCGTTCCAGAAAAACGGCAGGAAGTCACCACGGAAGGTGGCTTGAACGTGACCGGAGAATTCGACGCGATCAAAAAAGCTAACGCCCGGTTCAAAGAGGCAGGCATAAGTGTCAGCCTCTTTGTGGACCCGGACCCCGAGCAGCTCCAGGCATCCGCGGACACCGGCGCGGAATATGTCGAGCTGCACACCGGCGTCTATGCGAATCAGAGAAATGAGGCCGGCCTCGAAAAGGCATTGCAGGAACTGCACGACGGCGCGGAAAAATCCCACTCACTCGGTCTCGGCGTCAACGCGGGCCACGGGCTCAATTACGCCAACGTTCAGGCTGTGTGCCGACTGCCGCATATGGAGGAGCTGAACATCGGCCATTCCATCGTTTCCCGGGCCGTGTATGTCGGCATCACGCAGGCTGTCAGGGAAATGAAACAACTCATGAATGAGGCCTGAGCCTCTCCGAACGAGGCCCGGCGTTCCGCTGCGCGTTAATTCCGCAACAGAGCGGAGGCAAATACTCATTCAGTTCCTCCGGCGAAAATAGACTCTCATGTCTCGATTCAGCTACAACCAGGAAGAATTCAAAGCGTCTGCCCCCCTGACGATCCCGCTGTTCGGCGACCAGCAGCGCGGGCTTGGTTGCTACCAGGTTTTTTTGTGCACCAATCTGCCATACGAGATCCGGGTCCGCAGACGGGCAGATGACCGGCTCGTCATCAAGAAACTTTCAGGTACGGACACCGGCCCGGATGCGCACCCGGTTGCGAAGGCCATCCTCGAGAAGATTGAAGAAGGAGGCGATGAGCTGCAGGGCGGATTCGACTGCTCAGTCGTGGACACAGGAATCCAGAATTCCGATCTGGATTACGCGGCGGCTGAGGCAGTATCCTGGACCGCCGCTCTCCTCGCGATGGCCGGCTCATCCATTCTTGAATCCTCGCTTGGAATCTCCAGGACCGCGTTCAGTGCGATCGGCGGAAGCCCTGAGAAGGAAGGCCTATGGGCCGCAACAGAGCTGGGTGGATTAGTGGCCGTGAAGGGCTTCGAGGAGCAAGCGATCAGAGCTTTCGAAATCCCGCTGGACGGATTCATGTTGACGAAAACGTCTGCGATGCCGGAAAAATCGATGGAAGTCTCGTCGAAGGAAGCCCACCAGGCGACGGCCGAACTGGTGAGCGGCATGGGTTCAACCTTTGCTTCTGCGCCGACCGATACTTTGCTGGGTAAGCTCTCTGAGATATCCGAGGCAAATGCGATGATTGGGTATGCGCATACGACACTCCGTGACATGTGTGCCGATTCCATGGATCTTTTCAGCTCTAATGACATCGAGCCCTACGAGTTTGCCCGTCTTCTTGATGAGCAGGAAAACATGCGCAACGAGTATCTTGGCCTTACCACCCAGAAAATGAACACGATGGCCCTGCGGGCAAAAAAATCGGGGGCACTTGCCTGCTCCGGGTTCGACAATGACGGCTCGGTTGTCATCTATGCGCCGCGGGGCAGAAAGTCGGTCTCCCAAGCCATTGAAAGCGAGGGCTGTATCGGAGTTGCCGTTGATCGCGGCAAAGGCGTCTGCATCGAAGACATAGGCTGGGACGACACCTGATGGCTGTAAAAAAGGCAAGCCCGACATCCCTGCTCTCTGAATTTGCCATCGAATGCTCCGGCAAGAACGATCCCGATGAGATGGTCGAATGGTTCCTTGAACGCTGCATCGAGTTGCTGCAGGCAGAGCGCGGCTTCCTCATTTCTTTCGAATCGCCGACCAGCTTTTCATTTACCGCGGCGAAGAATTATGAGGGCGAGCAGATAAAGAAACCGGCCACCCAGGCGAGCGAGGAATTCATCGCTCATGTGATCGAGGCCGGCGAAGGGAAAGCGCTTTCCCGCACCAGCCAGTCCAAGTTTTTTAAGAACACAAAGCTGCCCCGAAAAGCCCAACTTTCCGTTCTGTGTGTGCCTGTCCCCGGACGGAATGAATTGATCTATCTGGATTCACGTTCCAGGTCGCCAAAGCTGGGCGCCGACGATCTTGTTCTGCTTTCCACTCTGGCTTCCGTCTACGGGCCAGCGATTTCCGGGGCCCAACGAGACCTCATTCAGAACGAAGCCTTTGACGAACTGCTGGCCAGGCAGGAACTGGCCACCGCTGCCCGCATCGCAGAGGAAACCGGCCGGCGGTTCTTCAGATGCCTCAGCTTCATTCTGGGGGGCGTTCAGGCGCTTCGTGTGCTCGGTCTGCCTGATGATGAAAGCCATTCACTTCAGAGCATCGAAGAGCATGCGCAAGAGGGCATGATGCTCTTCAGGCGACTTCGCCCGCTCTTTCGAACCGATCCACATCCGATCTTCAGCCGTTCCTTATTGAAGGCGACACTGGAAGCAGCGATTCAGCAATTGCCGGAGGATTCCCGGATTCAGGTATCAGTCCTGGCCGGCGACGAGATGGTTTCTTGCGATCCCGAAAACATGAAACTGATGTTCTATGAGGTTCTTCAAAACTCGGTCGATGCATGCCAGGACGATGTCTGCAATATCGATATCAAGGTGGAACAGAAGGCCGATAGGATATCTGTGATGGTGCGCGACGACGGAACGGGAATCTCGGATGAACATCTGCCCATCTGTCATCGGCCATTCTTCTCAACCCGCCAGGGCGATGGGCTCGGGCTGGCGATATCGAAGGCAATCTGTCTTGCCCATGGCGGAAGAATGACGGTCTCGTCCGACGAAGGAGGAACTGCAGTCGAATTCTGTCTTGAGGCCGACGGTCCTGTGGCGCATCCTCATGAGGAAGACCCATCCAGACGCATCCTCATCGTGAGCGAGGAAGTTTCCACTGCGGAAGGCATGGCAACTACACTGGCTGCCTGCGGATACCAGATACAGGTCTGTACATCACAGCAAGAGGCAGAGGTCATGATCGTTGAAGGGGCCTTTGATGTCATGATTCTCAATCTGAACGAAGAGGCCAATATCGAGATCATCGAACATTCAAGTCAGGCGGAGTTGCCGCCCACGCCGATTGTCCTGCGCGACTGGGATTCCTTCGAGCAGGCAGAGACAGACACCACTTATATGAGGAAGCCGGTCCAGCTCCGGTTCTTGCCGGGGCTGATACATCGAGTGATCACGGAACGCAGATGAGTGGCGGGCAACCCCGGCAAAGAGCCCTATCATTCTCCCAAGTGCGGCCCCACGAACGGAGTGCCTCATGAGTGTAGGACAAAGAGTACGCGATGTGCGAAAAGCCAGGAAACTGACCCAGACGGATCTGGGGAATGCCCTCGGAGTCAGCCAGCGAACCATTTCAGACCTCGAATCTGGAAAAGGGCGAGTTCGAACCGATCTGGTCCTGAGGGTAGCAAAGAAACTCGAAATCCAGATAGAAGAGTTATACGGCTGGGACAGCCGCCAATACCAGTCGGGCAGCGCGGCGGAAAGCAGTAGATTCGTTCTTCCAATTCGGGCCCATGTTCCCCTTTCGAACTTCACATGGCCTGAAAAAGTAGTCGAGCCGCCCGAATTGATCGACGTCCCCAGTCATCTCTACCAGGGGTAGCGCGTGCTGGTCCGTGCCGGCGATGAAAGCATGTCACCCGAGATCTCACTTAATGACCTCTGCGTAATCGACCCGTCACTGGATCCGGTGCACGGATCGATCGTGTGCACACAGATCACCGCGCCTGGCAGAGAGACTTTCTGCAACCTCCGTTGGTACCTCGATACGCAAGATGCCGTCGTGCTGCAGACCTGCCGCCAGGATGATCCAGACCATCCGCCAATCGTTCTTGTCCGTCAGCGAGGTGGAGGTATGAGATATATGGGCACGGAAATCAGCGTGAAATTCCGCGGCGTCATGGCGGGCCTCATACGGAGCTACCCTCTCCCGGGGTGAAGGGCTAATAGGCCGAGACAAAGGCAATTTTACGGATTTGAATGACAATTTTCAGGGGCAACGCCCCGCTCATCTGCCTAGCCCAGCCCAACGGGCTGGGTTTTCGGGCAGGTCATCCTCATTAGGGGCAACGCCCCGCTCATTTGCCTAGCCCAGCCCAACGGGCTGGGTTTTCGGGCAGGTCATCCTCATTAGGGGCAACGCCCCGGTCATTTGCCCCAATAATTGGCATCCTTATAAATGGCCGGGGCGTTGCCCCTTTTCAAATCTCTGTACCTTTCACCCAGCCCGTTGGGCTGGGCTAGGCAAACGGCCGGGGCTTCGCCCCTGAAATCCGGGTATATCTGACAAACGGGAGAAAGGCCGCCAGTCCGGCTTCTGATAGAATTTTGCCCGGCAGCCTGTCCACCATTACCTTCAACCATTCTTGTTGAGATGTCAGCAGCCTCATTTGTCCCCATCCTGGCTCTGTGCTGTCAGTTGCTCTGGCACGTCTCAATCCACGGCGAGCCAGCCACGATGGGGCAGATGCCATGCAGGCACTGGCTTCCGGATCAGAGCGGCAAAGAAGCAATTGAAGACGATGGCGCGACCCTTGAGGCTTATGTCATCGAGAAGGAAAACCGCAACCTGCAGGCAAAAATAAAACTTGCTAGAGAATACGAAGATGAAGGCGCCAGTCTGAAAGCCCTCTCTGTCTATCAAAGCATTCTGCAGAATAATCCGAACTCACGTGTCGCCGTTAATGTACGCCTGTATTGGCCCGCCAGGGACTTTGCAACGGAAAAGCTCGCCCGTTCCGGTGATCAGGCCCTCGAAGCTTACAGAGATATCTACGATTCCGTGGCCGGGAAAGGTCTGAGCGAGGCATTGAAAAACCCAGACCAGCAGAAGTTGGAAACTGTTGCCAGGGATTACCTGCTGAGCAGCGCCGGGCCTGAGGCCGTTCAGCGTGTCGCAGACCTAATGCTCTCAAAGGGAGAGTTCGCAAGCGCCGTTGGCCAGTGGCAAGAGCTCGCACGTTTTCGGGGAGACCTGCCGTTCCCCGATCCAATCACACCACTCAAGCTTGCGCTGTGTTACAGAAGCCTGGGCTATCAGCAGGAGTTTCAGCAACTGCTCGCGCGCCTCAAACCACATCTGGATGAAAAGTATGTCATTGCCGGGAAGCCGACGAAGGTCGCCGATTTCCTGAATCAGCTCGAGACGATCGGGAAAGACAGAGCGGTGGATTGGGCCGATTTTGGAGGCGACAAGCGGCATTCGCGACTCCTGAATTCGCCGGCCGAGATCGGTAAGCTGCTGTGGTCGAGTTCGTGGCTGGGGCCGGCCCTTCGTCCTGAAAGCGCTGGTGAGAGTGAAGCCGGCCATACCAGTCAAGCCGGGGAGGGGCTCTCTCTACCACGGATATTTCCGGTCATCTCTGATGACAACATCTATTATCGGGTTGCTAACGGCGTGATCGCGCGCCGGGTCGGCAGTGGCGAGATCCTGTGGCGTCATTCACTCAGCGGGCAGCCACTGCGGGGGGATCAACCCTGGGCCACCCGGCCGCAGATGCTCGCGGTATCAGAAGATTCTGTTTACGTCTGCTTCGGGCCCGAGATGCGCGGTCGATTTCACCTCTCGGAGGCGGTCCTCCGCTGCATACGTAAAAGTGACGGCAAGGTCCTGTGGGATGCCCTCGCGTCGGAGGGAGTGCTTGGGGAGAATGTCCGGGAAGACTGGCAGGACGATGCCGCCGCCTCTGAAACCTTCATCGGGGCGCCAACTGTGGAAGGCGATCGGTTGTATGTGGGGGTCGTCACTCGCACTCGGGATACAGAGTGCTACCTCGCCTGTCTCGATGCTCGTACAGGCAAACGGATCTGGAAGACCTTCATCAGCCTCAGCGTGAGACAGCGCGTCTATCGTTCCTACGCGCCGCTGCCCGCCGGCGGCCTCCCCGCCCTTGCCGATGGCCTGGTTTACTACTCAACCAATCGCGGTGCGATCATCGCCGCGGACAAGATGACCGGAGTGCCGAAATGGATACGAAGGTACGAACGAAAGCCAGGCAACCGTCCTGCGATTTCTCTCGGACCTGATGAAGGGCTGAATTCGTGGCTGCTGAACGCGCCCCTTGTCGCCGGTGGAAAGATCTTCGTCACTCCACAGGACAGCGATTTTCTTCAGTGTTTTGATTCTATTACCGGCAGGCAGCTCTGGGAGGCCAATCGAGGCCAGAATACCTACCTACTCGGCTATCGTGATGGGCGCGTCTTTTTGTCCGGAAACCAGATCTCATATCTCGATGCTGATAACGGCAAACTCGTGAACCGGACGGTCCGGCTCGACGGCACACCGGCCGGACTGGGTCTGGTCGGCACCAGGCTCGTTCATTGCCCAGGCAGTGGTCGTCTCCATCGTTCATTCGTCGGCAACGGAAAGCTCGGACACGCCCGCTCCTGGGACCGGGGGATGGGGCCGGGCAACCTGATGCATGTTGGAAAGCTGTTCATTGTGGCAGGTACGAACGGCCTGCAGGTTTATTCCAGCGAAGGGTATTTCGAACAGCAGGTCGAAAGAGCAAAGGTCAGCCCGCAGGACGCGCTCGCTCACCACGAAGTCGGTTACCTGATGCTCTCTCGTGATCGGCTTGACGAGGCCGTCGAATACCTCACCACGGCCGTGGAACTGTCGAGGAAGAACCGGATTCGAAACGGCCGACCGGTATACGAAGAATCGCGGGATCTACTTTTTCAGGCTCTCACCCGGCGGGCCGACCTCGCCGCCGAAGGGGCTGACTGGGTCGCGGCAGAGCGTGGATACGCCCTCGCTCTTCAGACTGCTCCCAGCGACAAACACAAATTCAACGCGGTTCTGAACCTCTCGCGATACGCCGAACGCCGGGGCCAGTGGAAAGCCGCCATCCACTACCTGCAGCAGATTGGAAATCATCCGCATCAGAGCATGATCGAAATGGACGGCATCGCAGTTTCGTCCACCTTCTATCCCCGCCAGAGGATTGCAGACATCATCCGCAAACATGGCCGCGAGCCCTACAAGGCTTTTGAAGCCGCCGCGGCGCAATTACTCGAAAAGGCCGGACATCAGGACTGGGCGGTCCGCTGCAATGAGATCGTCGAGCTCTATCCGAACAGCGAAGCAGCCGTCCAGGCCAAAGTTGTCCTTGGCACAACATGGCTGAAGCAGGGGAAGCCCTTCAAGTCATTCCCATTCTGGAATGATCTATTTCGGCGCAGCGGAAGGAAAAATCTTCGCGCCGGCGTCAACCTGGCCATCACCTGCGCGCTCCTTCAGGAAACGGATTCGGCCCGCCGGATCATCGCTCAGCTCAAGCAGACCCACGGGAGCAAGCTCTACAAATTCCTTGAACAGGACACGCAATTCGAAGCGCTCGGCAATCACCTGTTCGCCGCGCTGGCAGAGCCACAGGCCAAACGCAAGCCGCTCTCACTGCCGCTCAAAGAACAGTGGTATCGTGATGCCGAAGCCATCAGCAGCCTGATACTCAGCCAGTCCTTTGACAACGTATGCCTGCCGGTGTGGCATTCGGACAGGCTCACCTTTGTCGGGCGTGGAGGGATGGACTGCCTCAATTCCAACACGGGAAAAAAAGTGTGGGAAAGAGAAATGCGCACTCGCACCAAGGGCTGGTTGGGTATCAGCTACGGCTTCGGGAGGGTCATCAAAGCCATCATAGACACCCCGGCCCGGCGCGCCGGCCTGAAGCCCGGAGATATCATCCGTAAGGTGAATGGTGAGCGAATCGTCGCCAGCACTGTACTCCAGGCGGCGATTCAAGAAGCCCCCCGGGACCGGCCCATTCAGATCGAAGTGCAACGTGAGATCCCCAAGCCTGAGGATTCGTCCGAGACGGATCGATTCAGAACGAGATCCGAGATTCTGACCGTATCCGTCCGTCTCAAATCTCCCCCGCAGAATGTCCGACTGGCCGGAGTCTCAGGCGACACGATCGTCTGTGGCACTAAGGGAGAATTGTTCGGCGTTGATGCCCAAACAGGCGCACAGATATGGGCTCAGGCATTCGACGAATTCGCCATGCCCGGCGTCTTTCTCGACATGAATCGTCGGCTCGCACCCATTGGTGTTAACCCACCGGAAACGTCACCCGTGAGTTCTGGACCGGAGTCATCCCATCTCGGCCTTCTTGCATTAAATATTCTCGATCGCAAGCTGCTCATGCTGCGGGCTGCGGACGGTGATATCCTCTGGGAAATGCCCCTGGCGCGCCTCGAAGGCAATCCAATCCTCACTCCCGAAGCCTTGTTCGTATTTCAACACCAATCAGAATCAGGTGAGGCATTCGTCACCGCGCTGAATCCATTCCGGGGACTGGTTATGTATCGAATGGATCTCGGCGTGAAAGCCGATCCTGGAAGTGGTTTCAAATTGCTCGGAGATGGCAATTTTGCAGCCCTCTCGCAGGCCGGCATCCAGTGCCGCAGCGTCGCAACCGGCGGGCTCGTCTGGCAGCACGATTTCGAAGGCAAATGGAAGACTCAGAATCTGACGGAGTCAAAACTCTTCCACTCCGGCCGTGTCATCATTGCGGGCGCCGGCAGCCTCCTCATCGCGGTCGACAGGAGGACGGGCAAAACGCTGTGGGACGTTCGACTCCGTGATTCCCACAAGTGGCTGCAACGCTCGTCCATCGGCAAACAAGGCTTTTTCGCCATTTCGGCTTCAGGGGAGATGAAGGCCCTGGAACTCTACACCGGTCGTGAAATCTGGTCTGAGAGCCCGAATCGAATCGCACTGGATGTTGAATACCCCGCTTCGCTGCGTGACGGCCTGCTCTTCATCCCGCAGCACGCCACAGGCAAACCATCAAGTACCACGCTGAAAATCCGTGACCCCCGAACCGGCAGAATCAGCCAGGAATTGACAATTGCCGGTGAATTTCGGTATAGCAGAATCGTCGGCAACACATACGTTATCGTGACCAACGCTGGAGCATTTGGGTTTAAAGGGGCTGGGGAGGAGTAGCCACATTCTCCTCTGCTCCATCTGCCGAAGGCATTACCACTTCCAGCCCGGGTTGCGATGCTTTTTGGGCCTGCCATTCGCACTTCAGGTCTTCATGTAATCATTCAAAGAACTACACCATGCCGGAAAACACTGACGACTACTCACCAGAAGATTCATACCCAAACGATGATCCCCCGATCTCGGATCCCCCGATCTCTGGACCATCCTCATCATCGGACTCGGAAGGAGACGACATCGCGGCTGTTCAAAAGCTGCATGATTCGTATCAGCTGATCTCCGAACAGATGGACAAGGTCATCGTGGGGCAGCGCGAGGTCATCGACGATCTGCTGGTCGCGTTGTTCTGCAAAGGGCACACGCTCCTCGTCGGTGTGCCCGGGCTGGCCAAGACCTTGATGATCAGCACCCTGTCCAGGGCCCTTTCACTGTCGTTCAATCGCATCCAGTTCACCCCGGATCTGATGCCTGCCGATATCACCGGCACGGAAGTGATCCAGGAAGATAAATCCACTGGCGAACGCAAGTTCAAATTCCTCAAAGGCCCAATTTTCGCCAACGTCATCCTCGCCGACGAGATCAATCGTACACCGCCCAAGACCCAGGCCGCGCTCCTGGAAGCCATGCAGGAACACCAGGCCACCATCGGCGGAGAGCGTTATCCGATGCCCGATCCATTTTTCGTTCTGGCTACCCAGAATCCAATCGAACAAGAGGGCACTTACCCTCTGCCGGAAGCCCAGCTCGACCGTTTCATGTTCAATGTCCTGGTTGATTACCCTGAAGAGGATGAAGAACTCCAGATCGTAAAACTGACCACATCGAATCTCGTCGCCGAGCTGGATGCCGTGCTCTCCGCAGAAGAGATCCTTAACCTGCAGGACATCGTTCGACGGGTCCCCATTGCGGACCATGTTGCCAGCTACGCTATCAAGCTCGCCCGCATGACCCGCGTCGGCAAAGCCGATGTCCCCGATTTCGTGGATGAGTGGGTCTCATGGGGCGCCGGCCCCCGCGCCTCTCAATACCTCGTCCTCGGCGGCAAAGCCCGCGCCGTCCTGAACGGCCGCTATTACGTCTCCTGCGAAGACATCCAGGCCGTTGCCTTCCCGGTCCTTCGCCACCGCATCATCACTAACTTCAACGCGGAAGCAGAGGGCGTCACCTCCGACACCATCGTACAGAAATTGATTGACACCATCCCCCGCGCGGAATCGGACGTATCGAGCGATGAGCATCTGGCAGAGGTGCTGTCGTAGCCACAAGCTGCTGCCAGATTTCTTCGTATAAAGTCGATTCTGAACACTCCTCGCCCCTAACGACGCATGCTGTTCAACAGGATCCCTCCACCTGTCTGTTTCCTGCTCCTCGCCATCCCTTCGGTCGCCCTGTCCCACATCGATGAGCTCGCCCAGGTCCTCGAGCCCGATCCGCTCGTAAGAACTTTTGAAGCTGAGTCGACACCTCAGAAGGGAAAAACCCGGACCGTCGATGATCCCAAGGCCCGCGGTTCCAAAGCGATCATCCTCGAAAAAGAAAACGCCGGCCTGCAGCTCGATTTCGGTGAGCTTCAGATCGGCATGTATTGCGTCTGGGTCTGCGCAAAAGTCACCGACGAAAAGGCTGTCGTTGACAGCGTCGACCTCAAATTACTCGCGACGTCGGGCAGTCAGATCAGGCCGCTCTACCTGCAGCTCTCGGTGAACAGTGGCATCGGCAACAAAAGTAAAACGCATCGGATGCGAGTGCCGTTCAGCAAGAAGCGTCAGTACGAGTACATCGCACGCATTTACTTTCATGCCCCGGAGAAGAGGGCCTATCGCGGAGTGCTCTCCCTTTCCAGGGGCACGGAAGTAAGTGGTGTCCATGTAGATTTTGTCGACCTGCGGAATCCGCTCGGAGAGGTGAAGTTCGCCGCGATCAAGAAGGGCCGCCACCTGTATGAAGGAAGAGAAATCGCCACCATGCGCGTGGCCGCAGCAAAGGAAGGCAAACTGCCCGGGCCCATCCGCCCGCGCCCGCTCTCGGAACAAGAACGCCACAAGCGCGATGGCATCATCTGGCACCAGTCCATCATGCCGCTCAATGCCAACCCCGCGCAGATTTACGGGCCTAGCTTCCGCGGCAATCCAATCCTCACAAAAATCCTCAAAGAAGCGCCGGGCAAGCTCGGTAAACCGATTGGAAAGTGGGACCATGCGCCGTACGCGTACGATCAGCCCTGGGTTCTGAGAAACAAGGCTCTTGGGCTGGCCTACACCATGGATGATTACCGCGCCGGTCGCGTGCTGCCCAAACCGTGGCCGATCCAGGAAGACCGCGGCGGGTATTTTTTTGACAAGGACAAATGGGGAATCGAAGCATCCTTCAATTACGGATTCATGCCGCACGCGCTCCAGCAGCGCTATCACACGATCATGTACGCGCTTGGCGGCACGGTGCAGGGACGCTCCAACAACGCCGATCTGCCCAATCGCTACCTGCTCCTCGGAGACCTGGCCGCGGCCGCAGATGGCGCGTTCCTCCTGGCCGCCTATGCCTATCACTACCCCGCCTACGATTGGAATCTCCACTGCATCACCAACATCATCCAGTCACACCGCACTTTTGAGCCGGGCAATGTCTACGGGCGTGGCTGTTCCTATGAAGGTTGGAGCACCAAGGAGATTCTCAATGTCATCATCGGTTACGACAAACTCTTTCCATACATCCTGGATAACCAGCCTCTCGCCGATCGGGTCGGGCGTTTCGTGCCGTGGGTAAAGACGCCTGGCGACGTCATCCGCCTCATCGATACTTTTCTCGTCCAGCGTGCGCTGCAGGATGGCGTGCAGCACATTCTGTATTCGCCCATCGTGCCCACAGCCGCGACCGTGCTCGGGCCATCTGAAGTCGCGGACAAATATCTCGACCTTTATATTTACAGAGGCGGCATCTATCTGCGTGACACTAAGGCCGCGTACGTCGATACCATCATCAATGGGTACAGCCGCGACGGCCTCAACTACATCGGCTCAACCTATTACGTTGTCGGTGAATCTGTGGGAGAGCTTTTCAGCACTGCGCAGATTCTCAGCCGGTACGTGAAGGCCGGCGGCGATCGCCGATTCCTCCTTTCGGATGTGCGCCGCTTTCCAAGGCTGGCCGCGATGCCCGATGCTCTTCTTGGTCTGCATATCGCCGGTGGACAGAGCCAGGGCATTGGGGACGTCCACGATCCGCAGGCGCGCTATCGCCCCTGGGAACACACCTTGAAGGGCAAGAATCTCGACGCTTTCGCCGCGGGATGGAATTGGACTGGTGACCCTCGGTTCGCATGGATTCTGGTCAACCGCCGCGGCCAGGGCGATATCTCGGATCGCGGCTGGAAGAACATTGTCAAAGTGGCCGAAACGCAGGTCGATCCGCTGCTGCATTCCGAGAGCCGCATCGTCGAAGGCTTCGGTACCGCCAGGCTCGATGCGAATTCGTCGGCCACAGACCCGCGTTTGAAATTCGGAACGATGCTCCGATTTGGAGTCGGCTCAGGTCATGCACACAACGACACACTTGACATCGGCGTTTTTGCTCACGGTATCCGCGCGACCAGCGACGTGGGAGGGCGCTCGAGCGGGCGTTACGGCCGGCCGAATTGCATGAGCACTTACGTCCACAACACAGTGCAGGTCGACGAAGGGGATTTCAACGACGGCCCCAAGAACAGCACCGCTCAGGGCTGGCTGACCGCGTTCAAGCCCTACGGCCTTGCGCAATATGTCAGCGGCGCCGCCCGCTCGGACTCTCAACCCCACGTATCGGATTACCGGCGCGGAGTGCTGCAGGTGATTTCCGATCCGGGCAGCGATACGTCACCCGCGCAGGGCTACGTCTTTGACGTTTTCAGAGTCGCCGGTGGTAAGACGCACACCTGGTGTTTTCACGGATGCCCTTCCGAAGAATTCAAAACGAATGCCAGACTCAGCCCGGCCTCTTCAGAACTGGCGAAGCGTTACCTCGCAAAGCACCACGACAAGACCGAGCTTGAAGGTACTACCCCGTCCGTCCTGCAGGCGACCTGGAAGCTCCGGCGCAAAGAAGAGGAAGTGCACGGCATAAAGCTCCTGAACGCGGAACAACGGATTCTCAGCCGCCGCTTCTACGATCCGGCCTCTCCTGAAAAATACACGAGGGTTCACCTGCTCGGCCATGAAGGCTCCAAACTGATGGCCGCCAACTGGTACTGCAAAGGCGTGCGCGCACACAGTTTCCCATTCCTCTATGTGAGGCGCGACGGCGCCGAGAATCTGCGGAGCGTGTTTCCTTCGATCATCGAGCCCTATGCCGGCAGCCCCATCATTGAATCGGCCGAGATGATGAAGGTGAAAGGCGCGGATGACAGCGCGGTGGCCTGCCGAATCAAAACCGTCTTCGGACAAACGGATCTTCTTTTTACCGCGTCCGGGCGCGAAGGGGCGTTCGAACTTAGTGACGGTACAGAGTTTTCGGGCGACGTCGGATTCATCAGTCGCGACGAAAAAGGTATCCGGGCCGTCACCCTTGTCGGAGGCACGACACTGACCTCAGGCGATCTTTCGATCAAGGTCCGGGAATCCGAATTCAGACGGACGATTCGATCAGTCCAGTACCATGCTCGACGCATCGTGCTCGATCAGCCGTTGCCTGACGGAATGAGCAACGAAGTCTTCACCGTCGGCAACGATCTGCATAAAGCGACCTTCGAGTCGACTGAAATCAAGGGAACTCGAGTCACTTTCAAGCGCACCAGCCGCGTCTATCGCGGGGCCATCGATTACATCGATCCCGAGGGCAGGTTCGCTCAGCTCGACACCAAGCCGTTTCTCGCCTCTTACCATCCGACTTACTACAACGGCATGACCGCGGTGAACGAGCGCAACCAGGTCATTGGCCGTGGTCGTATCCAACTCGGCGACCGTTACTGGTACACCGGTTTCCCCGCGGCGCGGCGGCATCTTTCACACATCAACAAAAACGATCTCACCGATGAAAACGGCGACGGCAAGATCACCGCAGGCATGTTCGTCAACACCCATAGCGGCACAGAGGGCGCTCGCAAAATTGGCAAGGACGGCGAAATCATCGAAGTGCCCGCAGGAGCGAAAATGTTCGACCTGGAGGTCACCCGCGTCCGCGATGATGGCCTCATGCTCTTCACAAAACAGCACCCGAGAGAGTTCGTCGACTCGCTCAAAATCACGCACCCCGGATGGCCGTATCACAAACAGATCATCCGCAACGAACGCGGCGACAGGGAATGGGTCGTCAATATGCCGGGCGACACTTATCAGGTAGTAATAGAAGACAAAAAAGTAGCTAAGAATTCGTTCCCCGATCCCAACCGCGATGGCCGTCCGGCGATAGAGTTCCATCACTACGGCCCCGGCGACACGATTTTGGCAGCGTCTCATGTGTCACTCGAACGGAAGAGCGACAACGTTTACGTCCTCAGAGCAAATAGCCCGACGGAGCTGAAGATTGCCGGGAAGGCGATGGAAGCCTCACTCGATAACGGCAAGACATGGACAGGCAGTGAAGGGAGATTTGATGCCGCGGTGAAGGCTGAGGTGATGGTGCGCGTGAAGTGAGAGATGGTGAGATTCGTGAAACTGCGTGGGGTTTTGGCGGCCCGGAATGCTCATCCAAAATTACTCATTACGCTTCCCCCATCAGTCCAGCATCTCGTCTGGATTCGAAAACTTATGGGGCAGGTACTCCTCCGTGATGAAAGAGATGCCTTTGCTGCTCAGTGCCTCTATCTCGTATTTCATTCCGTTATCGAGCATGAGCTTGATCTCGGACTGCCAGTGCTTTTTCTGAAACCAGGGATATTTCTTGATCTGCCTGGCGCGCGCGATGTCGGTCTTATTGAGACGCAGTTTGTTGTCATTCGGCAAGTCAAACCGGTCCTTGTCTTCGGCGCTGAGACCGATGAATTTGGCTTTGGGTACGGCCATCCGAATACTTTCGTAAGCAAGGTTGATACTGCCCTGCTTGATCACTGAATAAATGTAATACCCCCACGGATCGTTATCGGTCAGCACAAACACATCGAGTTTGGCCTCATCGGCAAAGCGGTAGACAAGGCGGCGTACACCCCGTGACGGCTGGCCTCCGCCGTGCAGCAGGATGCAATTGTAGTCCTTCCAGAATTTGTCCTCGTTCAAGCGCCTCCAGACCGCGTCTTTCTCAACCAGGAGGACGAAGTCGGCATTGATCTCAACGAATTCGATGACGTCCGGTTCGACGATGGATGGAATGTTATACCCGCCCGACCCCATGCGACGGCAGTCAATGGTATCGCCGGAATCGATCAGTGTGACATTGCCGACCATCGCGCCGCGGTTGCTTGCGAACAGATTCAATTCCTCGCGCAGGGTGTCGATAGTAACTTCGAGATCCTCCAGGCATGCATCGCTCTCGGCCTGATCCTCCACTGATTCAACCATTGAATTCGGGATGGTGTGCTTGACCATATAAAAGAGGTCACGGATAGAAGTGGTCTTCCCCTGATCGAGCAACTGCTTACATGCTTCGGCGACCAGAAAGGTCTGCATAAACTTTTTCGCCATACCTGTATTAAAGAAAAGGCGATCCTGTTTACTGTTGCCGAGCTCGATAATGGAACGCCGCTTGTTAAAGCTGACGTTCGACAGGGAACGGACGGGAATCGACAGCTTCGGGCTGCGGCGTCGATCTATATCACGAATCGCCTGGTGGCCCATATCGGTGAGTTTCTTGAGGACGCGTTCAGTACGGTCTTCGGAATCTTTCTTTCGTCTGGCCATGTTTTGAATAGAGAGGTGGTTGAGTAGTGGATTGTTCGGAGGTGAATCGTTAGCCAGCCTCTTCAGCTTCGGCAAAGAGATCCAACTGGGCCTCCGCATTACCGTTTCCGTTGCTGTTGCCATTGCCGTTCTCGACGACCATGGATTTCTTGGCGACCTTTTTGTTAGCTCTTTTGTCCTGCCTGACCTCTTTGCGATCATTGGCGTCGGCACGCTCTGTCGCACGTTGGGCGATGGCGACCAGACCGTCCTGAATAGGCTGCTTGGGTTCGCCTGTCAGGCGGTGCACGCTTTCGGCGAGCTCCTGGATGTAGAGCTCGAAGATGTTGCGGCGTTTGGCCTGCGCCTGTGCGAGCTCCCGGCCTCGGAGGTGGCGTGAAAGACGTCTGCCGCATTCCTGGATGGCCAGCTTGAGCTCCTTGAGGATGACGTCGTAAGAAGCGATGGCCTCCTTACTTTCCGATGTGAAGGGAACCCAGACAGAGGCAAAGTGGACCATGATCACTACAGGGCCTTCCGGCATACCCCCGCGTCCTTGTGAGAGGCGATATGATTTCCAGTCGACATCCGATACAGCCTGGGTGACCGCACAGGAGCCCGGCTGATATTGAAGCGGCACGCGGTTGGCAATTCGCATCACCTGGACCGTGCCGTCCGGCGGGATATCGCCGCCATAGGCGAGCGCCACTTCCACCTGGAACGGATTGCCGCGATACACGGAAGGAGAGCGGGTAAATGAAGTGTAAAACTCTGCGTCGAAATTCTGCTGTAGACCTTTAATGAGGAGTGCCTCGCCAATCGGGGAGATGCAATCGGTGGGCGGGTTCATCAGCTTCGTTGCGTTGATGGCCTTGTAGAGCCGGTCGGCTTCGGTCCGTGCGATACGGCTCGGCCGCGAGGTCGGCTTCAGCCTGGCAGCTTCGCAAATCTGTTTGGCGACCCGTGAGCTGACTCTGCAGAAATCCTGATTCAGAAAACTGCTGATGTTTCGGCACTTGGTGTCGTGCATCATTTTGGTCAAGACGCCCAGCTCGACACCGTATGGGTGCGGTTTAATCTCCCTGGGCTCTTCCGGCAGCTCTTTAGTGGCTCGCTCGATATTCAGCTTTTCGCCGTCCGGGCCAGCGTAAGTAATGGTCGCATGCGGGTTAGAGACTGCGGTGAACCTGAGGTACTCGAGAACAGACTGCCTGCCTTTTCCCGCCTTGCCTTCGAGCTCGATCTCGATGCGTGTGCCTTTGGGATGTTCCCATGGAACTTCTTCGTCCGTCTGAATGATCGGATTGTTGGTTTTGGTGTCGATGCGAATCTCAAAGTAGCTGCCCCTCTTTTTTCTGGGCGAGATCTTTGAAGTCACCTTGATGGGCTTGCCGGTCGTAAGCTGCCCATACATCGCCGCAGCGGAGATGCCGATGCCCTGCTGACCGCGGGACATCTTGAGCCGGTGAAATTTGGAACCATAAAGCAGCTTTCCAAAAATCTTGGGGATCTGGGCTTTCACAATGCCGGGCCCATTGTCGCGCACGATGACTGTCAGGCGCTCCGGATGATCGGGAACGGGCCGGACCTGGACATCAATTTCAGGGGTGATGTGCGCTTCCTCGCATGCATCGAGCGAATTATCCACGGCTTCCTTGACCGCGGTTAGAAGAGCACGTTTGGGATTATCAAAGCCGAGAAGGTGGCGATTGCGGCTGAAGAATTCAGAGATGGAGATCTCACGTTGTTTCTTGGCCATCGATTGGGCACTTGCAGGCCCGCTTTTCTTCTTTGCCATATGCTTTGCGTTCCTCTCAAAAGAATCGATCAGAATGCCGTCGCTGATGCGCCAGCTCCAGTGAAGTGCCGCTGTTCGCGGCCCCGAGATGTGTGAGCGCCGTTGGGAGCAGCGCGTCTGAGGGAGGTCGGGTCTGGAAGGGACTGGAGTGTAACACAACCACATCCTGTTTTCCAACTCCAAACCACCACAAATTGTGCTTAGAGCCTTTCTAAGCACCGTCTGTGCACCCTTGACACTCTTTCTGGGCGCCGCTAACATGCCGCGGCTTTGTTTACTATCTCATTCAAGTCCCGGGAGACCCAACTTTGAAGCTCGCAACCTTTAGAATCAAGGGCGAAGAGAGAGCCGGAGCGGTAGTCGGAAACGCCGTCATCGACCTGCTGAATGCACATGTGGCGGAATCCAGAGCATCCAAGGCAACCGCAAACAAGGCGGCCCTTGCCAGTGTTAGAGATCTGCTTGATGCCGGTGCCAAAGGCATGTCTGCCGCAAAGAAGGCCCATGCGTATGCCATCAAACGACTCGGCGATCCAATCAAAGCCGACGGAAAACTCGCCCACCTGCTGAGCAAAGTGCGGCTGCGTGCGCCCATTACAAATCCTCGCAAGGTTTTCGCACTGGCCGGCAACTATGCTGAGCACATCATGGAAGGCGGAGGACAACTGGCCGCTCAGGACAAGGAAACGCCCCGCGTCTTCATGATGCCGCCGAGCACCTGCATCGCCGGCCCCAAAGAACCTATCATCATCACCAAGGTCTCGAAGACCGTCGACTACGAAGGCGAGCTCTGCATCGTCATAGGACGGAAGGCCAAAGGAGTCAAGAAGAAGGATGCCAAAAAATACATTGCGGGATTCACCATCCTGAACGATGTCAGTGAACGCCGCCTCGTCATCCGCAAGCGCTCAGAGGATCGGCCACAGGACGCCTGGTTCGACTGGCTGAACGGTAAGTGGCTGGATTCGTTCGCGCCCATCGGCCCGGTCATCACCACCTTCGATGAAATCGGCGACCCGCATGATCTCAGGCTGCAGACCCACGTGAACGGCGAGCTCCGCCAAAACGCCAACACAAACCAGATGATCTTTCACTACGGAGACATCGTCCAATACATCTCAGCCATCGTTACCCTCGAGCCAGGCGATCTGATCTCGACCGGCACCCCCGCAGGCGTCGGCCACACCACCAAACGTTTCCTCAAGCCAGGAGACAAAGTCGAGATCGAGATCGACAAAATAGGCACCCTGGTGAACACGTGTAAGAAGGGTAAATAGGGCCCCAATTCGTTTGCCCAAATCTTGCCTCAGGATTCACCTGGCCTCTGCCGCACTTCCACCGACCTCGCGTGCGCATCCAAACCTTCGGCGTATGCGAATCGCGTCACATGCCCGGCTTCCGCGGCAAGGGCTTCCGGCTGGTATCGCAGCAGGCTTGAACGCTTCAGAAAATCATTGACGCTGAGTCCGGAGAAGAATCTCGCGCTGCCGCCGGTCGGCAGAACGTGGCTGGGGCCGGCCAGGTAATCACCGACGGGTTCGGGTGTGTGAGGGCCGAGGAAGACAGCACCGGCGTTATTGATTCCGGCAAGAATGGATTCGTCATCATCAGCGATGATTTCGAGGTGTTCCGGCGCGAACTGGTTTACCACGTCAACGCCTTCTCCCATGTCGTTCACGACGACGGCCAGTCCATAATCACGGATGGCCGTGCCGGCGATTTCGGCTCTCGGGAGTTCTGCGAGCTGCCGATCTGTTTCTTCCTGCACGGCAGACGCAAGCCTGGCTGAGGGTGTCACCAGAACTGCGGAAGCCACGGGATCATGTTCGGCCTGGGCGAGGAGGTCGGCGGCGATGTGTGCCGGGTCGGCCGTTTCATCCGCGAGGACGATCACCTCACTCGGTCCTGCAAGCATATCGATGCCGGCTATGCCGAGGATCTCCCGCTTGGCGATGGTGACGAACAGATTGCCTGGTCCGACAATCTTATCCACGCGGGGAATGGTCTCGGTGCCGAATGCGAGAGCCGCAATCGCGTGAGCCCCGCCGACCTTGTAGATCTCACGGACACCGGCAACGCTCGCAGCCGCAAGAACCTCTGGCAGCGGCTCTCCGTCCGGCCCAGGCAGACAGACCATGGCGATTCTTTCAACTCCGGCGACGGACGCTGGGATGCCGGTCATCAGGACAGTTGAGGGATAGGCTGCCGCTCCTCCCGGGGTGTAGAGCCCTGCGCTGTCCACGGGCCGGTAGGCTACACCAAGCTCCCGGTCTCCGAGTTCCAGCATGGGAGGCGTCGGTATGCGGATGTGTTCCTGGAAGCGTCGTATGTTGGATGCCGCCAGGTGCAGCGTTTCGAGCAGGGCGGGATCGATCTTTTCCGGGGCGCTCTCGATTTCTGATTCAGGAACGCGAAGCTGGTCCGCGGTGCATTCAAGGCCATCGAGCTTGGAAGCAAATTCGAGCAACCCTTCATCGCCTCTATCGCGCACGGCCTCGATGATACGCCGAACACTCTCAACCGGGGTGAGTGCCTCGCCGAAGACGGCAACGGTCTTTTCAGTGGCAACAGCAGATGCCTGGGTGAGTTGGAGAACGAACCGGTCGCGAATCTTTCGGATTGGGCCCTCGGATTCGGGCGTGCCGTGGGTGACGATGTTTAAGGCGGGCATGGAGCGTAATACGTAATAAGTAATAAGTAATGAGTAATGAGTAAGTCTGTGAGCGAGGTCCGCTGACGTTTGGCGTTCGGTCTTGCCTTGTGGGCAGACGCGACTCGGCTCAAAGATACCTGCTACTCAGATGAACGTGATCTCTACCACATGTTGCCGCCTTCTCAACAATACGGGCCATTACTCACAAACTTACTCATTACTCATTACTTATTACTCATTTCCCACGCCCCTACTCCCACTCGATCGTACTCGGCGGCTTGCTGCTGATATCGTAGCAGACACGATTGATGCCGCGGACTTCGTTGATGATGCGGTTCGAGATCTTGCCGAGAAGCTCGTATGGGAGGTGTGCCCAATCGGCGGTCATCGCGTCCGTGCTGTGCACAGCGCGGAGAGCTGCGACGTTTTCATAGGTTCGGGCGTCACCCATGACGCCGACGGTTTGGACCGGTAGAAGCACGGCGAATGCCTGCCAGAGCTTTTCATACCAGCCGGCAGCACGCACTTCGTCCATCATGATCTTGTCTGCGGCCTGTAGGATCTCGACGCGCTCACGAGTGATGTCCCCAAGTATGCGGACGCCGAGCCCCGGCCCGGGAAAGGGATGCCTCCCGATCAGATGATCCGGCAGGCCCAGTTCCTTGCCCATCAGGCGCACCTCGTCTTTAAACAGCTCACGAAGCGGCTCGACCAGTTCGAAGCCCAGCTCTTTGGGAAGTCCGCCGACGTTGTGATGGGTCTTGATGGTTGAGGAG
>Ga0187827_10001815_pt1 | contig 30273 bp, 16 predicted proteins | sample ETNtaG_39_FD_167969 | JGI IMG/M metagenome (GOLD analysis project Ga0187827, IMG submission 167969) | Marine microbial and viral communities from oxygen minimum zone, Eastern Pacific Ocean - ETNP2014_SV_150_PacBio MetaG (Illumina Assembly) | ecosystem: Environmental > Aquatic > Marine > Hypoxic...
GGCATAGTTGAACCGGTGTGTATGGTCGGTCAGGTCTTTCGGTGTGCCCGTCCACGTTGCCTGCGTATTGAAGCGGGTCGTCGCGCTGCCATCGTAATAGGCCCAGTGTGAAGCGCCTTTTGCACCCGATTTCCAGCACCAGAGGCCGAAGTAGTATCGGTCCGTCTGGGCATCGACCGGCCCCAGGCCGCAATCATAGGTCCACAGCTCCTTGCCCATCGTCCTGGCCTTTGTCAGAGCCTCGTCGTCGACGCCTGCCGTCCCGGCGATCCAGACATCGTAAAGATGGCAGACTTCCGGATTGCTGGCGCCGGCCGTGGTGGTCCGAAATCTCGAGCCGGGAAACCTTGCCTGGAAATCCTCCACCTTGGCGAAGGACTTCTCGACGCGCTCGTATCGGCCGGCCACCGGTTCATCCACCAGGTACCACAGCAGCTCCGACCAGTGCCGACTGGTGGCCTGGGAATGGACCATTCGCCATCCATCCACGCTATAGCCTTCGGCGCCCATCCACGGAACGGCTGACCACTCTCTCAGCAGCCCGGTTTCCTCAGCCAGCTTCATCTGATCGGTCATCGATAGAGCTTCGACCTTGTCACGATCCACGCTGCCGACCGGGTATGCATACATGGTGAAGCTCGTCATGCCGTGCTCGCGCATGTCGACAAGTATCCTGCGCCAATGTTCTTTCGTGCGCATCGAATCGGGCAGGAAGCGAGGTCTGAAGTACATGAAATAGTTCATCCCTGCCGGCGGGCCGAGTCGCAGGGGAAGCACCTCGAGGCTCAGAGGCAGTTCACTTGCTTCTGCGCCGGCCGGCTCAATGCGAATGTTCGACCGGTAAAGCCCCGGCCGCGTCCGGGCAGGCACGTGGACGGTCAGCCAATAGCGCTGCGTCGTGTTCGCCGCGATGTCCCTCTCCCTGTTTCGGATCAGAAAACATTCCGTCTTCTTGTACTCCGTTGGGCTGAACCAGCATTTCATAGACTCGACGACTCTGATCTCGACAGCTTCTTTGGGAATGACGTCACCGGTCTTTGACTTCAGATCACTGGCCAGCCCAATTCGAAGAGCGCTCAGGTCTCTACCCGCGTGCACCGCCAGCGAGACAGGCTCGTATTCACCGGGCGCGGCAAATAGCTGCAGTGGCCGTTTGAGCTGACCGGGGGTGGGTACCGAGCGGTGAGAGCCCCGTTCCAGGTAGCTTCGTGAAAACACCACATAGCCGCGCCGCTTTAAGTCGCTCAACTCCGGCGTCAATTTCTCGGTCTCGGCCACCTCGGCCAGTCGGGTGCCGCCCTGGTAAACGACTCGTCCGGTCCGGGCCTCGGCCAATGCCACGTCCACGTTGATGCTGCCATTCTTCAGCGGCAGATCGATGGTGCGGTCCTTCTCCGGCTTCAGAGACATCTCCTGAACGTGGGGCTTACTCGCGTCACCCGAACCGAGCTCCAATCTGATCCGCTGCTCCTTTCCAGTCCTGTTGGCGAGTTCAAGCTGAGGCCCGCCGGCTGTCTCCAGGATGCTGACGTCGTAATGAAAGGCCGACAGGCCTGCCTCAACCCGGAGGGCACCGAAGCGATCGGGCCGCCGAAAGGGGCCGCCGGTATTCTGCCACACGCTGTAGACCTGGTTCGGATTTACGTCTTTACCGGGGATCCCCTCAATCATGCGGGCACGGGTGATGTTGAAGCCCCAGGTCCGATTCTGTCCGGGCCGCAGGTGGAGCACGGCAAAGGGAATCTTTACTTCGATTGAGAACCCGTCTTCACGAAACTGAACTGCCGGATAGATTTCGACATTCCGAAGTTGCATCGCCTGGGTGGTGTGAGTTACCCACGAGCCGTTTGTGTTGACCAGAATCTGAAAGAACTCTTTACGATTGTGAGCGACGTCCAGAAATATCTCGACGGTCTCACCCTCATGGTAATCGAACTTTCCGGAGCTCTTTGCCGTGATCCTTTTCAAAAGATCCATCCTCGGCTCAAGACAGTCGACCCCGACAAACAGATTGTCGTCGTCGTATGCGACGCGGCCGACGGTCTTACGAACTGCCGCCGTCTTCGAACTGTAAATGACGCTGAAGTCCGATGCTTTGTCAGCGCGTTGCCAGAAAGGCTCATCAAGTCTGCCATCCAACACTGTGCGGCCTTCGACTCGCTGAGCTCGAATCGTCCGGACCGATGCGAGCTTCGGCGACTTAGCCGCGTGACCAGAGCCCTTTCCCTTTTCCTCTGCCATCATCAACACTTGGGAAAAGAGAACAACGGTGGGCGCCAAGAGTCGTGAGCAAAGCATTGTCCCAGGTGTGGCTGACATCTACGCTTGAGCAGGGAGGAATGATTTCCAGATAACCCGAGTATTCTGGCGTTGGCCTCACAGAGCGTCAAAGCAGGATGACATTCCTTGCTTCTGTCTTGGCAACCCAACTTCTTTTCGTGAAGCTCCGCGCTTCGTGGAGTAGTGATAGCCTTAAACTTCATTCGAAGAGATAAAGACTGGGCTGACCGTCTGCGGCCGTGGCCACGAGTGTGTCGGTTTCTGAGGAGATTCTTCATTATTCCCGCTCTGAAATCTGCATTGATTATGCGGCTTACACGCCCCAAACTGTGCGCCTTCAGATGCGGAAGCCACGCGGGCAGCGACCGGCTGATGCCGGTTAAAACAGACGAGGCATGCACCAACAGGAGCCACTATGGATAAGGTCAAGTATTCCCGACTCTCTCTGATGATGTTTCTCGAGTACGCAGTTTGGGGGGCCTGGCTGCCAGTGGCGGGCCGTTACCTGGGTGGCGGGCTTGGCTTTTCCGGTGCACAGATAGGGACGATTCTCGGGTTCGCTGGCGCAGTCGGTGCCATCTGCGCGCCGTTTATTGCCGGACAGCTGGCGGACAGATATTTCAATACTGAAAGGTTTCTGGCTTTCCTCTTCATGGCTGGAGGGGCGGTCAAGTGGTACACGGCCACGCAGACGAGCTATCAGGCATGGCTGTGGCTGTCCATCATTTACAGCGTCCTTTACATGCCGACGATTGCGCTGACGAACTCGCTCGCGTTTGCGCATCTGGATGACCAGGAAAAGGAGTTTCCGTATGTACGCGTCTGGGGCACGATTGGATGGATCGCCGCGAGTTGGATCTTCCCCTGGATCTGGATTCAGACGGATCTCAAATTCACCTCAATGCCGCCATTCCTCGAAGGCCCCGAAAAAGATGGTGCGGTCATGCTGTTGGCGAATGCGCTGAAATTCTCAGGCATCCTTTCTTTTGCTTTGGGCATTTACAGTCTGACTCTTCCGGCGACGCCACCAAAGAAAGAGGGCGTGGCAAAGCTTGCGTTTGCGAAGGCGTTCGCACTTTTCCGGTATTCATCGTTCACCACGCTGGTAGGGGCCAGCCTGCTGATCAGCATCGTTCACACGATCTACTTCATCCATACCGGATCATTTCTTTCAGACATCGGTTTGAAAGACGGCCATATCGGACCGGCGATGTCCATCGGCCAGTTTGCTGAAATAATTGTTCTGGCGCCTCTCGGCTTTCTGCTGGCCAAGCTGAGAATGAAGAAGGTCATCTTCGCAGGCTGCATGGCTTACGTGGCCAGGTATGCCATCTTCGGGACCCCATCATTTCCGCTGGAGATCATTGTGGTCAGCCAGTTCCTGCACGGCGTCTGTTTCTCCTGCTACTATGCTGCCGCCTTCATTTACATTGATGCCATTGCCGAGGAAGACATCCGAAACTCGGTTCAGACCGTTTTTGGGATCATTCTCCTTGGTATTGGCCCCATCCTGGCGGGCACGGTTTACGGTCAGACTCTAGGGGCTTCCTCCGTCTCGTATACGTTGGTAGAAGCCCAGAACGCACTCCTTGATGAGGCCGAATCTGGCGAGACTCGTGTCAGAGTTCTGTATGCCCAGCAGAATAAGCTCTTCCAGCATCTGAAGGGCTTGGCCGGCAAGGATAAAACGTCACAAGAAGCACTGAGCTCTCCGCTTGCATCGATGGAGGCAGCGGCCACAAGCCTGTGGGCTCAGAATCCACAGGATGCCATCGTAAAACAGAAAGAGGCCCTGGCCGAGCTCAAGAAGATTGGGCCCGCAATCGCGGCAAACGAAGAGTGGAGCAAATCCAATTCGTTCAGCAGAGTGAACTACGGAAAGTTCTGGTACACGATGGCCGCCATCGGATTCGTCGCAGGAATGCTCATCCTGGTGGCGTTCATCGATCAGTCCAAAGAGGCTGCAGAGGCCCAGGCCGCGGAAGGAGGGGATTCCAGTGGAGACGAGGCCGGTGGGGAAGAGGAGGAAGCCGGTGAGGAAGACGACGAGGCGGACGGAGATCAGGGAGACGCTAAGGATCAGTGGGATTTCTGAGCGACGCGTTCAGCTCATCTGGGGCGTTTTTCGGAATGACCTGAAGGCCATTTCAGCATATCGAGAAAGGGATCTGCATTCACTGATGCTGTGAGCTCAGGTACCCACGCTCCCAGGCTCACACCTCCTCCTTTAGCAGCATGGCATCCCTGGGCCGAACATCTATAAACGACACATCCCAACTTGTGGTATGATGCCCGGTGCGCCCATTCACGCGCCCATACATTATCAGCGAACCGTCCTGAAGCATCATGTCGTCCGCCCAATTCAAATACACTGCGCCGACGGGCGAGGTCAGTGAAATGAAGCTCGAGTCCAGTGGGATGACCTCTTTCGGCTCGGGTGAAAACAACCATTACGTTCTCGATGGCGAAGATATCTTCCCCGTGCATGTCCAGGTGCAGTTCGATGGCCAGACGTGGGTCTTCAGAACCCCGTCATCACGCGCGCCGATTATGGTTAACGGCCAGCCCCGCGCACAGGGCCGCTTCAGACACGGCGACACGGTAGTGCTCGGTCAGTACACCCTGCGTTTCGAAGAGTTGGATGGCAGTATGATGCCGCAGAAGTTCGTGGATTTGCCGGTAGATGAATCGACCACTCTCGCCAATCTGTTGCCTGAGAAGGAAAAATCGTCGTCCCTCCCTCCGCAGACCATCGACCTCAAAGATATCGATTTCGGGCCGCCTTCAGTGGATGAAGGCAGCCCGCAAACCATGAATCTGAAGGACCTGGTTACTGAAAAGACCGATCCGTCCAGTCCGAATGCTTTTGACATGGCTAGCGTCACTGAATCTGACGAGCCGGAGCTCGAGCCCGTGACGGAAGACCACGAGCGTGTAAAGCTGGACGTCAATTTCAAGGATGAAGACGACGACGACGCGATCGACCCCGTCATCCTGGATGATGCTCCCAACCTGCCGGGCTTTGCCGATCCCCCTGAAGGCCGGCCGGCAGAATCGGCCATGAGGCTCGACACCGGCGGACTGTTCGGCGAAGAGAAGCCCGGCCTCGGCGCCGACCCGGACATCAGCAACATCCGGTTCACCGAATCATCGCTGTCCGACGAGCCGCCCACCGCACAGACCGGCTGGGAATTCAATGATGATGCGCAGACCGGCCAACAGGCTAAGCCGTCATCGATGCAGCCACCACCTGTGCAGCATCCGCCACCGGCGCAGCCTTCGATGACTGCTGCCCAGCCGCCGGGATTCCAGCCACCCAATCCGGAATCGGCCGTTGAAACCAAACAGGACAGCGGCATCCGACTCGTGACCGACGACGGTTCTGGAGATGAGTTCGTCTCTCTCGGCGGCTATGCCGGTGGACAGGTACGCCGGCGTGAGCCCCGAGTGCACGGCCAGAATTCAACCAGTCAAACTATCACGACGGTCAGCCTTGTGGTGCTTGCCCTCGCTGGGATGGCTTTTCTTGCTTACTTCCTGCTCAACCCTCCGGAGAAGGTAACCGAGAATCCTGTATTCGATGACCTCGTTGAGTCATTCGCCGACGGCCGCATGGATGAAGCCCTCGAACTTGAAAAGAGATTCTGGGAGAGCCCTTATACCGACCGGCAGCAGGACCGGGTGAAAGAGATCGCATCGCTGATCAAAATCCAGCAGGCTGCTTCGAATGGAGAATATCAAGAGGTCATCGAACAGATCGAGAAATATCTCAATGGCGATCCCAATTTCGAATTTGTCATGCGCCCGGTCGCGCAGGGCGCGTTCATAAAGCTCGCCGAGAAGAGCGTCCTCGATGGCGACAAAGCGGCCGGAATCGCATTCTATGAGAGCGCCGTAAAGTACAGACCGGGCTCCGTCGATGCCCAGACCGCCAAGGGGAAGATTGAAGCGCTTCAGAAGGAAATCGAATCCGAATCTTCGGCCCAGGCAAAAGAAACCAAGATACGCACCTTAAAGGAAGACGCGCCCGGCCTGCTGAAGAGGCACGACTACCAGACGGTCTTGAATCAGTTCAAGAATCTGATCGAGGAAGTGCCGGAAGCCGCGAATGATGAAGAGCTCAAAAGCTACGTTCGCTTGGCGCGTAAAGCGATCGACGAAGCCCAGGTCGGCGAGATAGAGATCTCCTTTGAAGTGCCGGGCATTCTGAAAGATTTGAAGGTGGAGAAATATGAAGGCCCGCCAGCAATCTCCAGCGGGCTCACCCAGACGCTCTACCTGCCGAAAGGAGAGGCAACGCGCGCGGCCTGGGGCAAAGAGATTTTCGAAACCGCGGAGGCGGAAGGCGCGGCATTGGCAGTCATCCAGGCCGGCGGCGTGTTCTACGGCGTTGTACCGGAGTCCGGCAAAATACGCTGGGCCGCGCCGCACGGCCACAGTGAGCTCCCCCTGACCGAAGTGCCTCTTCCGAATGCCCCCGCACACATACTGGGCTTTGACGGTGCCAACCGCGATCTGATCCTCATTTCCTCCGGCGATGGTACCGAAAAGTGGCGGGTGCGACTGAAGGGAGAGGTAACCTCGACACCCACCACCGATGGCAAGCGTATCTGGTTGAGTACCCAGCCCGAACGCGAGGGCGACTGGTCACCCCGCCTGCTTGCATTTGATGCCTTCTCCGGTGAAACGGTTGCATGGACAGAGCTGCCCAACGCGCTGAGTTGCGCCCCCCTCCAGGCCCGAATGAAAACCGCGGGCGGCGAACGTCTGCTCACGTTCATCTGCACGGAACGAGGGCACGTTTATGTCGTCGGCGATGACGGCAAGAGTATCGGCGGGATTAATATCGAGGGCCGGGTCGTTCAGCCGCCGATCATCATTTCGCCTTTCGCTGTCTTTCTGCAGGAGATTGAGGGAAAAGGCCGCGTTACCTCCGTCCGCATCGATGACAAAGGCGTTGCGGAACGAGATGACTGGCAGGTTCTGGAACTACCTGAGCCGCCATTGACTCAGCCGTCCGTTGAAGCCGCGCTGGTTTTTCTCACCGGCACGAAGGGGAACGTGCTCGGCCTGGGCGTCGAAGTTCAGCAGGACAAGAATCCCGTTTACGACGCGCTCAAGGGCAGTAAATCCATCGAGTTTGAGTCCCCCGTCTGGTTGAAGGTGACGGAGGAGGGCCGGCACTTTTTCGCAGCCGGCAATGGAGTGAGGTCTATCGAATTCCGGCAGTTCGAAGAGGATCGTTTTCGGCGTCGCTGGTCGTTCAGCGGCGCATCAGGCTGGCCCCCTTTTGGCAAAGCCACGGGCCCTGTCACCCTGAGGGCTGGACGAGTGCTGGTTCCAACGAGCCGCACCGAAGGCCCCGGCAACCAGCTCTGGTGTCTCAGTGCAAGAACCGGCGCGCCTCTCTGGTGCCTCGCTGCAGGTGGCGGCCTGGGTGCAAAGCCCTTCGTCGATGACGGTGTCGCCTATCAGAAGACGAGTGAAGGCCGGCTGATGGCTGTCAGATTCCGCAACAACGAAATCACACTCGAGCCGAGGGATTACGAGATATCCAGAAAGGGCGCATTCAGCCTCACCGCTTCCGGTCCTGCACAGGCACGCATCAATGGTGTGCGTTCGCTCATCTTCGGCAACGGCAACGGCCGGATCTACGCAATCGAGCAGTCCACTGGATTCTCACGCTGGAAAGGAGCATTTGACGCGGGTGAACCGGTGGTCACCACCCCGTGCATCCTTGGAAATACTGTTTTTGTGTCCGCCGGTGCAAAAGTGTTTGGGCTCGGTCTCGAATTCGGCGGCAAAGAGTACGAATTCAATCATCCGGATAACAGCACTTTCCTGACCGGGCCGATTCTCTCCGAAGAGCGACTCATCATTGGAAACGCCAGCGGCGAGGTCTACTGCCTTGAGCCTACAGAGGATGCCGGTGAGAACTTTTTGAAGGAGGTCTGGACATTCGATACGGAGGCGGCGGTACTGTTTGCCCCGGTCGTATCAGGCAACACCATCCTTGCAGGCTCAGCAGATGGCGTCCTCTTCGCTCTCGATCAGGAAGGCGGGCTTCAGCGGCGCTGGCAACTGGGCGAGCCATCGGCCGCGCCGATCGTGGATGGGGAAGTCACCTTCCTCGCCACGGAAAACCGTAACCTCGCCAGTCTGAAGCCCGATAACGAAAAGCCAGTATGGCAGACTACTCTTGAAACATCGGCAGCAAGCTCCCTGCTCGTGCACGGCGATTCACTCTTCGCCGCCACTTACGGCGGAGAGATCGTTCAACTGAAAAAGGATGATGGCTCGCACGTCCGCACGTGCCTGGCAGGCAGAGCGCGCATATTTGGCATGGCAGCGACGGCCGCACACCTGGTGGCCGCTTCAGGCGACGGCTTCCTCTACGCATTCAAACTGTCCGACCTGTCGACCGAGTGAGCATCATAAGCCGCTCAGCAGTTGGGGTGATGGATATGTGTGACTTTCTGCTTGCAGGACTCTTCTCGCTGCGCTCGACTCGTCCAGATGCTGGTAAGTCAATCTGACCGTTGCCATGTGGCAGCCCATCACTCCATTATTACTTTCTTCCACCCGCTTTAAAAAAATCCCGTCAGGGGTTATAGAGGGGCGCTCGACATTGTCAGCCGCGACACCACAGACATTTTGATATGAAATTTGCCATCTGTAATGAGACCTATGAGGGATGGTCTTTCGAAGACCAACTGGCCAGCGCGGCCGAGCTTGGATACGACGGTATGGAGGTAGCACCTTTCACACTCGCCAAGGGCGCGTTTGATATTGATGCCGACCGCCGCAAAGAGCTGCGCGAACAAGCCGACGCTAAAGGGATTCATCTGACCGGGCTCCATTGGCTCATGCTCGGGCCGGACGGGCTCTACCTCACCTCGCCCGATGAGAAGACGCGGAAATTCACCATTGATTATCTGCACGAGCTCATCCGGCTCTGCGCGGATATCGGAGGCAAGACGCTGGTCTTCGGATCGCCCGCGCAACGCAATCTGCTCGAGGGAGTTTCATTCGACCAGGCATGGGAATACGCCAAGACCGCGTTCGGCAGTGCCGCAGATGTTGCGGGTGAGAAGGATGTCTATCTGCTCATGGAATCGCTGCCCGCGCCGGAATGCAATTTTATTCAGACCCTCGACGATGCCATGAAAATGGTCGACGAAGTTGGGCATCCGAATTTTCAGATGATGGTCGATGTGAAGAGCATGAGCGCTGAGGGCAAGCCGCTCGATGAAATGATCCTGGGCGTCGGCGACAAGTTGAAATACGTCCATGCCAACGATGCCAACCGGCGCGGGCCGGGCTTTGGCGATACCGATTTTCGGCCGGTGCTGGGGGCGTTGGCGCAGATGGGATACGAAGGTTATGTGTCCGTCGAAGTTTTCGATTACTCGCCCGATCCGGTGACCATCGCACGGGAAAGTTTAAACCACCTCAAGACCGTTCTGAACGAAATTCAAGGGAGCAATTAATCATGGCCAGAAGAAAAGGAATCGTTGTCGATGCGGGCAACCACAATCGGATTCACTGCCCCGTTTCGATCGAGCTGGACGCCAGCGCAGTTTCAAATCCGGCTCGTCTCGGGCTCGCGCTCGCCGGCGCGGATACAACAGTGCAGGTCGATGCGAATGGTGAAAAAGTCAAGCTGACGTGGCTCATCAACAAGCTCGGCAAGGGAAAAAGCAAGACCTTTGATATCCGCTCCAAACGTTCACTCAATCACAAGAGTGGCGTCGAGTTGGTGGACGATGAGGGCGAGAAAGTCTCAGTCTTCCTCAACGGCAAACTGCTGACGAATTACTACTACGGCGAGCAATACCCCCGCCCTTTCCTGCACCCTTTGAATGGCCCATACAACAAAACCGTCACTCGTGATTACCCTTTGCCCGGCGGCCCCGAGGGCGAAAGAGAAGACCACCCGCATCACCGCTCCGTGTGGACCGCATGGGGTGAGCTCAATGGCACGGACAACTGGAGCGAACAGGAGGGACACGCACGGCAGGTCCACCAGGGCTTCGAAGTTATGCAGCAGGGCCCCGTCTATGGAAAGCTCGTTGCCCGCAACCACTGGGTCAGCAACAAGGGCAAAAAAGTGTGCGAGGAAATTCGCGAGATCACCTTCTACAACAATCCCGCAGCCACGCGGATGATCGATTACAACGTCACGTTCATCGCGACCGAGGGTCCACTCCATTTCCAGGACACCAAGGAAGGCGGCATCTTGAGCGTCAGAGTCGCAAGCTCCATGGACGTGCCAGTCGGCGGCCTCATCACCAACGGCTACAACGGCCTCGACGAAAAGGAGACCTGGGGCAAGCGCGCGCCCTGGTGCGATTACTCCGGCATGGCTCACAAGAAACACGTCGGCGTCGCCATTTTCGATCATCCGGATAACTTCCGGTATCCCACCTACTGGCACGTACGCAATTACGGCCTCATGACCGCGAACCCGTTTGGCCTGTCCTACTTCTATGGTGACAAAGCACGCGATGGAGGCCACAAGGTCGGCAAGGGCGAAGAATTCGCGTTCAAGTACCGCTTGATCGTGCACAAGGACGACCCTGAATCTGCAGATGTCTCCGAACGCTTTCACGACTTCATCACTCCGCCTGATGTAACGTTTGGGTAGTGGAGCGCGTGCTCACAGGCACGATACGGTTCAACCAGGGACGCAGAGCAGGTCTGGAGGTCCTGAGGGGCACGGTCGATTGGCGCTCATCACTTTCCCTGAAGACGCTTTGTGTATACGATTCGCCGCGGTGGATCGGCCGTGAGCTCAGGAGAGCCGTCCTTGATCAAGAATTTTATTTTTCAGCCTTTTACGAAGCTGTTCCGGCGTTTCAATCGCCTGAAGAATAAGGATCTGTTCATCATCCTTTTTCTCGCCACGGATCTGTTGGTTGGTGCCTTGCTGGTGCAGCATTTTGAAAACGCGGCCATTGAAAATGTTCAGGAGCATGTCGGCTTGTGGGATTGCATCTGGCTGGCGCTGACCACTGCGACGACTGTGGGTTACGGCGATCTATCGGCCTCTTCACTCGGCGGCCGCATCGTCAGCATCATTTTCTTCTATATGGGCGGTATCGGTGTCGCGGCATATCTGCTCGGCAGGATGGTGGAGGTAGGACTCGATTTCAGAATCAACCGCAGAAGGGGGTTAGTTAAAGTGGATCTAGAAAGTCACATCATTCTCTGTAATTTCCCGTCCGCTCGAACGATCGAACAGATAGTTGCCGAACTCCGCGCCGACCCTCGTGGACGAGAACGGCCGATTGTGATTGTTACCGATTCCATCGAGGAGCTTCCGTTTGCCCTGGAGGATGTTCACTTCGTCAGGGGCAGCCCAATTGAAGAAGAGCCTCTCAAAAGGGCCAACGTTGCCGAAGCATGGATGTCCATCGCATTGGCTGAGGACCTCGACGATTCCCATGCGGACGCGATCGTCTCAGCGATTGTCATCATGATTAAAAGCATGAACGAGAACTGCACTTGCGTGGCCGAATGCGCGGATCGTTCAAAGCAAAAGCTTCTCAAACAATGCGGCGCCGACAGAATCGTCTATGCGGGCAATCTGACATCTAACCTGATCGTACAGGAGGCGATCGATCCAGGAGTCTCCGGACTCATCGAGAGCTTCTCCTCCAATCGTGACGGCGCGCAGTTTTATTCGGAGCTGGTCAGCTCCAGCGAAACCACCGTCGAACAGTGCCAGTCAGCACTGCGCGCATTGGACAGCAGAGCGCACGTCCTGGCCGTTTACCGGGAAAGCGAGGAAGACACCTACATCGCTTTGCCTGAACCCAGCATGAAGCTGAGGAATGGGGACCACGTCGTTTACGTTGCCCGCAATCGTCTCGATTGGCAGGAAGTGTCCGCGAGCCTGGGGACGGGGTAGAAGCGAACGCCCACAAAACTGTTTCGGCCATCACTCGCTTGAATTTAGAACACCCGCATCCATTTCTTCAGGATCGGAACTGCTGGTACCACGAGGATCAGATAACCCACCAGCCAGGCAGGAAATAAGAAATCGTCGATACCAGGAACGTGCCCCAGAGGGCGGTATGCCGACAACTTCTGTATCAGGGAATGTTCCCCATCTTGCCAGGACCGGAAAGGAGTTGAATAGCTCCCCGGCCCGGCGCTGAACTCGTGCCTGAAGGTCTTTTCCCCAAGGCGAATGATGAGCGGATAGCTGCTCGTGCCCGCGGAGGCCCTGACTGCCCATGATGCGACGCCCGCCGTCATTGGGCTGTTGTTTTTCTTCTCCACTTCTTGAATCCATCCGTCATCGGTCTCGAGGCCGTCCTGCGGGACCAGGTGTATCAGCTTCCCTGTCTCAGTGACCGGCACGGTGAACTCAACCACTACCCACTCCCCGGATGCCGGAGCGTGATAGCCAAGCCTGGCAAATGCCCAGGATGCAATGAGAGTGATGGGCAAAAGTGAAACCAGCAAGGGCAGGCCTTCCTGTTTCATGGCTCGAAACCCAATGGTGCTCAAGACGGTTTTGAAGCGCGAGACGTCATGGTCGTTCTTTGCCTGCCTTGCCTCTTTCAATCTGGATCTGAGTCGCACGCGATCCGACCGGCATCGGCGAAGGAGGTCCTGGTCTGTGGTCATCTTTCGTATCAGCAGAATCAGCACTGCAGTTCCCACTGCCAGGATGCACAGGACCAGATCCATTGGCAGGCTGAGCAAAGGATTCAGCAATGGATCAGCAAACTTGAGGAACCACTGATTGAGCTCCTGCATCAGTTGGCCTCCATCAGGTCTACCCAGCCTTGCGTGCCATCGATCCGGAGGCGCGAGGCCGGCGCAATCCTCTGTGTCGCGTCCGCGCACACCACCGCGGGTATGCCGAAGTCGCGGGCAACAATGGCGCCGTGGGAGAGGATTCCTCCCCGTTCAACGACGAGTCCCCGGGCATGAACGAACAGAGGCGTCCAGGCAGGATCCGTCGATGGGCACACGAGGATGTAGCCCGTCTTACGCGCATCAAATTCTCTTGGATCGAACACCACTTCCGCAGTGCCTTCCGCGACGCCGGAGGAGACCGGCGCACCCTCCAACCGGTTCGTATCCGCAGAATCGCGAGCCCTTGAACGGCCCAGGTCATCTAATTCAGAAGAGTCGATGACGGCAGGCATATCCAGTCGTTGCAGGGATTGCCAGCGCAGCTTTCGTAGCTCCACGGAATCAAGCAGCTCGACCCGCGCACTTTCGAATTGATCCAGTTCGTTCAGCTTCAGGAAGAACACATTGCTGCCAATATCCCAACGTCGAGACAGTTCAAGAATCGCCGTTCGGATCAGTTCGTATCCCATCATCAGGTAATACTTGCCGCGTTCACGGTATGGGAGGAGGCGTCGAGCCTTTTCTGCTAAATCGACGGCCTCTTCGAGGAAGGAGCTTCCTCCCCATCCTGCGAGTGTTTCCGGCAGCTCCTGCAGTGCACGTTCGCGCCTCTCACTGTTTCTGCGAAGGATTTCTGTCGCGTCAAAACCATTCCCGCGCAGGGATTCGGTCAGACGCTGCAGGTAATCCGGATCCTCTCTCCATCGCGGCTCCATCAGTTCCATTTCTCCTACACACCGGTGCCCGAACCGCTCAAGGAATTCCTGCATGCCTGCTTTGTCGTGTGCGACTTTTGAAAGAAGGGCATCCTGTTCGAGGGTGATATCGTCGGCACAGAGAGTCAGCTCGAAAGCCAGGGCCTGGCCTTCCCCATTCACATCCAGCCGTCCAAGAAGTTGGGTCAACTGGTCGAGGGCGAGCCCTCCAAAGAACCCCGGTTTCAGCGATTCGGCCGCGAACTCGCCGAGCACTCGATGTTCCCTCTCATCGAGTTCTGCGAGGACCTCTCGAGTGGACATCGAGTTCAGGTCCTGTCCGCGTTTGGTCCGAATGTATTCGAGGAAGGGCGGCAGGCATTCGGCCTCGAAAAATTCATGGCACGTTTTGAGACCTTGTTTGGTACTGCGCGAACACCTCAGGATGGAATGTATGGCTTGTGGGATTTTGAGCAGAAGGCCTGCATCCACCCGATCCGGATCGAATTTACGAGGGCCCTGATCGATTACCTTGGGGTCGGATCGAACCTGATCTCTGTCATAGACCATCGGCAGGTCATCCCAGAACAGCTCGGCCAGCCGGTCCGGGTCGGCATAGATGCGTCCGCCAATCAGTTCGAGAAAGCCGTCCGCCATCACTGCTTTGGAGGGAACGTAACCGAGATCCCGATACATCTTCCCAAAGCCGCCGGCGCCGCTCATGAAGAATCTTATGAAGTCCCACGTCAGCGGAGTTGGAAAGCGGAGGGTCTCTCCGATGTTGTGGACAACCCACATTTTAGGCCGCTCAGTCGACAGGTTTCTCAGTCGCTGGATTTCTTCTTCGCGGCCGATTTCCGAGTCGAGCGCAACATCCAGCCCACGTATCGGACGGGCCTGCAGCAAAGCCAACTCACTTACAGTGAAGCCAAATTCGATATCCACCGCCTGTCCGAAATGTTCCTCGACCTTCAGTGAGACTTCACAAAGCTGATGGAGCTCTTGCTCACTTACGCAGAGCTGACCAGTGTCGAAATGAGCTTCCTCTCCTAACGCCTGAATGACACGGGTCTTCTTACCGGGGGTCGTGCTTACGACACTCAGATCTTCTCTCCGAACGATGAATCGATCGGGGTCGGTCCCACCGGAGACGACGGCTTCACCGAGCCCGTACGAAGCTTCGATCACCATGCGGCCCGCCTCGGGATCTGTCGGATCCTGAGTGAAGACGATTCCCGATGCCCTCGAGGGAAACATGGCCTGTACCGTCACCGCTGTTCCCTTCAATCCCTGGATACGGTGTCGCCGCCGGTATTGGACAGCGCGTTCACTGTTCCATGAACGAAACACCGCGTTGATGGAACATTCGAGGATCTCCCACGAGGACTGAGGGAAGGCAGAGCCGGCCTCCTCCTCGAACTGCTGCAATGCGGATTCGACTCGTAGGATGGGCGTCTCGCCCGTCTTCCGGTCCGAGCGATCCAGAGCCTGTGGGAGACTTTCCGGTGTCGAATCAGGCTGCCGGATGTCGATGCCGAAAACGGTCTGCCCGTAATCTCGAATGAACTGCAAGAAGACCTGCCAGTCGTTCTGGCCGCCGCTTGAATCGGCCCATTGGCGATGCAGCCCGACATTGAGCAGCGTATCCATCATGCCGGGCATACTGACGGCAGCCCCCGAACGCACACTGAGCAGGAGCGGCTCGGGTCCTTGCCCGAACTGGCGCCCGGTCTCATTTTCAAGCCTTGCGAGGTGTGCCTTTACCTGCGCATCCAAATCCGGGGGCCAAGTCTCTTCGTGTTGGAAGTAAAACTCGCAAGCGTCAACAGAAATCACGAATGCCGGAGGCACCGGAAGGCCGGCCTCTCTCAAGTCCTGGAGGCTGGCGGCCTTTCCGCCCAGCACTTCTTTGGGGGCACCAATGTCTTCCGGAAGCGGATCGCCAACATAGTGCACCCACGATTTCATCGCAGCCTTCCCGCGGCAACCAGCCCGCGACGCCGGCTCGCGAAATAGACAGAGCCGGCATCAATGACCAGCGGCGAAGTAAGAGAACCGAACCAACTGGTGTCCATCCAGACTGAATTTGTGCCCTCTGCCATTTGGTATCGCATCAATGCGTTCTCGGTGGCGTAGAGTACCGAGCCGTTCATCAGAACAGGCGGAAAGAAAGCTCCAACGTTCGGGATGGTCGTTTCACTTTTGCCATCCTTTGCACGCAACACGTTGAGGGTGCCGGTGGAACTGATGTAAGCGATCCGCCCGTCGGAAAGCACGAATGCTGATTCCGGTCCGGAGACGTCCGATCGCCATAGCAGGGAGCCATCGACCAACTGGCGCGCCTCCATGGCCTCTGCGGTCGCGACGAAGATCACTTTGCCATTGATCACCGGGCCTGCAGTTGGTGGATGCTCAAGTCTGACCTCCCAGAGGGTGCCCCCGGTATCCCGGTCCAGGACGAGGAGTTCATTCTTGACCTTAACCGCGATGGCCAGAAACGGCCCCCGTTGATGGGGGACATCGCACAAGACTCCCACTGTTCGCCTCCAGAGAACCTTATCGTCGTCTCTCGACAATCGGGTTAACGTCTCGGGTTGATCCTGGATGAGAATGCCGTCCTTGTAGAGCACAAAATCGCCGCTCGCGTTTGCAGAGACTTCATACCGCCATTGCTCGTCTCCGGATTTCGAATCCATGCAGCGGAGATGACGTTTCCGTTGTGTCTGTTTTCCTTCCATAAACAGGACCTCGATCCCATCAGTCGCGGGTGATTGCCAGACTCCCAGGGCAGCCGGGGCAAACCACAATTCTTTGGGTGTATCGCCTTCTCCCTCCAGTTGTTTGATACAGGCCAACCCTTTCCGCGGTCCCTCTGCAATGGGTACGTAGCGATGCTGGCCTGAGATCGCGATGGGCGCGCGGATGAGTGTCGTTTCAGTGGTCTCCGTGTCGTGGGCCCCGGCGGGATAATTCCAGAGCCTGTTGCCGGTATCCGCCAAATCATTTTGACCCAGGCTTGCCTGGTGACCGGGGCCGGACAGGTGACCGTGCCAGATGTTCTTGGTCTCTGAATCGACAGGCCGGCCCAGACAATGAAGACCGTATTTCTCGCTGCCGATGTAGACTCTGCCTCGGGTGATCGCCGGCGAACTGACAAACATGCCTTCGCCGCCCAATCGATTGGACCAGAGGATATCGAAGCTTTCTATATTCAGAACGTACAGCATTCCCTTCGCTGTGATGAACGCGATCAGGTCTTCGGTGCAGGCAGGCGAAGAAACGATGGGTGCATGGGCGTCGAAGCGCCGGATGATCTTGCCATCGTCTCGAGCGAGGCAGTAGATGTGGCCATCTCTCGATCCGCAATAGAGTTTGTCCCCCGCGATCGCAACGGCCCCGAGCACGGTTCGTTCCGTTTTAGTGCTCCAGATCTTCTCGCCGTCGCTCAGCCTGAGGCACCAGATTTCGCCGGCTGGACGGAGTCGTTTCCGGGCATCAGCGATTTCGGATGCGGTGGCGCCCTCCCGTGCAAGACGAACAGCTTCCTGCTCCGAAACTGTCTCTGCCGGATTTACCAGATCACCCACCCCCATTCCAAAAAACAGCCGACCCTCGTTTGCATTGATTCCCGGCATGACCGAGGGCGGTGTGAAAACGGGATACGGGGTTGGACATCGCCAAAGCTGGCGTCCGGTCTCCACATCCACGCAGCAGAGGGCATTTCCTCCGACTCCCAGCCCGAAGATGGCTTTGCCGCCAGACACGGCAGGAGAGGTCTCCGAGTCGGGAAACCTCTTTCCATCCGCATGCCAGAGGACCCTGGCGTTGCCCTTTTCATCGGGCTCGATACCCAGGCAGTAGTAGCCGTCGTCTCCAGCCCCGATAACAACCCGGTCACGGTATATGGATGGTGAAGATTCGACGTGGCTTTGAGTTTTGAACGTCCAGAGAACACGCGGCTGGCCCTGGTTCCCGGCGAGCGTCTCTTTGCTGATATCCAGGCAGAAAATCCGGCACTCTTCCGTGAAGTGAAGACCCTCACCCACCACAAGGCGTCGCCCGTCTTCGGAGATTGAGGGGGAAGAGAACGTCGACCGCATCCGGTCCGGGGTCACCGACCAAACCAGTTTTCCCGTATCGGCATCGAGACAGATGACGGCGCCCACATCATCGAAGACCCCGTAGTCAGCAGAAGTGATGTAAATTTGATTGCCCAGGATTGCCGGCGAACTGTAGAACCCTCCAGCATCGGGCTTGAACGTCCAGTTGCGCCCTCCACCTGTGGGTGACCTGCCGTCCAACACCGCGCCGCGCCGCGTGAGGCCCCCGCGAAACATGGCCCACTCCTGTTTCGATGGCCGCGCCTCAGGTTGGGCGCCTTCCTGTCTGGTTGCCGGGTTGCGTTCTGAAGCCAGGGCTTCGATGGCTTTGGCCGTACCCCAAATAAAGCCAGCCAATACGAAGAGCGGAATCTTGAGCCGCCAGAGCAATCGGAGAAGCAGCTTCATCCCCTGGGGCCGAAACAGAGCCAGCAGTGCCGACCCCAGGGCTGCCAGGATCACCGGAACCAGTGCCAGCAGGACCTGCAGCGGCCCCATCAACACCGGAATGACGGCTATCGGAACAGAATCAGTCACGATTAATTCGTGGGCAAGGCGGTAGCTGGGAACTTTACATCCAGGGAATATCCTTCGGCCTTCGCATCAAAGGAATGCATCTGTACCGCGCCAACTGTCCGCAGCAGAGAGAGTTTGTAGCGGCCGGGTTTGACTGCGAAGAATACCTCGTGAGGCTCCTGCGAACTGAAATTCTGAACAAGCGCGACCTGTCGCACCGCCACCTGATTCCCGTCCGCGTCATAGAGTCTGACCAGGGCGCCGGGGGATTCGCTTAATGGCAGCCGAACGCGAACCGGCACTCGTTGGCCACGCAGAGCTGAATTGACAAGGACTCCGGCTTGAGTGCTTTCTCCTGTCACCAGGAGGTCGAGATCTCCGTCAGCGTCCATATCTGCGAAAGCCAGGCCGGTGGCGTCCCGGGTCCACGAGAACATGTTGAAGCCTGAGCTGTCGGTGGCATCAATAAACTTACCTTTCCCATCGTTCAGAAACAGTCGTGCCGCACGATCGGCAAAGCCTGCCACGAGATCTAGGTCCCCATCGCTGTCTACATCGCCCCACGCCGCGCTTTGGGCCTGCCCGGCAAGTGATGCCAGATCCCCGCCGGTGGCCGTGACGTCCGTGAACGAGTAGTCGTTGTTGTTCCTGAAAAGGCGACTGCCCTTTCTCTGAGGAACAAACAGGTCGATATCCCCATCGTTGTCGTAATCGCCGAACGCGACGCCGACCTTGTGACCATTATCCGCGTCGTAACTGACCTTGCTTTCGCCTGCAATTTTGAAGCTCTCCCCGTCTTCGTTATGTGCGAGCACACCTTTACCCAGGTTGTAGAGAAAGTCCTGAAAACCGTCACCATCAAAGTCTGCGATGGACAGAAAATCCCCATTGCCGGCGCCCAGGCCACCCTTACCCAACCCCCATTCTTTGCTCGCATTCAGAAACCGGCTTGGGCCGTCTTCCTTATTCAAGAATAGATAGATGCCATGCTCCCCGTTCGTCTGAAGGATGTCGGGACGTCCGTCTCCGTCGGCATCGCACCACCCAGCGCCTTCGGGGTTCCGACCGGAGAGCGGCGGGAGCAGCCTGGTGTCGTCCTTGAATTTGCCTTTATCGTTGGTCCACAGGACAGGCGTACTGACGAGCAGATCCAGATCGCCATCACGATCATAGTCGGCCCACGACGCGCAACGGCTGGCTCCCTTCAGACCTGCCTTGGCAGTCGCGTCCTTGAATTCGCCACCGTCATTTTCGTAGAGCCGGTTCCCCTTGGAAGAGCAGATGAGCGCGTCCAGATCTCCGTCAGCATCAAAATCTGCCCAGGAGACGCCTCGGGCTTCTCCGCCGCCGTGAGCGAGAGGAATCGTCCGCGAAAACAGGCACTCTCGCTCGGTCCTGATTCTATCCAGGGCGATCTCCTCCTTGCCGGTTCCGCCCTGGACGAGGAGGGTTACCCGGCGGGCGCTTTTCAAATCGCTGACTTTGGTTTCGTGGGTCCAGTTTGTGGCTTCGCTCTTGTAGTCTTTCGAGGTCAGGTCGAACTTCAGATCGTATTTCCAGCGGCCAGGAGCCACGGACACGGGCCTGCTTTCAAAATATTTTTCGTCCGTGCCGGTGCGGACGGCAAGCGCGACATTGAGCGGAGCAGTTGAGTTGTGATGGGCTTCGAGGCTGAAACTCTTCATCTTTGTGAGGTCCTTTTTCAACAGGAGCGAGAGGGCACACTTACCCTTTTCTCCGGGCTGAAGTTTCACATGCATGACTTTTCCACGTTCCGCGCTGTCATCGATTCGAATCTCCGCGGGATCGCCCCAATCTTCGACGTCCCAGCCGGATTTGGCCTCCAAGCCATCTATTGCTTCGGGCGGCAGCTTCGACACCACGGTTTTCGTGCCGGTACTGGCGGGTTTGGCAGATGCCAGGCCGAGAAGAATCCCCTTCGTGAGCTTCGGTGCGTTTGGGTTCGGGGCAGGGGCCTTCCTCTTCCCTGCTTGAACATCGCTGACCAGACGTATCAGGTCCGGCGTGCTGCCGTCGAAGGTCCTGGGCATGAAAAGCTCAATGTGAGTGAAATTCCATTTTGTCTTTTCCGGAGTTGCACCTTTTGCACCGAACAACTGAAACCAGATCCCGTCGACGTGGCCGACACATGCGAGCCCCTTGTTCCAGAAAAGAATGACCGGCTCACCTGGCTTCATGCGCTTCAACAAGACCCCGGGATAGTAAAGTTGCCCCACGCCGATGTTCATTCGGATCTGTTTGTATCGGTTTTGTCCCTTGATGGCTCGCTGAAAGGTAGCGAGGACGGTCCGACCTTTGGGATCGACCGCGGTGACTTGCCCCTCAACGATCACGACGGATTGATCCATCACCTCCTTCAGACCGAGAAGCTTCTGAATGTATGCCTCGCAGGGGGGCGCCTGGCACAGAAATGCAAAGACAAGGAAGGCCAGTGAACTATGGGTTTTCGACCGTTGATAATGAGTTTTCACGTTCGGCTCTCCGTAGATGATGTGACACTGAATAAAACGCTTCATTCTGTTTTCCGAATCTTAAATTCACCGAGGATTTCCTTGCGATCGGGCTGGCCTTCATCGACCTTTTCAACTTTTGAACCACGAGGACCCTTTCGTACTTTAGCCTGGAAGACTGACATCGCCTTTTCCGGACCTTCGGCCATCAACTCCACCTGGCCATTCTCGAGGTTCCGCACCCAGCCGCGAATACCGAACCGTCTGGCGTTCAACGCGGTATGGGCCCTGAAGCCCACTCCCTGGACGCGCCCGTTGACAAACCAGTGTATCCTCGCAAGACCTGCGGTGGCACCGTCTGCGGATTTACCGACTTTCGAAAACTTCATGACGACTTCCGTCCCTTCCTGGGGAAGCGCGTTCAAGTTCACCTTATATCGATTGTCGTCCCTGCCGTCCTCCAGAGGGTTCTGAATCAGCACCGTCGCATCCAGATGGTGCAAAGCAACGAGATTCTTAACCGCAGACGCCTGAAGGACGGTCTTGCCTGTCTCAGGATTCATTGCCATTCGAGACCCGGTGAATGCCCAATCCATCTCTTTCATGGCCTTGCCGGTTTTCACATCCAGAACGAAGCTTTCGACGGGGGCCGATTTCAATTTACCGGTCTGTTTCCACTCAATCGTGATTCGCAGTTTGTCACCTTGTGGCAGTTGATAGGAAGCACCTTCCTCCCTCGCCGGCTTGCCGGGATTGAGACCAATCCGTTTCAGTCCCTGATAGAGTTCCTCCGGCTCGACCGGGCAGATGAACAGGGACTCGTATTGTTTGCCACCTGGGGCACAGGCAATGTACTCGATGGCGCCCTTCAGTTGTTTATATACGTTCTGTTTTGCCACTTTCGCCGGGCATCGTACCGTCCCCGCCTTCGTATTGATCTCGATGCCTCCCGGTTCTGCATGGACAGGCCAGGAGATGGCAAGGAGCAGTCCAACACCTGCCAGGAATGAGGCAGTGGTATCTCTGTCCCGCATAATTTTACCAGCGACGGACGTTTGCATCATGACCTCAAAGGTTCCGAATGTGGCAGCCACCCCAAATGATCGGTGACCCCCTCACAATTCATGTGGCCCAGATTAAGCCTTCGCGATTGGGTTCTGTTCTGCCATTTACATTCTCTGACCGAATTCTTCCAGCTTCTCACAATTCGTGTCATTCATCGCGACGGCCAAATCTCGATGATCTCTTACGCTATCTGCCATGTTCATCATTGCAGATGATTTCAGTGGGTGCACCGATGCGCAAGTCCAGTTGCTGCCCTTCGGGCTGAGCGCGGTTTCTGTTCTGCCCGGGAAGGGATTCGCACCGTTCCTGGGAAAACACGATTGCCTGATTCTCGATAATGAAGCAAGGGCGGGGACGCCTGAGACGGCCTACCACAACACCCGGCAGATGGTCGAATCGATTCCGCTGGCAGGGGAGACCATTTTCAAAAAAATTGACTCAACCTTTCGCGGCAACATGGGCGCAGAGCTGGACGCGCTGTCCGATTTCCTGGAACTTCGACTGTGCCCGGTCGTGTGCAGCTATCCTGCCAACGGCAGGACGACTGTGGGAGGTGAACTCTTTGTTGACGGGCAGAGAATTTCAGAAACGTCGTTCGCACATGATCCTCATTACCCGATGACAAACTCGAGGCTGAGGGAAGTACTGGCAGGCCAGACGAAAAGGTCGGTAGGCGAGATCGGCCTCACGACCGTTCGTCAAGGCCCTCGGGCGATGGTCACTGCCATCGTGAACTCGGACTGTGCTTACTTGATTCTTGATGCGGAGACAGAAGATGATCTTAATGCGATTGGCCAGGCCGTCATCGATCTTTCTCTGCCTGTGCTCGCTGGTTCTGCGGCGATGCTGCGCGCATATGTCTCGAATCGTTTTGAGACCCGCCCGGCGGCAGAGCAAACAGGCTGTCTTGATTCATCCGTACTGGTGATTTCGGGCAGTCTGCACGAAAAATCAGCCTGCCAGGCCGAACGGCTGGCTGGTGAGTATGGATTGCAGTCTGTCACATTGAGTTCTGAGAATAAACAGATTAAGCAAGAACTCATCGCCCAGGCACGGAACCATTCCGTCGTTCTGGCTGAAACGCCGAGGGAGAGATTGGATGGCACTGAATCGGACTTCGAGGCCGTCTTCGGACCCGTCTGCGATGCCATCCACGAAGCTGGCATACAGAATCTGTTCCTGACGGGCGGTTGGACCGCACTGTCAGTGGCCGAGGGCCTGGATATCGAAGGCGTCTCCGTTGAACAGGAGGTCGAGCCCGGCATCGCCTTATGCAGGAGCGTCGGAGGCCCAACGGATTATCGTCTCGCAATCAAGCCCGGCGGCTTCGGATCAGATGAAGTGATGGTGAAGGCGGCCCGGATGCTGCTGCGACAAGGGCAAGCGAGTTGGGGGATGTGAATGGTGAATGGTGAATGGTGAATGCAGACGAATTGAGGGGCAAGCGAATTGAGGGCAGACGGCATTTCACCAATCACGATTCACAACTCACCATTCACAATTCACTACTCACCTCTCACCATCCTCCATCAACCATCACCCTCGCCTTCCCCCTTGTGCCAGGCGAAGGGATCTTCGACCAGGCTGATCAGCTTCTGCGGTATGTCATCGAGATCGACAATATGATCCACGCAGCCAGCCTCAATCGCTGCCTTTGGCATTCCAAAGACGATACATGATTCCTTGCTCTGCGCGATGGTGACGCCGCCTTCATCTCTGATGGCCTGCATGCCTTCGACGCCGTCCCGGCCCATGCCGGTAAGCATCACACCAATGGCGCGTTTACCGTAAATTCTGGCGACAGACTTGAAGAGAGGTGTAGCCGAAGGAATGAAGCCGCTAACCGGCTCGGACTGTTCGAGTCCGATAATGTCTCCCCTGCGAGCCACAAGATGGTATCCGTTTGGGGCCACGTAAACGCTGCCCGGCTCGATGATATCGCCGTTGTGGGCGAGCTTGACATCGAGCGCAGTGCCGGAAAGGAAGTGGGTGATGAGCCCGTCAGAGAAGCCGTCACCGATATGCTGAACCACGAGGTATGCGGCAGGCAGGTTTGCAGGCAGGCGAGAAAGTATATCCGCCAGGTGCTGCGGCCCGCCCGTGGATGCGGCGAGTGCGACGACTTTGGTTGGCACTTTGGCCCGAGTGCCCGATCCCTGACCATCTGCTGGCTTTCGCCGGCCCCTGACATGCGCAATGACCGGCACCTTGGATAGCAGGCGGACCTTGCGCCTCAGGTCATCAAAGAATTTGGAATCCTCCGCCATTTCATCCGCAGCCGGCTTGGGCAGAATGTCAAGCGCGCCCACATCGAGCGCTTTGAAAGACAACTCGGCGACCGTGAGCTCGATGCCCGTAACCACCAGGATCGGTGTGGGTGCATAGGCCATGATCTCCCTGGTGGCCTCGAAACCGTTCATCTCGGGCATCATGATGTCCATGGTGATGATGTCAGGCTTCAGGTCTCCGGCCATCTTCACTGCTTCCCGGCCATTGACTGCAGTGCCAATGACTTCGATCTGATCATCAGATGCGAGCCGACGGGTAAGGACTTCGCGGGCTAACGCGGAATCATCGGCTACAAGAACACGAATCACGAGGGGCTCCTGGTTTTGATGAATGTCGCAGCGGCTCCCGTCTTGAGGCCGGTGCTCGGATGCTCTACAGCTTCCTGTTATAGAGCCAGTCGGACATGTCCAAAGTTTTTGTCCGAATAAAGCCGAGGTCGTTGTAAAATTTTACTTCTTCTCGGCTGTATACACGCACATTGACCTCGCCTTTGGGGAGTTCAATAGGCCCACGCGTGCAGAAACGGTGCACGGTACCGCGCACGAGTTTGATGAAATTTATGCCCTTCTGCGGCGCAACGACGAAGACAATCCGTTTCTCGTCTGGAAAGGCTTCAAAATGACCGACGACAGCCTGATCTTTTGAGACAACAAAAAAATTGTCTTTCTTCGAAGCGAATAGTTTTGAGGGGATGTCGAGCTGAATGCCATGCGCACGCTGGTAAAAAACCTTAGAGGCTTCAACGAGCTTAGGTTCATCGCCTTTCTTGCGCGTGCGGAAATCCAGCGATTCGATGTACTCGATCATGCTCTCCCATTCATCCCACTGGGGCTGGATTTTATCTGCAAGCTCACCGATGCCGCGCTGAAGAGAATCGCAGGTACGCAACATGGCCGGCGTAAAAAGCTCCTTGAAGCGCCCGCTGTAGTAGACGTACCGGTCGATTTTCTTCTTAAATTCGATGAGTTCATTCATCGTCTTCTGAATGACACTCGCCGGGTAAAAGTGTTTGTTGGCGGTTTTGTACCTGTCTTCGATTTCCCTGAGACCCGAGAACAAGGTCTCTGCACTCAAGCGCTTGAGTTCTGAGGTCAGCTTGTCTTTCGTCTTCTCTTTTTCTTCATGCTCGACAAGCTTCCGCTCTTCAGACGCGGCCTCAACCTGCGGCCGAATGGCCATCAATTGTTCTCGGAACGATTTCATTTCCATGGCTTTTCCTGCCTTTTCAGAATGTCTTTGCGCCCATTTCAGAAGGGCGGCGATGCTAGCAAAACTGTCCAGCAAGTCAAAGAAAGGGCGAGGAACGAAATCGGCAGCCTTTATTCATTACGAATCTCATTAGAAAAACTGTACTCACCACGGTTATGCTGCCGCACAGGACAGTTATCCTTTTGCCCGTTCAAGGTCTAGAGGCAGTCACTTATGAAAGCGCGCTGGTTCGTCCGTGGTGATATCGATGGCTTCTTTGGCCTCGCGTTGGACAACCTGGTCCAGCTCCTCCTGATTGATTCGCTCTGCCGATACGTGATCGGTCTGCCGGATGACATTCTTTATGGGCGGATACTGCCGGGGGCAGCAGTCTCACTGCTTGTGGGCAACATTTTCTATTCCTGGCAGGCGATGAAGATTGCCAGAGAGACAGGGCGTGACGACATTTGCGCGCTCCCTTACGGAATCAATACCGTCTCATTGTTTGCACACGTATTTCTGGTAATGCTGCCTGCGAAGATTGTGGCGATTCAAGCAGGCGCGGATGAAGAGGCCGCGGCACGCATCGCCTGGCAGGCCGGCCTGGTGGCCTGTGTCGGATCCGGGCTCATCGAATTCGGTGGTGCTTTCGTCGCCGAAAAAATCCGGAAGGCAACGCCGAGGGCCGCGCTCCTTTCAACCCTCGCCGGCATCGCGCTGACGTTCATTTCGCTCGGCTTCATCTACCGTACCTTTGCCAGGCCAATCGTCGGCCTGACAACCCTCGGGATCGTCATGCTCATTTATTTTGGAAAGGTCAGATTCAAAGGCAGCATTCCCGGCGGGCTTGTGGCAGTGGCGATCGGCACCGGCCTGGCCTGGATCCTCGGAATCGCGCCCGGCGAAAATCAACCCGGCAATATCGGACTGCGGTTCCCCGTTCCAGTCATCGGCGACTTGCTCGATGGATTCGGTGGACACTTCGCCATTTACATGTCGGTCATCATTCCCATGGGGCTCTTCAACGTGATCGGTTCGCTACAGAATATCGAATCCGCTGAAGCTGCCGGAGACAAGTTTGATACGCGCTCCTCGCTGGCAGTGAACGGTATCGGAACTCTGTGCGCGGCCATATTTGGCTCGTGTTTTCCAACGACCATCTACATCGGCCATCCCGGCTGGAAAGGTCTCGGCGCACGCATCGGGTATTCCGTTCTAAACGGCGGTTTCATCACCATCATCTGCCTGACCGGCACCCTCGCTCACATCGTCTGGGCAGTGCCGATCGACGCGGGAATGGCCATCGTGATCTGGATCGGCATCGTCATCACCGCGCAGGCCTTTCAGGCGACTCCGAGAGAACACGCGCCGGCAGTCGTTATGGGCCTGCTGCCGGCCGTCGGCGCATGGGGTGCGACCATCCTGATTAAGAATTCACTGCGCGTCGGTCTCAAGGCTTCGCACGAGCTGTATAAGAATGCGGGTGAACTCATCAATGACAAGGTCCAGCCAAAGTCGTTTCTTGATGGCAAGGAAATGTTCCTCAGCGAATTCCAGAAGATGGATGTCTGGGTGCACGGCGCCTTCGCGCTGGAGCAGGGCTTCATCTTCACCGCCATGCTGATATCCGCCGCGACCGTTTCTATCATCGAAAGAAAATTTCTTGCCGCGGCCGTGTGGACATGGATCGGTGCCGCTTTATCCGTCGCCGGCCTGATGCATTCCTACCAGTGGAAGCCCGGTGATACGGCCATCCATCTCACCCCGGCATGGAACTGGGCCATCGCCTACGCCATTATGGGCGCGTGTTTCCTGGCAGCAAAGTGGGTGACGGAACCAGCGGATGGACCGGGCCATTGAAAGTGAAAGTTGAACCCGGCGCCTGCGTGAATGCGTCCCGAGTGTGCGGTCGGATGAATCTCAAACATCCGCACACTCTCTCCTCATTACTCATTCTCGCCCCACGTTGTCGAACCTCCACGCCGCCCTTATGATCATTGCAGGTTCACCTCTGCATCGATTCACTCAGTATGGCTGACTTGCCTCCGATTCCCGGGCACTGCCCCAAATGCGGACATTACAACGAGCTCACTGCCCGTTTCTGCGCGCAGTGTGGTGTGGCCATCCCGAGCGCCAAAAAACAGCCAGCCGATCCCGATGCCACTGAGGATGACTCCATGGATTTCACCCATGAGACCACCGGCACGGTGCCCGTCGCAAGCACCTCGAAGGATGAACCGAGTGTGGGGCTGAAGACAGCTCTGGGCGAGCTCGCAGATGCTGAAAACGATTCCAGCTTCGGGATTGAGCGTTCCGATCCGGCGACTCTCTGGCAGCAGCTCGAAGACATCCCGACCATTCAATCCATTCCGGGAGAACTGCCTGAACCGATTGTTGACGAAACCACGATGGCCCCGGAAGTGGAAACGGACGAGACTACCGAGACGCATGAAGGGCACACGGATGCGACGACTGTCCGGGTAAACAGACCCCCAGTCATTGATGAGGAGGGGGTCGATTTCATGGAGGATTCTTCCTACACCGATACGAACAAGCCGCTCTGGGATACGGACGAGACGTATTCCATCTCGGAAGACCAGCTTGTGGATGAGGGCGTGCGCCAGCCCAAGACCCGGATACCGGAGGAAACAGGCATTCATCAGGAGGCGATTCCGACTCTCAAAGATGACGAAGACCAGGGAAGCCCGTGCGTGCTGGTGATCCCCGGGGCGAATGGCAAATTTGAGACTTTCCGTCTGTCCAATGCTCCCCGCCTGGCCGGCAAACACGAAAAATGTGAGCTGGTGCTCGATGACCCGCTTGCGTCCCGTTTTCACGTCATGTTTCAGATGCTTGGCGACCGCCACTATGTGATCGATGTGAAGAGCCGCCGCGGCACGATCCTCAACGGCGAATCGATCATGCAGGCTGCACTTCGAGATGGCGATACATTGCTCATCGGCCAGACGCATGCGATCTACTTCGGCAAAACCGTTTCGGCCGGAGAGAAGATCGAGTTGAGAGGAGCTGGTGACAATTTCCTTCCCGTGGCCATGGAATTTCCGCCGGGAGGCGGCCCAAGATTGGCATTTCTACAGGGACAGGAGATCGTACATTCCTTTCCGGCGGTGGCGTGTGTGATCGGTTCTCACCATGCCTGCGGTTGCAGGCTGCCCGGAGAAGGCATAGCTCCCTTCCACGCCCAGGTAGTCTGGATAAAAGGCGACGCGCACTTGATGGACCTGGGCTCTGGTTTTGGTACCTTTCTGAATCGCGGAGCTGTGGAAAAGACACTCATACAAAGCGGAGACGAAATCCAGTTCGGGAATCAGACCTTTACCGCCCGCTTTGTGAAGACCCCGCCGCCAATCCCATTCGAAGTGTCGGAGATGGCTGCCAACATCAATTGTCTGTGGATCACTTGTATTCGCGGCCCGGACAGGGGCCTGACACAGATCCTTGCGTCCGGAGAAAAGCCCGTGGACCTTGGCCGTCATCACAGCAGCGATGTGGTGCTGACAGATTCAGAGACGGCGGGCCAGCATGCCTCGGTCAGCAAAGAGGGCCACAAAGCGCTGGTTCAGGATATGACCGGCCGAAACCTGACGATCATCAACGGCTCTCCCAGCGCGGAAGGAAGGCTCGTTCCCGGCCAGCTCTTCAAAGTGGGGCACGATATATTCCTCGTTCATTACGATATCTCGGCGAAGGTCTATCGATGAGCGCAAGAGGATGGCATCCACTGCTTTGCTTCGCGGCACTCTTTCATATCGCAGACGCAGGCCCGGCAGACCTCCGGACGGAGGAGATCTTCAAGGGCATCAGCTATGGCGCCATGTCCCGCAGCAAGCCGAGGACGTTGCGGATACACGTGGTCGAGCTCGACCTTGATGGCAAAGGAATTCGCTTTCTGGTGACGCGCCCCAATCCGGAATCAAAGGGCGCTACGGATGAAGTCGTCCTGCAGAAGACCTCGACCTTCGCCCGTAAGAACAAAGTGCAGGTGGCGATCAACGGCACGTTCTTCATGCGCGGCAAAGGATCTATGAACGAAGGCGAGGCCGCGGGCGTAAATTTTTTCGCGGCTCATGACGGACGGGTTTATTCAAAGGGCGGTCCCAAGGACCAGGTACTGTTTCGGTGGTCAGAGAAACTTGGAATGGAACTTTGGGTAGAACCTGGAGAGTCGACGTGGGATTTCAATCCGGCGGACGGTCAGATGGCGCTTGGCATGGCACGCTGGGCCCAACTGATCAGAGATGGGGAGGTCGTTGCCAATAACGGAAAAGACAAACACCCGCGCACAGCCATCGGCCTCAGCAAGAATAGAATGAAGGCATGGCTGGTCGTTATCGACGGCCGGCAATGGGGGATAAGCGAAGGAGTGACCTTGGGCGAGTTGGCGGCCCTGATAAAGGAACTCGGCGCTCACACCGCCATCAATCTCGACGGCGGCGGCTCGACAACGATGGTGATTCAGCAGCCGGACGGAAAATACAAAGTGGTGAACCGGCCTTCTGATTATTTTCCTCTTACCGTGGAGCGTCCGTGCGGGACGCACATTGGAATCTTTGCAGAGAAGGTGAGGAAGCAGTAGTCGCTCGGATCTTTGTGTGGGGTGGGCGTCCCGCCCGCCAAAGCCCCCCGGCCCCTGAGAGGGATGGCAACGACAGGGATTACCACATTCAGAAGAGCGACATCTGCCCGTCGGGCGGTGGCTCTATTTCGAGATGCTCGTATGCCTTTGCCGTCACCACTCTGCCCCGTGGGGTTTTGGTGACAAACCCCTGTTGGATG
>Ga0187827_10001818_pt1 | contig 30262 bp, 26 predicted proteins | sample ETNtaG_39_FD_167969 | JGI IMG/M metagenome (GOLD analysis project Ga0187827, IMG submission 167969) | Marine microbial and viral communities from oxygen minimum zone, Eastern Pacific Ocean - ETNP2014_SV_150_PacBio MetaG (Illumina Assembly) | ecosystem: Environmental > Aquatic > Marine > Hypoxic...
TAAACGTTGTTTAAAGAAAGTGATCTTATTTGATCAATTTTGGTTGTCATAATTAATGCTAGTAATAATTTATAGTTGAGAAAACTATTAACACATTGACTTATATCAAAAAACTTTAAATCTTAGAAATTGAAAAATTAATTTTTCTATGGTTTTATTGCACTGCATAAAGGTTTTTTAAAACATTAGGAATTTCCATTATTAAATCACTGGCAATCAAACCTTCGCCCAACCTAATGCCGCATTGAGAGTGGATATAACACGCGAGTTTTGCAGCTTCTACACCTTCATATTCCTGGGCTAATAAGCCTCCAATGAGTCCGGCTAGCACATCGCCTGAACCGGCGGTTGCCAGATGGGGGGAAGAAAGATGGTTGAGATAAGCTTCGTCTGAAGGCGTGCCGATGACGGTATCACTGCCTTTATATAAGATGATCGCATTAGCTTTTTTGGCAGCGTTTAAACAGTCATGGATTTTATCATTTGTATTTTTAAAAATTCTCTCAAATTCCCCCTTATGAGGCGTCAGAATTGTTGTAGCCTCTCTTTTGGAGAGCGCATTCAAGAATGAAGACTCATCCTGCTCAATTAATGAAAATGCAGAAGCATCAAGAACAAGATTAATTGGTTGATCTAATAAGAATTTGAGTAACTCTAGATTGTTTTGATTGATATCAATTCCACATCCAAAGATCAGGGATGTAATTTTTGTTTTTTGAATTATTTCAAATAATTCTTGTTGATTTTCATACAGTACCATCATTTCTTCTAAAATATGAGGTTTGAATATCTCCTCATTTTCTTTTGCAATGAAGAGTTTCGATAATCCGGCCCCAGAACGCAAAGATGATTGGCTTGCAGCTAAGGCAGCAAGTTTAGAAGCTCCTATTAGTTGAGTTCCAGCAATGATGTAAGACGTTCCTCTTGAATATTTATGATCCGAATTATTTATTTTTTTTATGGAAGGAGGGATGTTCAGAAAAATTCTTGTTTCACTATCTAAATTTTCCAATTGAATATCTAATAATTCAATTGTCCCAGTATATTCTTTACCAGGAAGCAAAAGATGGCCTGGTTTTAGTCGGTGAAAAGTGAGCGTGATATCCGCCTTAATGGCAACTTGGTCTACTTCACCCGTATCCGTGCGCACCCCTGAAGGCATATCTATGGCGATAACTCTTGCTGGGCAATCATTTACATCTCTAAACAAACTTTGTAGTTTTTCAGTAGCAGGTCGGTTTAGACCTATGCCAAACACACTATCGATAATGATGTCGTAATCTTCAAAGTTAACATTTTGTTTTATAAGAGTGCTGGATTTTAATTGAGCTAAAGCCTTTCGGGAATCTTCTGTTTTTGCTATTCCAAGAGGGGCATAAAGTGATACATTTTTTTGTTTATCATATAAATACTTTGCAATGAGAATGCCGTCACCTCCGTTATTTCCTGGCCCGCACATTATTAAAATTTTTTTATTTGTGACTTTATCAATTATAAAATTAAAGCAAGTCTCCGCGGCTTTTTGCATCACACGAAAACTATCTTTTTTTTTAAAAGTTTTCATTTCTGCTTTTTGCATCAAACCTTGTGAATAAACGCAGGGATTTAAATTCATTGTTATTTAATTATATCCTCTAATATCAAACGGTGGTAATTATTTTATTAAATATGAATCAAAAAAACCTGACAAATGAACTTGGCCAATCAATTGGTGATCCTGTTGATGATTGGAAGATTTGTGCGACTCCTCCCAGTACTCAAATGGAAGGAAAGTTTTGCGTTGTAGAAATACTTGATGTGAAAAAACACGCAGAAGGTTTATTCAACTCTTTTGCCAAGGATGTAAAAAATTATGATTGGACGTATCTTCATTATGGCGGATTTAAATCATTAACAAATTTTATGGAATGGTTAGATAAAGACTGCCTGCATGACGATCCTTTATTTCATGCCATAATTGATAAAAACCAAAATGTTGCTGTTGGTATGGCTAGTTATTTACGCTTTCAGCAAAAGATAGGAAACATTGAAGTGGGTCACATCCATTATTCTCCACCAATGCAGCAAAAACCAATTGGAACGGAAGTTATGTACTTAATGATGAAGCGTGTGTTTGATGAATTAGGTTATAGAAGATATGAGTGGAAATGTGATTCGTTAAACGAGCGTTCTTGCAAAGCAGCCAAACGATATGGATTTATTTTTGAAGGAATTTTTAGACAACACAACATTATAAAAGGGCACAACCGCGATACTGCCTGGTTTTCAATTATTGATAAAGATTGGGATAGAATTAAAAAAAATTATGAAACGTGGCTGGATAAGACAAATTTTGACAGGGAAGGAAGACAAAAAACGAGTTTAACAAGCTTAATGCTGGGAACGTAGTTTTTTCCTCGATAATAAAAAAATTTTTTTGAATTATAAAAGAGGGACATAAAGATATCCCTCTTTCTATTAATGAATTTTAACTATGTTAGGCTTTCCTGTTTTTTTGGGTAATTCACGCAGTAAATTAATGGTCAATAAACCTTTTTTAATTCCTGCTTTCTTTACTGTGACGTTATCTGTCAAAGCAAAAGAACGAGTGAATCGATTTTCTTCCGGGTTGTTATTATCCGATTTCTCTTTTTTATTTTTACCACGAATAGTCAAGAAATTCTTTGTTGTTTCAACTTGAATATCTTTTTTATTAAAATTGGCAACATCAACTTCAATTGCAATATTTTTTTGATTGATTTGTTTTATATTATAAGATGGATAATTTCCGGTAAATTCCTGAGAATCTAACATTCGATCAAATTCCGCAAACAGTGAATCAAAACCAATTGAGAACGGCCTTATAAAATTAAAAAAATTTTTAAAAGGAATGTTAACAGTCAAATTTCCACCCATTGTAATCTCCTTAAATTATTTTTCCAATACTGCCCCTATGGCATATTATTAAACACTTCTAAATAATTGTTAGAAATAATAATTGATCTAGATCATATTCATTTTTAAATTGATATAGATCAATGAAAAATGTCATATAGATAATTTATTTCAGCATAGCTCTCTGGATGAAATTCTTGAGTATCAATGATCTGTAGGTATTATTAATATAATTTCAAGGCATTGATCAGAAAAAATTCATACCTACATTAAGAGAATGAATATGGAACAATTTACAAATAAGGTAAAGGAGCAAATTAGTGCCGCACAAATAAAAGCATTACAAATGCAGCATCAACAGTTGCTACCTTTGCATATGCTTTGTGTTTTACTTGAAGAAAAAGAGATTGTTGTGCCCTTACTTCAACAAACTGGCACTAATCTTTCCATATTGCAAAAAAATGTTGATAAGGAAATAGAAAAAATTCCCACAGTAATTCAAGAAGACAAACCAAATATATTCATTTCACAAGAACTTGGTAAAGTTTTAGGTGAAGCTCAAAGCATATCGAAAAAAAGAAAAGATCAATTAACAGGCATAGATTCAATTTTACTAGCCTTATCAAAACCATCTATGGGTGTGGGAAAAATTTTGGAGAACAGTGGATTATCCTATTCAGTTCTTCAGGAAGTAATCAAACAAATGAGAAAAGAACAAACAATTAAAAATCCTAATGATGATACAAATTTTCAATCATTAGAAAAATACACTCTTAATCTGACACAAAAGGCCAAGGAAGGAAAGCTTGATCCTGTAATTGGACGCGATGAAGAAATTCGCCGTGCTACGCAAGTTCTTTCCCGACGAACTAAAAATAACCCTGTTTTAATTGGAGAGCCAGGAGTAGGCAAAACAGCTATTATCGAGGGTCTTGCTAACAGAATTGTAAATGGTGATGTGCCTGATTCCTTAAAAGATAAAGAGCTGCTCTCTTTAGATCTTGGTGCAATGCTTGCTGGTGCAAAATTCCGCGGTGAGTTTGAAGAACGTCTAAAGGCAGTTATGGTAGAGATTACAAAAAATCAACACACAACTATATTATTCATAGATGAACTTCATACTATTGTGGGTGCAGGAGCAGCAGAAGGGGCTATTGATGCATCTAATATGTTAAAGCCGGCTTTGGCTAGGGGCGAATTACATTGCATTGGGGCAACAACACTCAATGAATATCGTCAATATATTGAAAAAGATGCAGCCCTTACACGAAGATTTCAACCTGTTATAATAGATGAACCAACCGTTGAAGATACAATTTCCATCCTTCGCGGTTTGAAAGAAAAATATGAAGTACATCATGGTGTAAGGATAGCTGACCGTGCTTTGGTGGCGGCTGCAGTGATGTCCAATCGTTTTATCAATGATCGTTTTTTGCCAGACAAGGCTATAGATCTTGTTGATGAAGCTGCTAGTAAAGTAAAGATGGAAATAGATAGCAAACCTGAAGAGATTGATGAGCTTGATCGACGTATTATGCAGTTAAAAATTGAGCGTGAAGCATTACGTAAAGAAAAAGATGTAGAATCAAAAATTCGATTGAAAGACATTGATCAACGCATTCAAGAATTAGTGTCAGAGCAACAAGATTTAAATACCAAATGGCAAAGTGAGAAAAACATTTTGTATAAACGTAAGAATCTTCAAGCACAACTAGAAGAAACAAAAGCCCAATTAGAAATACTCCAACGTGAAGGAGACTTGAGGAAAGCAAGTGAGTTAATGTATAGCACGATCCCTCAACTTGAAAAATCCATTAAAAAATCCAGTTCGATTCACAACGGTAGTTTGTTAACAGAAGAAGTATCAGAAGATGAAATAGCCTCTATTATTTCCAAATGGAGTGGCGTGCCTGTTGAAAAACTATTAGAAGGTGAGAAGGAGCGGATAGCCAATATAGATACTATATTGAATAAAAAAGTAATTGGCCAACAAGAGGCGGTTAAAGCTATTAGCGCGGCAGTCAAGCGCTCTAAAGCAGGTATTCAAGATCCCAATAAACCGATTGGATCTTTTTTATTTTTAGGACCAACAGGCGTGGGTAAGACTGAGTTATCAAAAATATTAGCTGAATTTCTATTTAATGATCCAAAATCTGTTTTACGGATTGATATGTCTGAATATATGGAAAAACATGCGGTAAGTCGTTTAATAGGTGCCCCTCCTGGATACGTGGGGTATGATCAGGGAGGTGTGTTGACAGAGTCTATCAGACGAAAACCCTATCAAGTAATTTTATTTGATGAAATTGAAAAGGCCCATCTGGAAGTATTTAATCTTCTATTACAAGTTATTGATGAAGGACGACTAACAGATAGTCACGGACGAACGGTTGACTTTAAGAATACAATTATTATTTTAACAAGCAATATTGGCGGCGATATCATTGCTTCTAATCAAAATACTCATGCAGAGATAAGCAAAGACACCAAAGATCAGGTGATGAAAATAGTTCAGCAAAGTTTTCGACCTGAATTTATTAATCGGCTTGATGACATCATTCTTTTTAATGCTTTGGATCGACAAGCAGTGAATGAAATTGCAAAATTACAACTTCATCGTTTTAGCATTCTTTTGAAAGAAAGAGGCTTGGATATTTATTTTGATGACAGCGTTGTTAAATGGATAGTAAAGAGAGGATTTGATCCAGTATACGGAGCCCGCCCAATTAAAAGAGCTATCCAACAATATATACAAGATCCTTTGGCTGATAAAATGATTAACAATCAATTAACGTCAGTAAAAGAAATTCAAGTTAAAGTGATAAAAGATATTATTGATTTTTCTGCAGTGCCTATGCAGCAGGCGGCTTAAAAGATAATATTATTTATTTATGCTGTCTTTAATTATAAATAAATAATTATTCTTTTGTTTAGCTATCACTAATTTTAGATTTATATTGATAATCTGAATTTGTTAGTTGATCTGGATCAATTTTGTTAAGCTGGATTGATAAAAATTACATTTATATTGTAAAAATATAATGCTTTCGTATACGATAGAAATAAAAGAATATTTAGGTAAATGAAAAAAGTTAACAGCAAGAATAATGTGAAAAGAGATATTGTTATCATCGGTGGAGGTCCGGCAGGGTTAAGCCTCGCTTGTTCACTTGCAGATACAAGTCTTAAAATTACCATCATTGAAAAACAATCTGTAAAATACCTATCCTCACCATCTTATGACGGAAGAGAAATTGCGCTTACTCATTTTTCTAAAAAAATACTGGAAGATCTTGGAGTATGGAAACGCATTCCTCCTAACCCCATATCACCCATTAAGGAGGCGAAGGTATTGGATGGAAATTCTTCTTATGTCTTGCATTTTGATTCTCACAAGGTTCACAAGGAGGCTTTGGGATATCTTGTTTCGAATCATCTCATTAAAAAAGCTCTTTATGAAAAGGTTATTACAAGACCAAATATTGAAGTAATTACCAATACTTCTGTTGTTGAAGTAAATTCAAGAAAACAATACGCCACCGTTAAAACATCGGATAAAAAAACAATACGCGCTCCTTTAATTGTTGCAGCAGATAGCCGTTTTTCTCAAACACGTGAGAATATGGGAATATCAGCATCCATATATGATTTTGAACGTGTGGCAATTGTATGTCGAATGCAACATGAAAAACGACATCATAATATTGCCTATGAATGTTTTCATTATGGAGAAACATTAGCAGTTCTTCCTTTAATGAAAAACGCCTCTTCAATTATTATGACTATTCCAGCGGAAAAATCTGAAATATTAATGAATATGAACAAAAAAAAATTTAATACCTGCGTTGCTAATAAATTTAAAAACAAATTTGGTAAAATGAAATTACTTAATAAACGTTATTCATATCCTCTAGTTGGAGTTTATGCAGATCGATTTGTTGCAAATCGTTTTGCGGTTATCGGTGATGCTGCAGTGGGAATGCATCCTGTAACGGCACATGGTTTCAATCTAGGATTAAGAGGACAGAACACACTTTCTTTACAAATAAAATTTGCATTAAAGAGAAAATTAGATTTTGGTTTGCAAAAAATATTGGAAAAATATGAGATGAAGCACAGACGGGCAAGCAAGCCATTATATTTGGGAACAAACGCCATCGTTAAATTATATACAGGTGATTCATTATTTTCAAAGATTGCAAGAAAGGCAATGTTGCGGATAGGAAACAATTTTACTCCTGTAAAGAACAGAATTATAAATCAACTAACGGAAATCTCGCTGTAGTCCTTTTGCCGGAATTGAACAATAAAAAAAAATAAATATTTAGTGGCATACAAGATTATATTTTTTCAAACGCCAATAGTTATATGGCCAAGGCGCAATAAAGCCAGCTACCAGCATAATGGGTGCAACCCACCAAGTTATAATAGCCCCGCCCGTTAATAGCCAGTCTAGAATATTCATAGTAAGTTCCATGATGATCATGGAAATAAAACTCATACCCAGAGCAGTTTTTATAGCACTTGATATTTTCATTTGATTCACAAGAATAATTGTTTCAAGAATTATGCTTGTTATTAAACCGTTTATTATAGCTAAGATCATAATAGCCAGAGTAGGCCAATATATATTTAGTATCTGAAAAAAAAAGATTGTTCCAAAATCCCCAATACTGCATCCTATAAGACACCACATTGTATTATACGAACTGCGTTTCCAGGTATGTTGACATCTCCAATGAAAATTTTTGTTAACTGTAGCTGACATATCAATTTAAACTATAGTTTAATAGATATAATATCTCTAGTTTTAATTGAATAATCGACTTATTCATTTCTACAATAACTATCCAGAATTTTGTAAATGAAAAATAAGGTTTTATTGATTCAGATCAATTTTTAGTAAAAAATATATTACGGTTGATATAGATCAATTCTTTTTATAAAAATAAATATACTAGAATATAAAAAAAATTTTTTATAATGAAAGAAATAAGTAAAGAATCTATAGATCAAGTTATACTTTTAATAAATAACAGTGAATTTCATAAAGCGAAAAAAAAAATAAACGAATATTTAAAAGTAAGTCAAAAGTTAGATGTTTTGCATAATTTACATGGTGCCATTTTACTTAAACAGGAAAAGTTTGGTAAAAGCATAGATGCTTTAAAAAAAGCACTAACTATTAATCCTAATTTTGTATCAGCAATGCAAAATTTAGGCATAGCATATCAAAAATTAGGTTATTATGATGAGGCACTAAAATGTTTTGATGATGCGATCATTCTAGAACCAAAACTCTCAAGTGTATATAATAACAAAGGCTCTATTCTAATTAGACTAAGGAATGATCTAGATGCAATTACGTATTTAAAAAAGGCACTTGAATTAGATCCAAATAATGCAGATGCATATTTCAACTTAGGGGTAATACATCAGAGTCAAAAAAATTATTCTGAGGCTATATTATTTTATAAAAAAGCAACGAGTCTAAAAAATAATTTTGTTGCCGCTTATTTTACTATGGGAGAAACATATAGGTTGTTAAATAACTACAAAGAAGCATTAGATTGTTATATCAAGTCAAGACATCGAAAAACTAATGCTAGGATATTGGAATGCCTATTGGTTTTAGGATTAAAAGATGAATATACAAAACAAATAAAAAAAATATCTAAAAAAGATCCTTATAATACGTGGGTAGCTGCAGTTAATTCTTTTTTATCACAACAATTCAGAATAAAAAATTACCATCCCTATTGTCCTAATCCTCTTGAATTACTTTATCAGACAAATTTAATAAAATATTTTGCAGACTTTGATGAATTTTCACAGGAATTATATGATGAAATGCTCCAACAAAAATTTGTATGGGCTCCTTACGGCAAAACAGAAATTAATGGATATTCTACTATAGAAAATTTGTCAGATTTAAAATTACCGAAACTTTCTATTTTAGAAAAAATTATTTTAAAGGAAATTAACCTATATAGAAATCATCACAAAAATAAGCGTTGTGATCTAATTAGAAAGTGGCCAAAAAAATTTAAACTTTTTATATGGTGTGTAAGATTAAAAAAAGAAGGATACAACGAAAATCATATCCATCCATCCGGATGGTTGAGCGGTGTTTTTTATTTAAAAATACCAACTAAAATAAAAAATAAAGAGGGTGGATTAGAATGTAGTTTACACGGGGAAAACTTTAAAATCTTTAGAAATTATGTTCCCACAAAATTTTTTCCACCCAAGGTTGGTAATTTAACATTATTCCCTTCATCCCTTTATCATAAAACAATTCCATTTCACTCCAATGAAGAAAGAATTGCTATTGCATTTGATGTAATAAAACATAACAATGAAGTTTGGAAAGCTGAACATTTTAGAGAATAAAAAAACACTTTAACAACAGTTGAGCTATTTCTTCGGCTTTTATCCTAATGAATTGCATAATAGTTCTAAACACTCACGTAAAGCTATTAAGAATACAAGAGAATATACACGATTATTAATTAAGTTACTTAATAAACGTTAATTGTCAGTATTTATGGTTTGGTGGTTAGATAAATTATTACGATAATAATAAAATAAAATATATTAAAGTTGGAAATTATTCGAAAATTATTTATATAGTTATTTCTATATATAGAATTATGATAGTATATTTTATATTCATATTTTTTTTAATAGTTAATTTATAATAAACATTTCATGAAAGTTGTAATTTTAGCTGGTGGTAAAGGTACTCGTATTACAGAAGAATCACAATACAAACCAAAACCTATGATTATGATTGGAAACAAACCTATCGTTTGGCATATTATGAAAATATACTCTCAATATAATTTCAATGAATTTGTCATAGCGCTTGGTTATAAAGGACAAATGATCAAAGATTATTTTATAAATTATCAATTCATTAATTCAGATTTAAGAATTAATTTATCTAATAAAGAAATTAAAATTCTTAATAGTAATAATGAAAATTGGATAATTAATTTAATTGAAACTGGCGAAGAAGTAATGACCGGCGGAAGAATTAAAAAAGCATTTGAATTTGTTAATAACGAAACAATTATGGCTACTTATGGAGATGGATTAGCTGACATAGATATAAATAATCTTTTACAATTTCATAAATCTCACGGAAAATTAGCAACTATAACAGTTGTTCATCCACCATCTAGATTTGGGGAGGTTGTTTTTGATGATTTAAAAGTAACAAGTTTTAAAGAAAAACCTTTAAAAGGTAGAGAAGGTTGGGTTGGGGGAGGTTTTTTTGTTTTGGATCCTCAAGTAGCGGATTATATTGAATCATACGATACTCCATTTGAAACGTCTCCCTTAGAAAAGTTATGCCAAGATGGAGAGTTAATGGCATATAAACATGAAGGTTTTTGGCACCCAGTTGATGTATTACGTGATAAATTATTGTTGCAAAGTTTATGGGATCAGAATAAAGCTTTTTGGAAAACTTGGTAAAAATCAATTAATTAATCACATAATATTTATTTAAATTAACTATTAACTGCACATTTATTTATTTCAATTGAGATAAATCTTGTTGGCTCTTTTTCTCATTATACTTGTCTACTATAAATGGATTCCTCCAAAAAAAATGAGATGGAATTATTGTTCCTGTAAAAAGTGCTTTACTTATACTAATAATATTATCATCAAATTGTGCTAATCGATTTTGAATAGTATTAAATTGGTCTTCAGTAAAACGAAATTCTATTTCTTCATTTGATGAAAATTTAAAACTGGATAACGATAATTTTGCATTATTATTTAACCATTCAGTAATATTATAATTAAACTCGTATTTAGGATTTATTGACATTCTATTTTTACCTAATGGGTTAAAGGAAATACCTAAACTATAATTGACAATATCATTAAATTGACGACTTTGAGCCTCATTAAATTGTTGCTTTTTATTTAATAAATCTTTTAATGTTGCAAATATGTATTCAGTCCACTCTTTCATGCAACTAACCATTACTAAAGCCTGATAATGATACAATACATTTATGCCTGCTCTGCCATCTAATAATTTTTTATATTCAGATTCTTGCTGATAATTAGCAATTAATTCCTCTGCAGAATCCCATAATTCGTCAATTGTTGAACGTCTATAAGCCTTACATATATCTTTAATACTATCAGGAGCATTCTCTATGTTTTTTAACATCATTTCTACAAGATCAAATAATTTTATATTTTGTTCTTTCAAAAATTTTTTCAGGGGTGAATAAACTTTATCCGTACTTGTTACACGAAGAATGAAATTAAATACGCGTAACTTTACATATTCGTCAAAAGTCATTTGTTCAGTGCCAACAACAACCTCTTCTGTTTCCAATATAATTTTTCCATTGCTTAACTTAGCAAAATCTCTAGGCAGAATTCGATGCTTCGATTTTAAATTCCATTTTTTACGTTCTTCATGAGGATACAATTCGGATCCTGGTAATAACATACATGAAAAAACTAGTATTTCATCTATTTCTGCATCAAGAAGAGTTTTAAGCGTATACGTATGGGCTTCATAATTATCACCTGGCAAGCCAAGTATAACTTCGGCTTTTGTTTGCAACCCACTATTTTTTATTGTTGGTGCTAAATCTATTATGTCCTTTTCACTTATATTATCTCTTTTAATATTGTTTAATACTTGTTTGTCCATGGATTGCACAGATAATGTAAGTACTAAAGAGCCACTCAATCTTTTAATTGTCTCTATAATGCGTTCCTTAGAATTTTTGCCTGTTGCTGCCCCAACAATATGAGGGTAGTTGTATCTCTTTTGAATTTCTATTATTGCATCACATATTTCTAAGTCACCTTTATGCATACCAAAATTTAAATCTGAAATACCTAAAGTAGTAATTTTGTCAGGCACATGCTGAGCAATATACTCAAGTTCCTTCTTTATGCGTTCCAAATTATATCTGTTCACTTTGTTAACCAGGTGTGAGCCATCAACACAATAAGTGCATTTAAAAGGACAACCACGACTCGTTTGAATAATGGGATCCAATTGCCCATCAAAAAATTTATCCATAAGTCTAGTTAGATAAGGAGAAGGAATATCTTCTAAATTTCTTATTCTTTCACTAGTATTACTAAATTGATAATTTCCATCTTTATTTCTAACAATGCAACTATCAACAGGTTTTGCAGAGATACTACTTCTTATTTTTTCTTGATTTCTTATTTTTAAGACATTTTCAACGATATTTGCAAAACCAATTTCACCTTCCTCTGTAATATAAACATCAACTTCTGGAAATTCATTCAACCATTTTTCTTGAGAAAGTCTGTCCTTAGGAAAGTTGGGTCCTCCCCATACTGATAAAGCATTAGGATTTTCCTTATGTAATAGGCTAAACATTTCACTTCCTATGTTCTGATTCCAGCAATAGTTGCTGAGTCCTAATATATCGGGGGGTGATTTGAGAATAGCCTGCTCTATCTCATTAATGTATTTAAATAAAATAATTTCTACTTTGGATCCAAATCGTTTAATACAATAACTAGCTATATAACCAATATTAAGTGGGACATTATTAGTAGAAACAGTGATTGTATCATAAGTAAGATCACCTAAATAAATTTTTATTGGTTTATTGTTCATTATTCAAACAAGGGTAGAAAAAGTTAGATGAAATTCTGTCTTTCATAATCTATGTTTTTTGAATTTAACTCATTTACTGATATTAATATCGAAAACATTAGAGCATTATATCAAAACTTAATATTATTTATCAAAATTAATTCTCTCTTTTTCTATTACTAATGGCCTATTTTTTATCTCTGTTAATATTGTTCCCACGTATTCCCCAATAATTCCAAGAAAAATCAATTGAACAGCTCCAAAGAAAAAAATACCAATAATCAGAGGAGGAATTCCCATTTCAAAGCTATTCCAAAGAATAATTTTGTAAAAAAAATAAAATATAGCTACAATAATGCTAAAAAAAGAAACAAGAAATCCTATAAAAGTTGCTAATCGAAGAGGAACTTTTGAGTGACTAACAAATGCCAGCATTGCACTATCATACAATCTATATAAATTATTTTTTGATTTCCCCTTTCTCCTTTTTTCCTGAATGTACTCAATTTCGATCCGATTTGGTGCAAATTCAGCAACCATGCCTCTAAAATATGGATGTGGTTCATTTAGATTTCTTACAATATTCCAAAATGATTTGTCAAATAAGCCAAAACCATTAAAATTTTTGATATGATCAGTTTCTGAAATACTTTCTATTATATTATAAAATATTTTTCTTAAAAAAAAGATTAAAGAATTTTCCTTACTTGAAGTTTTCACTCCAACAACTGCATCATAACCTTCTTCCCATTTGCTAATAAAATCATTAATTAAATCAGGTGGATCTTGTAAATCACAAAAAAATGGAATAACAGCATCGCCTTTTGCAGCAAGATATCCATATACACTTGATTTTATATCGCCAAAATTTCTAATATTTACAATAATTTTTACATTTTTGTCTTTATGTGCGATTTCTTTTAACAGTTTTAATGACTTATCAACTGAAGAATTGTCAATAAAAATATGTTCCCACTCATATCGGGGGTGAGCTTCTCTAATTTTTTTTATTGCATGATATACATCATAGATGTTGTCTTCTTCATTATAACAAGGTGTTACTACACTAATTGTTTTTTTTATTCTTTTTTTATCTTTATTTATTATATTGTTCATTGCTATTTATTTTATCACATTAATTAATAAACAACTTCCTAAAAACTTTCTTATCATTATCTATCTTCTTTGTTGAGTATTTTTTAGATATAATTAAGTATGAAGAATTTTTATTAACAACTTGAAACAGATCCATTAAAGAAATTGTGTTAATATAACGAATTAATGGCATATAAGCATGAAGGTTTAAGAAATCTAGCTGATGTATTCCGTGATAATTTGTTGTTGTAAGGCTTATTAGATAAGAATAAAGCCTTTTGAAAATCTGGTAAAAAAAATTATTTTGCTTTAACCCTTTGTTCAAGCATTTTAATTCTTTTTTCATCTTCATCTCTCACGCGGTGATAATATCGTCTTTTGCTTTTTAGCCAAAGAAGTTCGAATTTTACACCAAAAGGAAGTCCTTCTAAAATATTCTCAATTGCACTTTTGTGATATACTAACTTGCGTGTTTCAAATTTATCTATAAGATTTTTTGAGATAAGTTTTTCTATAAAAGATACAGAATCAAGTGAGATTGCTCCCCCAAGCGCTGTTTTTAAACCCTTGTCTTTTGCCTTTTGAAAAATTTCAATGCAATACTTAAGCATTTCATCGCTGTTTGCAAAGCTTCTATCATTATTCATTGAGCCAGTAAAGTCAACTCTACCTACAGTTATACTACTCAAAAGTTTTATATTTTCTAAATTTAATATTTCATCAATATTGTTATAAGCTGTTATTGTTTCAATATTAATAGCGAACTCAATATCTTTCTGATTATCCTCTGGTACAAACATGTCAATTGCATTAAGAAATTTACTTGAGGCAAATGCAGTTTCAGCCATTGGAGCAATAATTCCCCTTACACCTATTGACAGTGCGTTGTAAATATCTGTAACTGCTTCAACGCCACCAATTTTTACAATAATAGGCAAGCTTGTTTTTTCAGCAATATCTTTTAATCTCATTAACTCAGTCTGTCTGCTTCCCTCGTTTTCATATTCAGCTTTAATTTCAAAAACGCCAAATTTATTTTTTAATACTTTTAACAAATCCATCATTTCATATTCTAAAATATTCATTTAATTCTCCTTTATATAACGTAATAATTTTTCTAGGTTTTTTATTACAAGTATATTTTTTTTATTATTACTGCCATTAGAGTTAATTAAAATTCCCTTGCTATTGTAGTTAAGAGCCATTTGAATATCACTTTTTAAAGAATCTCCAACTACAATAATCTCATAATGTTTAACACCGTATGTTTCCGCAATTTTTGATAAAATATACGTATTTGGTTTTCCCACAATATAATCTGGTTTTTTGTTAGCCGATGAGGAAATTGCGCCTACCATTGCACCACAAGCAGGCATTTCACTGTTTTTTCCAACAGGAAAAGAGCCATCCTCATTACATGCAATAAATTTTCCTCCATTTAAAATAATTGATAAAGCAGTTGCTATCTTTTTATAATTAAAGTCTAAATCAAGACCAACAACAAGGTTTTCTGCTGAACTATTATCTACAATCTGAAGTCCATTACTTTGTAGATCATTGCGAAAACTATCAGAGCCAATAACATATATATTATTTATACCTGTTTCTTTTAGATATAAAGCTGTTGCAATAGAAGAAGTATAAACTTCATTAAGTTCACATTTTATCCCTAATCTGTTTAATTTCTTATGTACTTCTTTGCAAGTTTTTGATGAATTGTTTGTAAAAAAAGCTATTTGATATTTCTCTCTTAAGAAATCTAAAAGATCTTCAGCTCCTTGAGCTTTATTCTCTCCAAAATAAAGAGTTCCATCCAAATCAAATGCAAATAATTTTATTTTATGAAAAAATTTCAAACATCCTCTTCATTTTTATCATTAATAATCATGTTTGAACGAAACTCATCACGTTCAAGAAACGGATAAAGATCTTCCAATGGTTTTGATACAATACTTCCATCAGGTTTTTTCTCTGATGTTAATTTTGGTGCTATAGCATAGTTTTTTACTAACATCACCTCACATAATACCGCTCCGGAATAGGACAAGATTTTTTTGATTACCCCTGCCATTTTAGTACTTGAATCAATTTTATAGTATTTCAAGTTATACAATTCAGCAAGTTTAGAGTTGTCTGGAAAAGAAATTCCCGACGCTTCATTGCAGCCAATAAAGTTACCACTAAAAAATTGAGTTTGTGTTAACTTAATTGAACTGTAGCCGTCATTATTTAATACAAATATCTTTATTGGCAAATTATGATGCTTAATTGCTTGTAATTCCTGAAGATTCATTTGGATACTTCCATCTCCTGTAATGCAAATTACCTCCCGATTTACTGCTAAAGAAGCACCAATAGAGGCTGGCAATGCATAGCCCATCGATGCACAGCCTGAATTCCAGATAAATCTTTGCCCAAATTTAACTTTTCCAGCCTGGAATAAAACTACGCAAGCAGATCCGTTTGCCGCAACTACAACAGCATCATCATTTAATATAGTTGTTAACTTTTCTATAAAATAATATGGATTTACGGAATGTTGGTTAGGAATTTTATATTCATCTAATACAACAGGATATTTTTTCTTTCGTACTAGACACCATTCTTTCCATATTTTATTAACACTAAAACTTTTAGGTATCATTTCGCTAAGTTTACTTATAAAAACTTTAGCATCAGATTGAATTAAAATATCCCCCTTGATTGTTTTTTTATGCAATTCTGCATAATCAATGTCAACAATGATTTTTTTAGCATTTCTAGCATATGAGATCCAATCGTAACTAACTTGTCTAATATTGTTTCTTGTTCCAAGAAAAATAGCAAGATCTGTATTTTGTAATGCAAAGTTTCCTGCGCGACTACCTAGAGTACCTATTCGACCTATAAAATTATCTGATTGAGATGAAATTAAATCAAATCCATTAAAAGTTGACAACACAGGGATATTTAATAAGTCTACTAATTTAAGAAGTTTCTTTTCAGCCTTAGCAATTCTGATACCATGTCCTGCTACAAGAACAGGTCTCTTGGCTTTCTGTATTTCGTTAATTACTTTTAATATTGTGGCATCCTTAACTGTTAGGATAGAATTTTTAATTTTATTGCTATTTAAATTCAACTCATTAATCAATGCTCCTTGTACATTTAACGGAATGTCTAACCACACCGGACCTGGTCTACCTGAGGTAGCAGAATTAACAGCTATATCTAATTCTTGTTTTATACTTTCAGGTTCGGTTATCATTTTTGCATATTTTGTCACTCCATTAACCATATTAATTACATTAATTTCTTGATCGCCTAGTTGTCGTAAAGAAATGTCAGAGTCTGATGCCGTTGTTGTTTCATATTTTACTTGGCCAGACAAATATAAAACAGGAACAGAATCCAACCACTGCCCAATTACTCCTGTCAAAGCATTAGTCACGGCTGGCCCGGAAGATACAGTGACGACTGCCAAACTTCCTTTTGTTCTCGCATATCCCTCAGCTGCAATTGCAGCTCCCTGCTCATGATAGTTACAAAAATACTTTATTCGGCTTTCTCTTTTTAAAGCATCATTTAAATGCATTGCACCACCGCCTGTTACAAGAAAAACATACTCGATTCCATAATCGGCTAAATATTTAAAAATATAATCAGCTACCCTCATAATAATCCTCGAACTGTGTTGGTAAAAAGAATAATCTTATAATTATTAAAATAATGCATATTGAATTTTATTATCTCAACTCTCTCAACCCATAATAATGTGATTTATAAATATTTTCTATAAATATCCTGAAATTTCAGTAAATCATCTGGACATGATTTATGCCACATAAGATATCCTGGGTCGAATCTTGAAGATTTAATATTTTTTACGACAAAATTAGATGGCAAAGTACATCTATACAAAAGCGAAATAAAGTGACTTCTAACTTCATGCTCATAATTAAATATTTCATTAATCGCAATAGGTTCAGGATAATAAAAATCAACGCATGATCCAATTTCTATTCTAGCAACTTCATAAATTCTTTTCTCTATTGTTTCCTTAAACCTAATGATACCTCCTGGTATATGCCATCCTTTTCCTGCATAAACATCATCTCTCCAAGCTAACAAAGTGCGCTTATTTTTATCTTTTATTAAAAGATCAACATTTATAATTGGAGTAGTACTACTTATGTAATAAAACAAATCATCAGGCAAACCTTTTGATGGGTGTGGAACCTCTTGTTTAAGACGGGCAATTGCTTCTGTTATGTTCATTAAAGTACCGCAGAAAAAGGCTTTAAGACACTTACTATGTTGTTAAACTGGTTTTCATTGATTTTTTCATCAGAAAAAAAATCAACAACGAAGAAATTGTTAATAACATAATCAGTATTGCTAAGGTTATTAAACTTATGTACTGTTTTAAACAAGTTAAAAAGAAATTTAAAAGTTAAACTAGATAGTGACTGTATATAATTAATTATATTAGATTTAATTACAAATACGGAGAAAATTACAGAACAAATGCATTCAATGTTACATTTCATAAAAATATGATAATTTTGAAACTTTTTCTAATTTCTTAAGCTTCTCAATATGTTATACTAAAAAATATTTAAAATCATCCAAATTATTGGATGTTCTTTTCTGACCTAGTTAGTTTTAACTTATCAATTTTTTCAAATACTAGAAATCAACAAAAATAAAGGAGATTTTCAACGAAATTTTAAAAAATCCAATTATATTAAGATATAAACTTTAAAGTTGGCATTACAGAACATTTCATTTAAAATAGATTATTAAAAAGTTTATCTCTATAGTCACTCAAATATATAATGAATATATAATGAAGATCCTAATATTAAAAAATTAATTTTTTTTTCCGAGAAAATTATGAATTCCCTTAGATCTAAATTTGAAATTATAGTGAAATAATAATTTTGGATAATTAGAATGGAAAAAATATTATTTATTGTTCCGCCATATGTTAGTTATGAAAACTTTATAGAACCTAGTTTTTTTGAGGCTACAATGGAGAAAAATAACAAGATATATAAGAATCTTGTTGTTGATATGCCATTAGGAGTGTTATCTTTAAGCGCCTATTTAAAACATCACTTAACAGTCGATATAAAGGTAATAGATTTTAATATTATTATCAACAAGTTGGAGAGCTTTAATTTCAGTTCTTTTGCAGATCTTTTTAGTGAGATTCTTTCAGAGAAAGAATACCTTGATTTCGCCCCCAGTTTGATAGGAATATCTTCATTATTTATGCCCTCATACTTTAACACTTTAGATATTGCAAAGGTTGGACGAAAAATATTTCCAGATTCCTTGATCACTGCAGGTGGCAGTATGGCTACTACTATGTATAAAGAAATATATGAGGCAACAAATGATTTTGATACTCTTTGTTACGGAGAAGGTGAACTTCCTTTCTTAGGATTACTGAAAGCAACCGACAAGAAGAAATATCTCAAAAATAATTCATCATGGATTACAAAAGATAAAGTTGATAGTAAAGAATTGTTTGCACATGATTTTATTAACGATCTTGATGAAATACCATTTTATGATTATGATTTACTCGATGTAGCTGACTATAAAATAAATGATATGCTTGGAAATTACCCACTTGCAAAGAAAGCATCTCAAAGTATGCCTATTATAACAACAAGAGGATGTCCATATTTTTGCAATTTTTGTTCATCTCACGCTGTTCATGGAAGAAAGGTGCGTTTCCATAGCCTCGATTATTTAAAGAAGGATTTTGAGCGTCTTATAAAAAAATATGGAATTGTAGCAATTAAGTTTATGGATGATCACTTTATGGCAAATAAGAGAAGAGCTTATGAAGTTATTAATATTATGAAAGATTTACAATTAACAGCTTATTTTCCTTCTTCATTGACTCTGTTTTCGCTTGATAAACCAATGCTGACTGCACTAAAAGAAATTGGTGTTGACAACCTTGTTTTGTCTGTAGAATCAGGAAGTTATAGAGTTTTAAGAGAAATTATGCACAAACCTCTTAACCTAAAAATTATAAATCAGGTAACCAATGATTGTTATGAATTAGGAATAAAGTCAGATATTAATATTCTTGTTGGTCTTCCTGGTGAAACAAAGCAAGATCTTGAAGATACGCGATCATTTTTGAAAACTATCAAGGCTACATGGTTTAGGATAAATGTAGCAACACCGCTTGTAGGTAGTGAAATGTTTAACACTGCTATTGAAAAAAACTACCTTAAAGGTGACTATATGAGTAGTAACTACAAAACTTCAGTTATTGAAACTGAAGATTTTACAGCAAAAGAAATTGGAGAATTCGCTTATTCTTTAAATCTTGAACTTAATTTTGTTGAAAATAGTGACTTACGGTTAGGGAATTATGAAGATGCTTTAAAAGGTTTTATGAAAACACTAAAATTAAAGCAAGACCATGCGTTTGCTAGTTATTTCGCAGCAATATGCTATAAAAAGATGAATTTAAAAGATCAATACCAGACATACAAGACAAAATATCAAAAGATTCTTGATAAATCAGTGTTATGGCTAGATTATGCAAAACGTTTTAACCTGCCATATGAACCATCTGAGTTTAGACTTGGTATTAATATACTGGATAATGAACAAGTAGTTGCACAAGCATGATAGTTTGGTAATAATTAATTAATCAAATTATATTTTATTAGGAGCAATAATTGAAAAGTAATCAATTATTGTTTTCGTACAATTTCATTTTAATTTTCTTATTAAGAAATACGAACAATAATAATATAATTGATGGAAGAATAAAAAGAGGATCTTTCCAGCTTATAACCACATCATTATAACTAATTATTGAATCTCGAATACTATTTATAATAAATGACATTAACAAGGTATTAATAAAAGTTCCAATTATTGTTAAATACAGGTATTTTTTTATAGATATATTAGTTAAAGAAAAAGCTACGCTGGTTAAATAGAAAGGAAGGTAAGCTCTAGCCAAAATTAAGATGTAAATATTATTTTGGAATTTTATCTTCTTATTAATTTTTTTATTATAAATTCTATGAAAAAATTTGATTTTTTTTATTAAATTTGAAAATTTTTTTACATAAAAAAAAGTTATAAGAGAACCAAACGGAATAGAAAGAATAACTATAAAAAAACCTATCCAACCAAAAACATAGACATTAATAATTATTATTAAAGTATAAGGAATTGGTAATGAAAGTCCGATTATTGAAAAAATAAAAAAAATAAAAATATGTTTGTAACTAAAATTATTATTTGCAAGATATAATAAGATTTCTTCTATGGACATCAAAGTAGTTTATTAATTTAGTCAAAATTTATTCTCTCTTTTTTTATAAGTAAGAGGTAAATTTTTGGGTAGGATAATATTGATAAAATATATTCTCCTATTAGTCCAATTAAAAAAATTATTATAGAAAAAAAGGAAAAAATATCTATCATTAATGGTTCTAATCCCACCTCAAAAAATTGGCATGATTCAGAAACAACTTTAGAAAAAGTTCAACAAATTTTCATTAATCCGTTACTTTCAAACTGCCTCTAGACAATTCTTATCAAAAGGATTATCTGACTTTATAACTAGATAAAAAAATATCTTTAAATAACAAAAATAAAATACGCAATGAATTCAAATATATGCCGTTTGTGTAATTCTAAATTATTTCCAAATCCTTTATTACAAATGAATGGAATGCCAAAAGCAGCTCAATATTATCCAAAAGAAGATGAATTCTATGATGATAAAGGGATAATATTAAACATATTTCAATGCTCGGATTGTGCTTTAGTCCAGCTGAACACAAGTCCTGTTGAATATTTTAAAGAGGTAATCACCGCAGCGTCATTCTCAAAAGATACAAATGAATTAAGATTAAATCAGATGAAGAAGTTTATAAATGAATTTGGATTGAATGGTAAGAAAGTTTTAGAGGTAGGTAGTGGAAAAGGAAATATGCTTGATATTTTAGAAGAAGCAGGTGTGATCGCAGTAGGAATTGAAGCATCATTAAAATCAGTGGAGATTGGAAAGTCAGCAGGAAGAAACATGGTTAATGGTTACATTGGCGATATAGATAAAATTAATGTTAATCCATTTGATGCTTTTGTTTCATTTAATTACCTTGAACATCTGCCTGAACCAGGGACTATTATTAAAAATATAAATAACAATATGACACCAAATGCTGTAGGATTTGTTACAGTTCCTAATTTAGATTATTTATTACGAACAAAATGTTTTTATGAATTTGTTTCCGATCATCTTTCTTATTTTACTAAAAAAACTCTGAGGTATGCTTTTGAAAGCAATGATTTTGATATTTTAAAGTGTTATACAATTAATGAAGACAATGACATTGCAGTTATAGTTAAAAAAAGAAAGCATAACAGCATCGAAGCAGTAATTAATAAAAATGAAGGTCCTTTAGATATTTCAAGACACTACAAAGAAGTTGAAAATCTTATCAAAAATTTGCAGGAAATTGTAAATAATTATAAATCAGATAGTAAAAAAGTTGCAGTATGGGGTGCTGGACATAGGACACTCGCATTATTAGCTTTAAGTAAATTAAATAATATAGAATATGTAGTAGATTCAGCAAAATTTAAGCAGGGTAGATTTACTCCTGTTTTGCATTCAAAAATAGTTCCTCCAGAACAATTATTGCAAGAAAGTGTAGATTTAGTAATTGTTATGGTTCCAGGTCTGTATCCTGATGAAGTATTAAAAACTATTAAAAAAATGAAAGTAGGGGCCTCAGTTGCAGTACTTCGTAACAATAAAATAGAATTTATTATTTAATTGAATAAATCGTAGTAGTTAACTTGAAAATAAGAAAATATTAATTTGCAACTAATTCAAAAAAATATATTTGTAAGTGAAAAAAGTAGATTTTTTCAATTTTAATGGTTATTTAAAGCTTTAATATGTCTTCCGATCAAACTTTGAATGAAAATATCAGTGCAATTATTCAACCAAGAATACATTCTTCAGAAAAATCAGTATTAGAAAATGCAATTCCATTGCAAACACCATTCTCGGCTCATATAGATGTATGTAGTTTATGTAATTTTAAATGCAGCTTTTGTTTTCAAGCAGATACAATTGGAAAGAAAAAAAAAGGCTTTCCTCACGGTTTCATGAAATTGGATCTATTTAAAAAAACAGTAAATGATTTAAAAGATTTTCCAGATAGACTAAAAAAAATAAAAATTGGAAATCACGGTGAACCAACACTTCATCCTTTGCTTCCTAAAATGATTGAGTATGCGAGATCTCAAAATGTGGCAGATGTAATTGAAGTATTTACGAATGGTTCTAAGTTAAATCCTGAGTTAAACAAAGCGCTAGTTGATGCTGGACTCCAAAGAATAAACATATCACTTGAAGGTCTTACTAGCGAAAGATATCTAAAAGTAGCAGGTGCTAAAATTGATATGGATCAGTTAGTAGAAAATATCAAAAATCTATATGATTACAGTAGAACGACTGGTGATTTAACAATTTATATAAAAATTGTTAATCATCCCAGTGCATTAAAAAAAGAAGATAGTAAGATTTACTCTATGACAAAAGTAGAAAAAGATTTTTTCTATAAAACATATGGAAATATTTGTGATGAAATATATATCGAGAAGATTGTTCCTCAGTGGGCAGAAACACAAGAAGGAAAACAGAATGATGTTTATGTTACAGGTATGTATTATCAAAAAACAGTCAGATATAAAAAAGTTTGCCCTTTTATATTTATGTATCTGCACATTAATCATGATGGAATTACAAGCCCTTGTACCCTGGATTGGCCAAGAGAAGTAGAAATAGGAAATGCTAGTAAACAGAGCGCTTTAGAAATATGGAACGGAAAAAAACTTAAAGATTTACAAATAGCTCAGTTAGAGGGCAAACGAAACGAAATTCCTTTTTGTAAGGATTGCTCTGCTCCAATGGTATGTTGTGAAGAAAATTTAGATAAATATGTCGATGTTCTTTTAGAAAAAATCCAAAGATAGTTTAGATATAAAATCAGGTTAAAATGAAGATTCTTATTACCGGAACAAACGGATTTATAGGCAGAAATTTAAAAGAATATTTTCAAGACAGATATGAAAATGTCTATTGTCCAAAACGAGGGCAGCTTAATTTATTGAACGCTAAAGATGTATATGAATATCTTAAAAAAAATCATTTTGAAATAGTTATACATTGTGGAGTGACATTAACATCAGTTGAAGAAAATCTTAAGATGTATTTTAATATTGAAACATGTTCCAAATTTTTTGGAAAATTGATTTGTATTGGTTCAGGAGCAGAGTATGATATGAAAAATTACATTCCTAAAATGAAAGAGGATTACTTTGGAAAATATATACCAAATGATTTATATGGGTTTTCAAAATATGTGATTGCAAAAGATATTGAAAGTATACATAGAAATATATTTAACCTTCGTGTTTTTGGTATTTATGGTAAATATGAAGATTTTAAACGTCGCTTTATATCAAATAACATTTGCAGATTATTATGTCGTTTAAAAATATCTATTAAAAAAAATATCTATTTTGATTATTTATATGTTGATGATTTTTCTAGAATAGTGGAAATGTTTATAAAAAATAATGCAAAAAAAAGAAGTTATAATATTTGTACAGGAAAAACTATAGACTTAATTAGTCTAGCAAAGATAATCAATGAAATTGACGGAAAAAAAATGCCTATTATGATTAAAGAGGATGGATTAAACCCTGAATATTCAGGTGATAATAAGCTATTTATGAATGAATTCCAAAAAGTTGAATTTACTCCACCAGAAAAAGCGATAAGCGAGTTATATCATTGGTATAAAGATTCAAGCAGTATTGTATTCAATACTAGTATGTTTGATTCCGAAGAAAAAAAATAACCAATGAAATCTAAAGAAAAAAATTTTGTAGCATCTCTTGGTAATCGTCCTATTTTAATATGGGGAGCGCGTATGACAGGTATTGGTTTGTTACGTTTTGCAAAAAAACATAACCTGAATGTTATCGGTTTTGTTGATGTTGACTCATCTCTTACAGGAAGAAATATTGAAAATTTTCAGATAAATAAACCTGATTTTATTCCTTATTTGAAAAAAAAATATGATAATCTTGTTGTTATTGTTGCTGTTGCATTAAAAGAAGATGAGATCATCAAATCTCTTGTGGCTATGGGGATATCGGGAAATGATTGTTTTAATTATAGCGATTATTGTGATTGTTTTTTCACTATAGATATTGTTGGAACATGCAATCTAAAATGTCCATCTTGTGCGCAAAGCATCGATCAGATAAATAATCCAGTAGGAATTATGTCTTTAGATGATTTTAAACAAGTAACTAAAAAAATGTTAGATGAGGTGGATATTGTAACTCATGTTGGCTTATATAGTTGGGGCGAACCTTTTTTACACACACAACTTAACTTATTTATTGAACATCTTCATGATTTGGGAATCGCTGCCGCTGTTTCTTCTCATCTCTCGATTCCTTCATCTAATCAAATTCAAAAAATTGTAAAATCATCACCAGATTATTTAAAAATATCGCTTTCTGGATTTTATCCTGAAACTTATAACTCAACACATACGGGAGGTAATATAAATCTTGTAAAATCAAACCTATATAAGCTTAAGTATTATATGGAAATTTATAAATCAAAGATTTATGTGGATGTTAACTATCATTTGTATAAAAATAACATTGGGAAAGATCTGGATATGATGCAAGAATTATGTGATGAGTTGGGTTTTGGTTTATCAACTACATATGCAGTAGTTATGCCAATTGAGAGATGTTTTGATTACATCGAAGGCAAATCAGACGATAAAGTAAAAGAATTATCAAAATTACTTTTAGTTAATATTGACGAGGGGCTAGAAATAACAAAAAAATATCGAAATAAACCATGTCGCTATCTTACTAATCAACTAAATATCAATTGGGACAGAAGCGTACCTCTATGTTGCATTAGTTTTGATAGACAAAAAAATTCATCAATTATATCCAATGATTATCTAAAAGAATCCATCAAGGACTTAAATATCAAAAAAGAAAAGCATACTCTTTGCACAAAGTGTATGGGTTATGGTGTTCCGCCATATCAACTTGGAGTTAATCAGAAAGGATGGGAAATTAAAGCTAAACAAAATACTAATATTGAAAAAACTACGTTAGAGAAGTTATAATTGTCAGAAATCAATTAATTAATAAGGAATTATTTATTTGAAGGTGTAACAGAAGATAACTATGAAAAAAATAAGAGTTACATATGGTTTAAGTGTTCATGATGAAAATGAAATTAAAGCTGTAAATGCAGTTTTAAAAACTTCCACCCAAATGGGTAAAAATGTATTTAATTTCGAAAAAAAAATTTCAAAATTGTTTCAAAAAAAATATGGTTTAATGGTTAACTCAGGAACATCAGCACTTTTTTTAGCTCTAGAAAGCTTAGGTTTGCCTAGGTATTCTGAAGTAATCACCCCTGTTTTGACCTTTTCCACAACAGTATCATCGATAATTAAAAATAATTTGATACCTGTTTTTATTGATGTGAAAGAAAATACATATTGTATTGATGAATCTAAAATAGAAAATTTGATCTCAAAAAAAACTAAAGTAATTAGTGTTCCAAACTTGATTGGAAATATTCCTGATTGGCAAGTTATATACAAAATAGCAAAGAAATATAAATTGATAATCATAGAAGACTCCGCTGATGCTCTTGGTGCAAAATATAACAGCATTAGTACAGGAAAATTTTCTGATATTAGTATTACAAGTTTTTATGGATCACATATAATTAATTGTGCAGGTAATGGTGGTATGGTTTGCTTTAATAATGTAAAATATTATAAAAAAGCAAAATTACTGAGATCTTGGGGAAGAAACTCTTCTTTGTTTCAAGAATCTGAAAAAATAAAAAACAGATTCAATATTTCTTTAAATAATATACCCTATGATTCTAAATTTGTATTTTCTGAAATTGGTTATAATTTTGAACCTAGCGAAATTGGTGCTGCGTTTGGTTTAGAACAACTCAAGAAACTTAATAAAAATATTTCATTAAGAGAAAGAAATTTTAAACTACATAATAATTTTTTTAAAAAATATTCTCAATGGTTTAATCTACCCCAACAATTAAATAAAGTTAAAACAGGATGGCTGGCTTATCCACTCAAAATTAAAAAAAATAAATATTTTGATAGAAGAGCATTACAAATTTTTTTAGAAAAAAATAATATTCAGACAAGGGTGATATTCACGGGCAATATTTTAAAACAACCTGGTTTTAAAAAAATTAAAAAAAGAATTACCAAAGAAGGATACCCCGTAGCAGACGATGTTATGAGGGGTGGTTTTATGATAGCAGTTCATCATGGTTTAGATTTAAAAATGATTAATTATATTTATAGTAAATTTGATAAATTTATGAAAATAAAATGTAAAAAATTAATTTAGATAAGATTGTAGATGAAAAAAGTATTAATTATTGGCAATACAGGATTTGTAGGAAGTTGGCTTACTGAACTTTTATTAATAAGGAATTATTCAGTCTTTGGTTATTCATTGCAGCCAAATACAAAGCCTAATTTGCATAATTTGCTATCTCATAAAAAGAGAATTAAGTCACAAATTTATGCCAATGTGTTAAATCAGAAAAAAATGTTGACCTATATAATGAAAATTAAACCAAAAATTATTGTATATTTAGCTTCACAACCTCTTGTTATTGAAAGTTTAAAATATCCAAAAGATACTTATAACGTTAATATTTTTGGTTTAATTAATTTATTTGAATCATTAAAAATTATAAAATTTAAAGAACTTGAAAAGTTAATTATATTTACATCTGATAAAGTTTATAAAAACTTAAATCAAAAAACAAATTTTAAAGAAGATTCTGTATTAGGAGGTGACGATCCATATAGTGCTTCAAAAGCTTGCCAAGATATTATTAGTGAGTCGTATTTTGAAAGTTATTTTAATAAAAAGGTTTCAACTATTATTCTTAGATCTGGAAATATAGTAGGAGGAGGTGATTGGGCAAAACATCGCATTATACCTGATGTAGTAAGATCATTTTTTCATAAAAAAACTCTTGTAATTAGAAATCCAAATCATAGTAGACCGTGGCAACATATTCTGGATGTTATTCATGCAATTGAAATAATTATGTTATCTAAATTGAATAAAAATGTTTGTCAAAAATATAACATAGGCACTATGTTTGTTAAAAGTCATACAGTTGGTGATATGATTAAGTTTTACAAAAAATATTTTTCTTTAAAGATAATTAAATTAAAGCCTATCAAATCTATTGAAAAAGAAAGTTTAAGTATTAATTCTAAAAAAATATTTAGAGAATTAAATTTTAAAAACAAAATAGGGTTTAAAAAAATGAATATTTTAACTGCTAGTTGGTATAAAAGTTTTTATTCTAGTGAAGATATAATAAAATTCACTAGAAGTCAGATCTTAGACTATGAATACTTTAATAAATAATTAAGAATATGTTCAGGATTAACCTATTGTATTTATTTATTTTTATTTTTTTTACAAACATTGTAAATGCTTCCAATTTAGATTCCAAAATAATTCTTGATAATGTAGATGATCTTTATCGCTCAAATGCAAGTCACGGGATAATTACTTTATCTGTGATAACTGTTAACTGGCAGCGGACTTTGATGTTGGAACAATGGTCTAAAGATGAAGATAAAAGTCTGATTAAAGTTCTTAAACCTAAGAAAGAAAAAGGATTGGCCACCCTTCGCGTTGATAAAAATGTTTGGAACTACATGCCGAAGGTTAATCGCGTGGTTAAGATACCATCTTCCATGATGTCTTCATCTTGGATGGGATCGCACTTTACTAATGATGATTTAGTCAAGCAATCACGTATGGCAGATGACTATACTTTTTCCATAACGTTTGAAGGTATGCAGGATGGCGAAGAGGTTGTAGAAATCACGTGCATACCCAACAAGGAAGCTGCTGTTGTTTGGGGTAAGGTTGAAGTTGTAGTATATGCTGATGATTATATTCCTTTACGGATGATTTATTATGACGAGGACTTATTATTGTCCCGCACTCTTGAATTCACCAATATTCAAAAGATGGATGGAAAAATGATTCCAACACTGATGAGCATGATTCCAGCAGATGAACCGGGAGAATCAACTACTGTTAAGTGGGAAGAAATTCAATTTGATGTTGCAATTGATGATGAATTTTTTTCTTTACGCAACCTACAACAATAAGGGATAATAAACAGTAAATGAAACTAGTGAAAATTAGTTGGCGAAATTTATGGCGCAACTCCACAAGGACGAATATAACGATAACAGCAGTTGCATTGTGTATTGCTATTTTAATTATCTTTCAATCTTTGATTATAGGTCTGATTGGAAAAGCGGTATATAATACAACCAACCTTGTGGTCGGGGAAGTTCAGATTCATGTAGCTGGCTATCTTGATGATCGCTCCATCTACAAATCATTAAAAAATGTAGAAGAGATTAGAGCCGTTGCAAAAGAAAATAATATTGGAATGGTGGAACGAAGCTATGGATTCGGCTTGATTTCATCAGGAACAAAATCGGCTGGCACGCAGTTTTGGGGTATTGATCCAGAATCAGAACTCAAATATTTTGACTTTGCCAATCATATCGATGAAGGAAATTTTCTAACAAAAACATCATTAAAGAAGGTTGTATTGGGTAATAAATTGGCTCGTTCATTAGCGGCAGAACTGGGAACAGAATTGGTAATATTTGTCCAAGGTGCTGATGGCTCATTGGGTAATGAACTTTTTTATGTAACGGGTATCTTAGGGAATGTAGCCGATAATATTGATAGAGGAGCAGCTATAATTTTAAGGGATGATTTTGATATATTATTTTCTACAAATAATCTTATTCATGAAATCGCATTAAATTCTAAGGGAAAATTGGAAGCTGAAGAAATACAAAAACTTATGTCTGCCAAGGCTGCTGGCGTAGCAGTGGAAACATGGAAAGAACTGATGCCAACCATTGCGATAATGACAGAAAAAATGTCTGTCTTTATGCTGACTATGTTTAGTTTAATATTTACCATTGCCGCAAGCCTTGGAGTTATGAATACATTGGTTATGTCGACATATGACCGGATGAAGGAATTTGGCATCATTCGAGCAATTGGAGCAACACCCTGGCTAATCATAAGACAGGTATCTTTGGAAGCAATCCTGTTAACTTTCCTTGCTTCAATTATTGGTACGGTGATTGGGTTGAGCATAGCAATATATTTGCAAGTGTACGGAATTGATATTAGCGGTAGAGGAAATCTTGCAATTGGAGGAATAGTGTTCGATCCAATATGGAGAGCAAGCGTTTCACTTAAATCTGTTTTTCTTCCAGTCGTGTTAATGACGCTGACCAGCATTGTGGCTTCAATTTATCCAGCAAGCATTGCAGCTCGGATTAAACCCGTGGAGGCTATTCACTACAAGCCATGATGATAAAATTTTTACTGATTTTAAAAATTGCCTGGCGCAGCATTTGGCGCAACAAAAGACGCACGTTCATTTCATTATTTTCCATATTGATTGCCACGTGCATTCCAACTTTTTTTGTATGCGTTGCGTGGGGTTTTTATGCAGGT
>Ga0187827_10001820_pt1 | contig 30221 bp, 28 predicted proteins | sample ETNtaG_39_FD_167969 | JGI IMG/M metagenome (GOLD analysis project Ga0187827, IMG submission 167969) | Marine microbial and viral communities from oxygen minimum zone, Eastern Pacific Ocean - ETNP2014_SV_150_PacBio MetaG (Illumina Assembly) | ecosystem: Environmental > Aquatic > Marine > Hypoxic...
TCTTTGGCAACTGAAGAACGGCTATTGCCCGAATCCCAATTAACGAGACCGCCATTGGGCGAGGCGCTTCACAAAGTGCCGCAAGAGCTACTGAGGCGGGTCGACCCCTCCCGCCGGGGAGACTTTTAGGGTCGATGGTGGTTGTTATCCACCCCAGCGGAGAACTCGGCTGCATTGTCCCAGGCCGCGATCTTCGCGGGCAGCCGGCCGCTCATCATGACGAAACGCGACGGCGCACACAGCGGCGAATTGGTATAGGCGGCATCGAAGACCACACCTTCGCTGGCCAGCCGGGCGATCGTCGGCGCCTTTACCAGCGGGTGACCGTAGCAGGGCAGAAACTGTGGTGCCAACCTAGATCGGCCATGATCAGTACGATGTTGGGCTGGGCGAATTTGTTGCTCATATACCTTCTGTTGGCGCAGTCAGCAGTAGCTGCCCTAGTGTAGGCGCAATATCAACGTATTTGCGCTCAGTGTCTCAACCCCATACCTAGCTGGCCGACTTCAGAATTCCTGCGGTGAGAGAACTCAGGCTTACCCTTTGGTGCCCGGCTGGATCGAAGTTCGATGGGTTGAGCCAGAAAGTGAACGCTTTTTCCAGCTCGGGCCATTCCTGGTCGATGGCGGCATACCAGGCGGTGTCGCGGTTACGCTGTTTGTACACGGTGGCCTGGCGGAAGATGCCCTCGAAAGACAGGCCCAGGCGCAAGGCAGCCTTGCGCGAGACAGCATTCAGTGCATCGCATTTCCATTCGTAGCGCCGATAACCGAGGTCAAACGCCAGCTTCATCATCAGGTACATGGCTTCTGTCGCAGTCGGCGTGCGCTGCAATAGCGGTGAAAGGTGGATGTGACCAACTTCTATCGAGCCCTGTTGCGGCTTGATGCGCAGATAACTGGCAACACCCACGGCCCTGCCGGTTGCAAGGTCGATGATCGCAAAAAACATCGGGTCCCGAGCGCCGGCGACACTGTCTACCCAGGTGTGATAGTCCGCCGGCGTCGCGAACGGCCCGTAGGGCAGGTAAGTCCAGTTCCGGTCCTCGGGGTCGAGCTGGCTCGCGGCGAAAAGATCAGCACTGTGCAGCTCAGCCGCTAGCGGCTCAAGGCGGCACAAGCGTCCCGCCATTACATCGGCAGATGGCCGGGGCGGTGGCGACCACTTGTCTACCGGGAAACCAATCGGCTGTTGCTGCATCTTTTTTGCTCCACGTTGCGGCTCTTGCCCAGTCCAGCGTTCTATGTGTCAGCCAGTTGACTACTTTACTTTTTTTCGAGTCTTTTGTGGCTGCCACCTCATATACGCAATTTTAACAATCAAGCAGAATGTTGAAATTATCCCTGATCTTTTTATCTATATCCGGCGCAAGATAATCCGGCTGGTGGGTGTTCAATATCAATTGGTAAAGCGCTTGGATTCTGCTCACCTGGATCGCATCCTATATTCTTTGACCACAACACTGCTTGTATTTGCGCCCTGAGCCGCAGAAGCAAGGTGCATTGCGGCCGATTGTGCGCCCCCCCGACCCCGGTTGTTTTTTGAATCCAGGCCTGGCGGTATTTCGCCGATGCATGACGTTGACCACTGGCCGTCCGTGACGCAGCTCTTCAGCCATTTCTGTCATTACCGGCCCAACGTGTTTGAAGAAACGCCGGTAACCCTCACACAGGTAGTTGAGGCCAGGTTCTCTTTCGGGAGTACAGACAAACCGGTTCCTGGGACACTCACCATGGCAGATAAAACAAAAATCACAATTGCGGCAGTATTTTGGCAGGCGTGATTCTTTAGCGCTACCAAATTGTTGCTGGCTCTCGCTATTAGCCAATTCGAGAATCGGTTGCTGGTGTATGTTGCCCAACTTGAATTCGGGTTCGACGAAGTGATCACAACTATAGAGGTCACCGTTGTGTTCGAATGCCAGGCACCTGCCGCAGTGCTTCTGAAAGATACAAAGTGACGGGCTTTGGCCGCACCACGCAGCCAGCGCCTCATCAAATATTTGTACGAAAACACGGCTGACATCGTGGCGCAGCCACTCGTCGAATATCGCGATCAGAAAGTCACCAAACTGGCGCGGCCTTACGCTGCATTTAGTCACCAGGTCGATGGGCGATTGTCCACCGGAAGCCAGGTGAGTGTTGCTAACCGATTGCCCCGTTAAACCAAGCTGCTCGACCAGTGGAATAAACTGGATGAATTTAACGCCTTGGCGTTTGCAGTATCGATAAACTTCAAGCGGCCGCTCACCATTGCGTCGATTTACAACTACCAGCGCATTATGCTCAACGCCGTGCTTGTTCAGGAGTTTCAGGCCTTGCTCGGTCTTGTTGTGAGTTGGCCGACTCCTCTTGTCCAGCCGGTATGCATCGTGTAGGTCGGCAGGGCCATCTATGGATATTCCGACAAGAAAATTATTCTTACGCAGAAACTCACACCAAGCGTCGGTCAACAACGTGCCATTGGTCTGCAGTGCATTGGTAACTCGCTTGCCAGGCGGCACATGTTGCTGCTGGATCTTGACTACCGAGCGGAAGAACCCAAGGCCTAATAGCGTTGGCTCACCTCCCTGCCAGTTGAAATGGATTTCCTCTGCTGCCGCGGGCTGTGCTTCTATCTGCTGGCAGATATGTGCAGTCAAGGTGCGTTCGGTCATCCGCCACCTTCTGTTGTTGGGGTAGAGGTTTTTTTTCGCCAGGTAATAGCAATAAGTGCAGTCCAGATTACAGACTGCCCCGATAGGTTTGGCCATTACCTGCAGCCCCTGCTCGGAAAAACTAGGCACGATCAACCCTGTCTCCTACTGATTCAACCCAGTCAAGCCGGTGTCGAATGAGGTATCGACAGACGGCTGGACCGGTGGTGTACTGCGCCAGATGAACGCATTCGATGATTGGAGACGTACAGTCAAACCTATATCAGAGACCTCGCATCCATTCCGGTTTAAGGTGTCCCTCATCTCCTGAGGCTAAAACAGTGTCGATGATATTGAGAACCTGCTCTTTATCACCAGGAAGATCAGAACGAATGGGTAGGTAGTTACTCGCATGATTTGAAGAAAAACGACAGTTTGAAAAATTGCTCTTAGCAACAATAGTGCGCAGCTCTTTCAGGAGTTGGAGTTTTTCAGGAAGTTCAAATTCACCGCTTTGCTGAAGGACAGACAGTGGTGCCTCTGGGATTACTGTCAATGTTAGTGCACCTACATAGGGTGGATCCATCATAGTCAGCAAAGAGGCCGTATTGACGGCATGCTCTTTTGATCTTTTGGTGCCCCCTACCCCGAGAAGAACAATGACAGAGTGTATTATTCCCGCTTCTCTTAAGCGTGACGCGGTTTCGATACATTCGTCTCTTGTTCCCCCTTTTTGTATCGATATCAATGTTTCGTCATCACCCGATTCAACTCCATGATAGACAATCCCCAATCCCGCCTCTTTCAACTGAATAAGCTGGTCAACCGTTTTATTCAGAACTCCCCGAGTGTCCCCATAGATGCCTACACGCTCAATCCAGGGAAGCGCCCGGCGAATTGCATTAAGAACAGAGAGTAGGCGACGGGCTGAGAGAACAAAAGCATCTCCATCACAGAGGAAAAGCCGTCGTTGGAGTGGACCAAATCTGGCATGTTCAAGCAGTTCTCCCTCAATCTCAGCCAATGATTTAACCCGGAATTTTTTTCCACGATACATCCCACAGTAGGTGCATTTGTTGTGGCTGCAGCCCTCTGTAATCTGGATGAGAATACTCTCAGCCTCAGAGGGAGGCCTATAGACTTGTCCGACAAGAGTCATTGAATCAAATTCACTAGCTAGGTCTTAATAACATTCAGGATTAAAGCTGGAGATATCTTGCAATCCCTTGCAACAGCCACAGGATACTCTGCCTGGCATCAAATAATTGCTCAGGCGGTATCAGTCATGAGTTACAGACGTCGGATATATTTTACGAGTGAGCAGAAGTCAGAGATATGGAATCACGTCCCATGAGAAGCTGATCGCGCGCTTGCGAACATCATTGCAGCAACAACAGTAAGAATACCCATGTATTGCACTGGTTGCAATATTTCAGCGAATAACATTGTGGCCAACAATGTCACGATCAAAGGTTCGGCATTAAACAAGACCGATGATATCACTGGCCCTGTGTGAGTAACTGCATAAAAGATCACCACCATCGCCGCCCCGTACAGTAAACCTGATGCCAGCAATGCATACCATCCCATCGCCGCCGTTGGTACCTGTAAATTTTCGTTTAAAACAGCACCGCAAAACAAAATTAGAGCAACGGGTATATTGGTATTTATATTGATGGTCATACTGGTTGCATACTTTGTTGCCTTAGGGATTAGAATGATAAAAAATCCGGCGCCCAGGGCGGCAGTCAGTGCTGCAACGACACCTTCCCAACGTACATTCCCGATTGAGGGACCGAACACCAAACCAAGACCGACAAAAGCGGCGGCAAAAATTGCAATCCGTCGGATGCCGGGAAATTGACGATTTTGAACAGAAAAGATGACGAGCACCAGCATAGGCCAGAGATAGAACAATAGTGAAGCAAGGCTCGCGGGAATAAATTTCATGGCTGTGGGATTCCCGAAAGATATCATCAACAACATAGCAGACATGGGAAGGATATATCGTCGCGAAGGCTTCGGCACCAGCCATTCACCTCCTTTGAAAGCAATGAAGACTGCACAGATCACTATGGCAAATACCGCTCGAACAGAACCGAAGAGTAGCGGGCCGACGCCATATTGATAAACCACTTTTGAAAACAATATGCTGACTGCAAAAAGACTAGCACAGAGGATGCAAAGAAATACCCCCTTAGTGAACGAGCCGCCTTTGCTAAGTGGAGTTGTAGTGCATGGCTCAATTTTTTTGTTCACCACAATTACACCAATTCAAATTTCAAGGGATAGGAATTTGCTTTTGGCAGATGTGGGGCCTTGGGCCATCAGCATCACCCGAACCCTACCGTTGCCTGTTTCACATAAACCCTGTTATCCCTAATGGCCATTTCACCCTCTCCTTATCTTTCTGTATTGAATCCATAGCACAAAATTTGCTCCTTTTAGTAGCTGTTTTCAAGCACCCATACCATGCAACAGCCACAGGACAAGATTCGTAAGACCGGGCAGGTCATTTTTTCTGTGTTAGCGATGGGTTTGCCTTTGATCAAAAGCGATGTTACGTTCTTGCTGTTACTTTTTTACGACAAATCCCGGCGCCGTGATAAAGAACTTTCTAATGATCGACAAAAGCATGCATGCTCCTAATTACCCGGCTGCCAACAAATAAGCAGTCTTACAGCCAGTACCTCATTTTATTTAGGAGGCCCAGTGCCCGCTTACCCGAATCCGGACCTTGTGACCCAGCCAGGTGAGATGGAAAGCTGGAATTCACCAGTCAACCGGCGTGCTAGTTTTCATAATCTTCACCGGATTGTCCGCTTTGGTTTCAGTCTTCGCGCCTCCAAAGTACTCGAATTGCCCGGCTGCACTGATACACGCATCGCCCAACTGAATTCCGTCCAAGACTTGTGTAACTCCGACATCTTCTCGGCAATGGTTATACTTCGGGGCGAACGGCTCGTGTATGAACAGTATGCGCCTGATTTTGCCCCACACCAAGCGCATACGATCATGTCTATCACCAAGACTATGATCCATCTGATCATCGGGCGTTGTGTAGAAGATGGCCTGATCGACCTGAGAGCTACGGTTTGTGATTACCTCCCGGAGATCGGTTCTGGCTATGCCGATGCCACCATACAAGACGTACTGGATATGAATATCGTCAACCATTACTCTGAAGATTATTCGGATCCCCACACAACGGCCCTGCTTCACAATGTGTCTATGGGCTGGCGGCTGCCTGCAGCCGATACCAGTCCGACTTCAAACCGGGAATTTCTGTGCACTATAGAAAGTAACGACCTGCTGAACCGTTCCGGGGAGGTGCATTACAAATCAGCCAGTACCGATGTTCTGGCTTGGGTCGCTGAGCGCGTCAGTAGCCAGAGCCTGCGAGACTACCTGGTTCGCATTGTCGAAGCAGCTGGTATCGAGCACACATTCCACATGTCTACGGATCATACGGGAGTCCCGAACGCCAACGGCGGTGCGTGTCTAAGTGCGCGTGACCTGGCGCGCTTTGGCCTTATCTTTACTCGGCAGTGTATAGGAGTCAATGGCGAACGTGTCGGAAGCCATGCCTTCACGAATGCTGCAAGACGCTGCACTGGGCCGACTTACCCACCGCCTGACAGCCACATACACTATGGCAACCAGCTTGAGACCGACGGCCGTTGGATAGGCCACGGCGGCTGGGGCGGGCAGCTATTGATAGTTGACCCCGAAACCGCAACAGTCGTAGTCTTCTTCAGTGTACTGGAGAATCAAAGCGCCTCCGATGATAAGTACAGTCGTGCTATCGTGCAGATGGCAGAGGACGTCATCGGGCGTTGAATATTATTTCAGTCAATTGGATAGCGCTTAATGAGCGATAACAAACTACAGGGCACTCCTATAATCTGCAAGGATTTGCGGAAGATCTACGAGCCTAGTCGAAGCACATTCTGCAGGGGTTTGGCCGTACGCTATCTCGAACCGAAGAACAGGAATGCACAGCCCATGGGGTCGCAGTCAAGAACGTCTCCTTCGAGGTTCAAATGGACAAATGAGGACCAGAGCCGGGGCTCTCTCCAGTGGCAGGGCCACTGCTAGCGGTTGTTCCGGGGAGGTAGGGTGTTTATTCTTCCTATGGTTTGGTGACACTGAAGTCGGTGTGACCTTGGTGATTACAACATTGTCCTAATGATGTACAGATTAAAGACGCTCAGGGGATACTTACATGACCGTATTAGATGATTTTAGGCGCTTGACCGGCAATATCTTTCTGGGGGGGCAAACCCGACGAAGCTTGTCAACGGAAGTACTGGATGTAATCGACCCGGCGACCGAAGACAAACTGGGTGAAGTCGCCGAAACCACGGAAGCGGAAATCGATGAAGCTATAGCGATTGGGCACGCTGCACAGAAAAAGTGGTGGGCCATGAGTGGCCTTGAACGTTCAGAGAGAATGCATGAAGTCGCCCACCGCATGCATCATATGAGGCCCAGGCTAGCTGAAGCCATGACCCGTGAGATGGGCAAGCCCTACAAGGAGTCCGCCGACGAGGTGGAATGGTCGGTTTCCGCCATTCGCTATAACGCCGAGGTTGGACGCAGTGATACCGGTCGGGTCATGGGCAACGAGATCCAAGGGCATCTGAACTACACGCTGAAATTGCCGCTGGGCGTTGTTGTGAGCATTCAGACCTTCAATTACCCTCTGACCCTGCTGGCGTGGCAGTCAGGTGCCGCGCTGGCTGCAGGTAACGCAGTAATCTGCAAACCGTCTGAGTACACAACACTAACATCGCTGCTGTTTGCTGAAGCGTATGAGCCCCTGCCCGAAGGTTTATTTCAGGTCGTCACCGGTGCAGGCAACGCAGGTAGGTATTTGGTCGAACATAAAGATACCAACATGATAGCTTTCACCGGCAGTGTGCCCACGGGTCAAGCCATCGGCGAGACCTGCGGGCGCATGTTGAAGCGCTCCCTGATTGAGACTTCCGGCAATGATCCGTTTGTCATAATGCCGTCGGCCGATCTGGATATTACGGCCCGGGCCGCCACTTTCTCAGCCTTCATGAACTGTGGCCAGATCTGTGTTTCCGCCGAACGCTTTTACGTGCACGAAGATATCCATGACGAGTTCGTGGCTAAGTTAATCGAAAATGCCAAGGGCATTCGCATCGGCAACGGCCTTGGCAAAGTGGATATGGGGCCCATGGTGTCTGAAAAAGAGCGCACACGTTACGAAACTGTGCTCGAAAACGCCATCGGACAGGGCGCCAATGCCATGCTCGGCGGTGGACGCCCCGCTCAGTTCAATCAGGGCTGGTTTGTCGAACCTACGGTGCTGTCTGAGTGTCGTCAGCAGATGGATATTTTCAATAACGAGAGCTTCGGCCCCGTAGCACCCATTTGCAAAATAAAAAGCTTCGAGGAAGGCATTGAGTTGGCTAATGATTCTAGATTCGGACTGGGCGCTAATATCTATACTCGTGATTTAAGGGAAGCGGTTCGTGCCACGGAACAACTCGAGGCCGGCATGGTGTGGGTCAACGCGCCCCTACTGGACAATGACGCCGGTCCGTTTGGTGGCACTAAAATGTCGGGTCAGGGCCGCCAATTAGGCCCGGAGGGGATCGAAACCTTCCGTGAGACCAAGTTCGTCATGATCGATCCAGATTGTACAGATACCCAGGATAGCTGGTGGTTTCCCTACAAGGACGACGAAAGTTTTTTGGGATAAGCATGAAATCAACCAGTTATATGTAGTTACTTCGTTACCACAGAAACCAAGGTCGAAGAGATTGTCCAACTTCCCTCTCGGCGAATAACATTACTACTTATCGGATGACTGACCAACAGACACAACCGCAAATCACCTGTCGGAATCTGTGGAAAATCTTCGGAGCCAACCCCGGGCGCATTCTGCAGGAGCTTGACCCCGCGCTATCCCGAGCCGAAGTGCAGCAACGCACAGGCCATGTGGTCGCAGTTAAAAACGTCTCCTTCGAGGTTCAAAAGGGAGAGACGTTTGTAGTCATGGGGCTCTCGGGAAGCGGTAAGTCCACCTTGGTGCGGTGCATTTCGCGCCTGGTCGAACCGACCAAGGGCACGGTAGAAATCGATCGGGACGAGATCATGGCCATGAATCAGCGGCAATTGATTGAACTCCGACGCCATCGTATGAGCATGGTTTTCCAACATTTTGGACTACTTCCACATCGAAGAGTACTAGACAACATCAGCTATGGACTAGAAGTACGCGGCATGTCCAAGAAGGATCGAGAGCAAAAAGCCAGTGAAGTGCTCGAGATGGTGGGCCTCGAAGGATGGGGGGGGCACTATCCGCGGGAATTATCTGGCGGGATGCAACAACGTGTGGGCCTTGCCCGTGCACTGGCAGTCGATCCTGAAATTATGTTGTTCGATGAACCGTTCAGTGCACTCGATCCACTGATCCGTCGGGAGATGCAGGATGAACTGCTGAAGCTACAGGCGGTAGTCCGCAAGACCATGGTGTTTATCACCCATGATTTCCTCGAGGCGATCAAGATGGGCGACCACATTGCGATCATGAAAGATGGAGAATTCGTTCAAATTGGCACACCAGAACAAATTGTCGCGAATCCCGTTGATGATTATGTCAGGGCGTTTTCGGAGGACGTACCGAGACATAAGGTACTGACTGCGCGCTCGATCATGAAGACCGACTATCCCTCGGTTCAGGCAAATGAAAAGCTCGAGTCTGCACTCGAGATAATGGAACGCCTGGGTGTACCTGCAATTTTCGTACTTGGGCCCGATCGGAGTTATCTCGGAATACTGGAGAAGGAAAAAGCGCTCGCGGCGGACAGCACAGTCGCAGCCGAAACTATTGCCACCAACTGTGCACCAGTTTCACCCGATGCACTTGTTGAAACGCTGATTGTTCGCGCAGCACGGGACGATTTGCCCATTCCCTGTGTCGACGGCAATTGCTGTCTTGGGTCTGTTGACAGAAGTGCAATCATGTTGGCCTTGGATAGCCAACCTGCTTCCCAGCCTGATTAGTGAGATCCTGCGAGTCACTGTTTTAGTGCGATCTCATCCAAGTAGCTGATCAAATAGGTATTTAGGTTTGGGATTTCAACGCATTTCGAATCGAGCTGTCTTCACGGTCGTCCTCAGTACAGGTGTTCTCGTTGCTTCGATCGGATTGGCACATTTGACAGCCGGGCAGCAGGAATTTCCCCGCCTACTCGTTGATGGTTTCCCTTTCATCGACTGGGTGAACGCTGCCCAGGACTGGCTACGGCAGAACGTTCGTGGTGTGACACGGAGCATTGCCGGAGTTGTTGGGGACAGTCTCGACGCCGTTGAAACCTTCATGCTGGATCTTTCCTGGCCGCTCGTGGTGCTCGGATTTGCATTGCCGGCCTTACGCTACGGCGGACTCCGGCTCGCGCTCTTCTGTGTGGTTGCGATTCTTTTTTGGGGCGCGACGGATATGTGGGATTCTGCCATGGAGACGCTCAGCCTCATGTTTGTATCCGTGGTCATTGCCTCAACCCTCGGGATTCTTATTGGGATTGCTGCATCGCAAAGCAATCGTGTCGACACATGGACACGGCCAATTCTTGACACAATGCAGACCCTACCCGGTTTCGTGTATTTGACCCCCGCAATCTTTTTTTTCGGGATCGGTGGCCCACCGGCAATCATCGCTGTCGTCATTTATGCTTTACCACCAGCAGCGCGTCTCACCAATCTCGGTATTCGGCAGGTTCCATCTGAAACTATAGAGGCCGCCCGATCCTTTGGGTCTACATCCAGGCAATTACTGTTCAAAGTAAAACTGCCTCTCGCCTTGCCATCGATCCTTATGGGGGTCAACCAGACCATCATGATGGCGCTTGGGCTTGTTGTCCTCGCCGCTTTTATCGGGGCTGCGGGTCTCGGCTACGAAGTTTGGCAAGCGCTGCGGCGCCTAAATATCGGCTGGGGTATCGAGGGCGGATTGAGTATTGTATTCATGGCTATCATGTTCGACCGTATCAGTGGGGCCATGGGTTCATATCGGCGTAGCGAGCCGTCTATTGAAGAGGAGCGTTTTCGTTTGTTGCCAGTACGGCTCGTGAACACGCCTTGGGCCCAGAGATTCGAAAGTGTCCTGGGTCGTCTCTTTCGCGTCTTTGCCGTCTTCAGTCAGAGATTCGCACGATACGTTGCAGCGGTGTTTCAATTCGTGCTCCAGTTAGTGAGTTCCACGGTCGCAGACCGGGTTGAAACATACTTTTTGCGGCATACTTTTTTGCTCATGAGCATTTCACTACTAGTCATCCTTTATCTCTTTGATGCCTATGTCTTGAGTCTGGGAGATTTTCCTACCGATTGGGAGATTTCAATCCGTGCGCCTGCCGACGCGGGTCTTGAGTGGCTCAAAACGAATGCCACCTTTATAGCTTTCACTACCTGGATTCGCGGATTTGTATTTATCTGGCTTCTGGACCCCCTTGCGAAGTTTTTGCAGGCCCTGCCCTGGTGGTATGTGATGGGCTTTCTCGTCTTAGTGGTCTGGTTTTCGTGTGGGCTTAGCACGACGATCGTCGCCGTAGCTGGATTGCTGTTCATCGGCAGCACCGACCTCTGGCCGATTGCAATGTTCACCATGGCCCAGATTCTCGTGTCACTACTGCTCTGTATGCTGGTAGGCATTCCCATTGGCGTCCTAACCGCCATCAATGACACATTTGAGATGCTGCTGCGCCCCATTCTCGACGCTATGCAGACACTTCCCGCGTTCGTTTACTTGATTCCGGTATTGATGTTTTTCGGGGGCAATGTGGTATCGGCCGTGATCGCGATCATGATCTACTCTCTGCCACCCATCATTCGTCTCACTAATCTGGGTATCCGTGAAGTCTCGGGCGAAGCCATTGAAGCGTCGCACTCATTTGGAGCAACGTTCCGACAGACACTGGCTAAGGTACGACTGCCACTGGCGCTACCTTCGATCATGATGGGAGTGAACCAGTCTGTGATGATGGTCTTGGCAATGTTAATCATCACGCCAATGATTGGCGGGGGCGGCTTAGGTCGGGAGGTCTTCTTAGGTCTCAATACAGCCAACACCGGAATTGCACTACAAGCTGGCCTTGCCATTGTGTTTCTCGCAATCATTCTCGATCGCACCACCCAGGCCTGGAGTCTCAAGCGCCAAAAAGCCCTGGGTCTTAACTCATAACAGGTTGGTGTTACAGTTGTAAACTGAAGTAAGATATGATTCAGAATTCTGGAGCATGCTTTGAGCGTTATGATTTCGAGGAACTGATCAAACGATCAGTATTAAATCAAGGAGGGAAAATATGAAAATCTGGAGACTTATCCGTAAACTCAGTGGTGCCGTTTTAATTGCACTTGCAGTATTTGCTGCCCCAATGTCTTCCTATGCGGGGAAGGGAACTTTAAAGTTGCACGAGGCGGATTGGACAGGGAATCTTGTCTTTGCCAACCTCATGCAGGTCCTGCTGGAAGACGAACTCGGTTACCGGGCGAAACTCATCTTTATGCCGGGTGGGGCTGGCGCATGGGAAGCCGTGGCGTCAGGGGATCTCGATATGGGATTCGAAGCTTGGCCGAATTACAACGTCGGCACCAAAGAAAAGTATATGACCGAATACGGTGGTGATGGGTCAGTTGAACTGGTTACCAGGACGGGGGTAATCGGTGCCAGTGACTACTGGGTCCCTCGCTACGTGATTGAAGGCGACACGGCTCGCGGAATCAAAGCTGTCGCGCCAGACCTTAAGTCATGGAAGGACCTCAACAAATACAAACATCTCTTCGCGACGCCAGAGAGTGGGGACCGTGGGCGACTGGTCGGCTGCCCCACACCTGCATGGGATTGTAAAGATCAGCCACGCCTGGATGCTTTAGGTGTCGATTTTCAGGCTGTGGAACTCGGTACTGACACCGCTTTGTGGGCAGAACTCGAGGGCGCCTACAGTCGTGGCGAGCCGATCCTGATTTATGCCTGGTCGCCGATGTGGGTTTTCGCCAAGTACGATCTCGTCGGTATGAGTTTGCCGGAAAATACAGATGGCAAGTGCTGGCCGGCCTGTGGTTGGCCAACAGATAACACGTTCCATATGGCGAATCCTGGGCTTAAGGACAAAGCACCTGATGCGTATGCACTCCTGAAAAATCTGCACCTAACCAACGATCAGCAAGCACCCATGATCTTTGATGTGGATGTCAGCAAGATGAGCCCCGAAGAAGCCGTACGCAAGTGGATGGCGAGTAACGAATCCATCTGGCGGGCATGGCTTCCGTAGATCGAGTAGCACAACTAAGGTGTTGTATCAAAAAGCCCCCGATCATCGGGGGTTTTTTTTGACAAGCGATATCGACCGGGAGTCTCGGCTATGAGCACGGCGATCTGCTCAATCTTGCGCATTCAGAACAGTCCAGGATTTAAGGGTGAAGCCGCGGTCATGCCTCCGTCAATGGTAAAGCATTGTCCGGTAGCAAAGGCCGCATCGTCGGATGCCAGCCATACCGCCATTGCCGCAATGTCTTCGGGCTGGCCAAAGCGTCCAGCCGGGTGACGTGCAAGCGCATCGGCCTTAGCTGTTTTGGGCTCGTCTGCTACGGCAAAGGCCGCATCAGCCATGTCGGTCAGGATCCACCCTGGGCAGATGGCGTTGCAGCGTATCTTTGGGCCGTGATCCACTGCGACAGAGCGGGTAAGGCCATGCACGAAAGCCTTCGAAGCGTTATACAGTGCAAGACCGGGATCGGCCAGGTTACCTGAAATCGAGCCGATATTGATAATGACGCCGCCGCGTTTCATGATCGGTATCATTGCCCGGCAGGCCAAAAAAACACCCTTGGCATTCACACCCATTAACTGGTCCCAGTCATCGTCAGTCGTATCGAGGACTGTTTTTTCTATCTGGATGCCGGCATTGTTGACCAGGATATCCAGGCCGCCGAACCGATCCAGCATGTCGATCCGCAATTTGTCGACATCCTCGCTCGATGCAATGTCGGCTCGACTCCAGCCCAGTGCCGGCGGCAGATCCCCAGGACGATCACCCCGTCCACAGGTGGCAACATCTGCTCCCTCCGCCATGAATGCGTCAACAATCGCGCGTCCGATACCCTGACGGCCACCCGTCACAAGTGCCGCCCGGCCATCGAGCCGACTCATGAGCGGGTCACCGCAAAGCAGGGGTCAGCCACGTTTGGGATGCCATAGATTGCGGCATCGACGGCTCGTACCGATGTGATGGGCAGATAAGGCGACAGGGTCGGTGTGGGGATGTTACCCGTGACTGTACAGGTGATAATGACAGGCTTGCACAATTTATCTTCCTCCTGAAATATACAACGTACCCCGCTCTACAGACGCATCTGTTGAGCCTGGGCTGACAGTCCGCCATCGATGACCCAGAGCTGGCCTGAAGCATAGCGCGCCTCGTCGCCAGCCAGCCAATTGACCAGATTAGCAATGTCTTCGGGCTGGCCGTAGGCGCGAAGCGGATGGACATCTCTGACGGCCTGTTTCAGGGATTCAATGTCGCCCGAATCACCGAAGAAACTCTGCAGCATGGGTGTATCGACATATCCCGGGCAAACCGCATTGACGCGGATACCCTCTGGACCGTGATCACAGGCCATTGCCCGAGTCAACGCGTGGACAGCGCCCTTGGTGGCACAGTAAACAGCAAGGGAAGGGTCGGCAATAAAGCCGTCGTAGGAGCCAAAGTTGATGATCGATGCACTACCCGCGGCGCGCATCAATGGCAAGGCATGTTTACTGGTTAGAAAGGTGCCGCTCACATTGACGGCAAAGCTTCGATCCCATTCCTCAAGGCTGGTCTCCTCGATCGTCTTCTCGATCTCAATGCCGGCCGCATTCACCAGTATGTCGAGCCTGCCGTGATCATTCCGCACGCGCTCCATCACTGCCTGGGCATCAGGCTCCGAGGTAACGTCGTGGCGCAGAACGTCAACACCCGGCTCATTGAATGCGTACTGGGCAATGTCGGTGGCATAAACCCTGGCCCCTTCAGCATGAAAGCGCTGACAGATAGCCCGACCAATACCGCCGCATCCACCGGTCACCAGTGCAACCCGGCCTTTCAGATAATCGGGCCTGACTGCGCTCATCGCTGCACGGCCCGACGATAGGCATCAAGCACCAGACCATGAAAATGATGCACGGCATGTTCACTCATCCCACCGCCATCGGGGTCGACCAGGTAACGCCCCTGGTTGAAGGAGGGCGTCTGCATGCCCCGTTGCACGCTTTCCACAATGGCAATATCTTCCGGTTGCAGAACTTCGTCTACGAACTTGATGGCCTCGATCTCCGTCTCGTTGGGGGTGTCGGTCTCGAGAAAGAAGTCAAATATCTCGTAGGTTTCTTCAGGCCCCGCAGGATAGAACCGCCACACCATGAAATTGCCGCGCCCGGGGTAGCGCATCAGCGTGGTATTGGGCCACAGGTACCATACTGCGTGGTCAGTTACACTGGCCTCATCCACGCCATAGGCCTTGTTGTCAGAACGGCCGGCTTTGGCCATGTGACTTGAATAGATACCGTGGGTATTGACCCTGTATGTATCCATCTCGACCAGCGTGCAGAAATCGCGATGCGCGACCGGACAGTGATAGCACTCAAGAAAGTTATCGACTACCGCTTTCCAGTTAGCCTTGATCTGGTAGGTGAGGGTGTGGGCATAAGTGAGACTGGCAAGGTCGGGCGCATAGTTCATGACCTCGCTGGCCAGCGATTCGCTTTGTTCAGCGAGTGGTATGGCGTTTGGATCCAGGTTGATAAACACCAGGTGGCAGAAGACCTCGACCCGGATACTGTCCAGGCAGACATCGCGAACATTGAAGTTTTCGATCAAATCAGAGCGCCGGACACTACTCAGATGACCATCCAGGTCATAGACCCAGGCATGGTAGGGACAGGCGATGGCTTTCGTCTGCCCACTGCCCTGGACCAGTTCATGACCGCGATGCTTGCAGACGTTATAAAAGGCGCGCAGTTCGTCATCTTGACCCCGGCAGGCGAACACGCTTTGCCCCTGCACATGGGTTGCGACATAGCTGCCTGCTTCACGCAGTTTTTCCTCATGACAGAGAAACTGCCAACTTTTATGAAATACCTGTTGTTGTTCGATGCCGAGAAAGGCTGGGTCGAGATAGCTGTCCGTGTGCAGGGAGTAAGAGCGTGACGCAATGGAGTCGTATCCTCGACTGATGCAATGGTAGGTATCGGCACTGAGTGTTTGCTTCAACATAAAGAGCTCCTCGGTCCGTAAATATCTTTTGCAAGCGCAATTCCCGCTTCCCCGCCCTGATGTGAAAAGGGCTCCGAACCGCTGAGGGCCCGGAGAGGAAACGTACATCGCAATAGCTCAATTTCCCGGCGCAGGTTTGGCGAGAGCAGCTTATCGGTAATACCGCTTTTAAAGGTTAGATGACGATGTTGATTTGCCCTGACTACGACGTCTCGCACACAGTCCTCACCCGTAAAGGTTGGTGAGAAAAACCAGCTTATGGTGACACCGAGTGCCCGGCTGATTGAATGAAGCGTCTTTATCGAGGGTTTTGATATTCCACGCTCGACCTGACTTAAGTAGCTTTGAGATAGCCCGATAAGTTGACTGAGTTTGGTGAGCGTGAAATCACGCGTCTTTCGCGGATCCCGTATCTCTTCGCCAATCCGTTCATAGCCCGCTAGAAGATTAGCCACGTTAACGCTTTGTTTGCCCGCTTCGACAGGTCCAGACTGGTCAGATGGTCTGACCAGATTCGGGAGTTTAGTTGTCTGACTCATAACTAATCATAGCTATGCATCAATAGATAGCTACGTAACCGCACAAGGTTCAGATTCACTCAGCATAATCCTTGAGAAGAAGAAATGATACCATTTGTTCATAATAGTGAAAATTAGGTTATAGTTATTCACAATATTGATGATTTTTGTTCTACTCTTAATCTGGAGCCCGCAATGTCGGTACTCGGCCATGTTGAGGTATCGATCATCAACAGCGGGTTCTTCGAGGTCTAGGTCGAGGTTGCAGATACCGAGATGTTCGCCGGTAACTGAGTGATAAACCGTGATATTGATATGACTGAAATAGATTTACCAAAGGATCTCGATACCCGAGCGTCAGGCCTCGGGAATATTGAAAATCATCGTGCTGGAGTCACCTGCACGGGTTGGCTGCAACTTGCGTCGACCGGAGTCGTCGGCCCATTTCCTAGAGCCAGAGAGGACAAGTAAATGAAACCTGAAATGACAAATTTTTCCGCTCAAGAATCGCGAATTGCAAAATCTGAAGATGATTTCCTGACCACCGAGGAGGCTCGATTAAAACGGGGACGAATTAATCGGATGTTAAAAGGGATGCGCAAGGAAAAGCCGAAAATAACGGTCGAAAGAGCACGGCTTATGACGGAATCCTTCAGGGAAACCGAGGGAAAACCCGTTGCATTGCGGTGGGCACTCGCACTCGAAAATGTTTTACACAATATCGACATACATATCCTGGATGAAGAGTTGATTGTTGGGCGCTGTGGACCTCCAGGACGATATGGCATCTTGTATCCAGAGCTGAGAGGAGCATGGCTGGAAAAGGGTATCGACAGTTTCCCAACGCGCAAAGAAGGACGTTTCTCAATTACCGATGAAGATATCGATGTTGTCAAGGAAACGATCCTGCCCTATTGGAAGGGAAGAACAATTTTCGAGATAAATTACGATCTTTTGCCGGAGGACACCCGCAAGGTTCTCTACAGGGAAGACGATCCATATTGCCCGAGTTATGCGGTAATTGATTCAACAACGGACAGAAGTTCCCAGCAGTGGGTGCCGGATTACGAAAAAGTACTGAAACGAGGGTTTATTGGGATAGAAAGCGAAGCCCAGGGAAGGATAGATACGCTGGACCCTTTGGACGCCGACAACAACTTCGAGAAGCTGGCTTTTCTTAAATCAGTGGTGATTGTGTGTCGTGCAATCGTTCACTATGCAAAAAGGCATTCCGATCTGGCCCGCGAAATGGCGAAAAATGAATCCTGCAGTAAAAGGGCTGAGGAACTGCTGGCGATCGCGAATGTTTGCGAAAAGGTTCCAGGCCAGCCTGCTGAAACATTTTATGAAGCAATTCAATCCCAGTGGTTCACCCAGGTTGGTTTCAGGTTCGAGCACATGCATGGTGGAACCATCGGCAACGGGCGCATCGATCAATACCTGTACCCTTATTACCAATCCGACATTGAGAAGGGGACTATTGATGATGATGATGTCCTGGAATATCTGGAGCATCTGTGGCTGAATCTGGCGCAGAATGTGACCTTACAACAATCGGGAGCCATATTTCACAATGAGGGGGTTCCACACTTCGAAGCCACCACGATTGGAGGACAGGATCGGTGGGGGCGGGATGCGACCAACGAATTAACCTATCTCATTTTGCAATCGAAAATCGAGTTTCCGCTTGATTACCCGGATCTGGCCGTGCGAATTCATACGCAAACACCGGATCGCCTGTTGGCCGGGGTATGCGAGTTGATCAAAGAGGGAACCGGCTTTCCAAAATTACTCAATGATGAAGCAGTAATCCCCTTCCTTTTGGCAAAAGGGGCGAGTATTGAAGAAGTAAGGGATTATTGTGTTTCAAGTTGCACCGAGGTTCGTCTGGTAAACAGGGATTTTTATATGACGGGCAATATGTATATCAATCTCGGTTCGGCGATGGAAATGGCACTTCACAGAGGGCGAATCAAGAAGATCGGGGATGAACAATTCGGCCTGGACACCGGCGATCCAAAATCATTTGCCACGTTTGAAGACATGATGAATGCGTTTAAGGAGCAGGTCAGGTTCTTGGTCAGGCATTGCTTCATTCAGGACCGAATCCACGCTTCCCTTCGACCTTCCTTTTTTGCATCGCCGTTGCAATCGTGTCTTCATGACCTTTGTATGGAACAGGCAGTGGACATGCAGCAAGGTCAGATTGAAGGTGGAATCGCCCCCGGGTTTTGGGATCCCATCGGGATTGGTACTGCAATCGATTCGCTTGCAGCATTGAAAAAGCTTGTGTTCGATGAAAAGTCCATCAGCATGGAAAGGATACTCGATGCGCTTGATTCGGATTTTTCTGACCAGTTGACTGAGCAGAGATGTATCCACGCTCCCAAGTTCGGGAACAACGATCCGTATGTTGATAACATCGGCAGCGAATTAGAGTCCTTCTTCCGGTCTCTGTCGCATGAATACACCAATCTTTCCGGCGGCAAACTGGATGTCCGCTATGTGCCGGTGACATCCCATGTGCCGCTCGGCAGAATTGTCGGCGCGCTTCCCAACGGCCGCAAAGCGCATCAACCGCTTTCTGAAGGCATGTCACCTTCGCAGGGTTGCGACAGATTGGGGCCCACGGCATCTCTCTTGTCAATCGCCCATCAAAAAGAAACATCCTATGCCGAAGGTGGAGAAGGTGTTTTAAACATGAAATTGACTCCCCAGATTGTGGCCGGAGAGGAGGGGACAAAGGCACTCTCAGCTCTCATCAGATCCTGGTGTGACCTCAAGATCTGGCACCTTCAGTTCAATATTATTAACCGGGACACCTTGATTGCGGCACAGAAGAATCCTGAAAAATACCGGAATTTGCTGGTTCGGGTTGCGGGATACAGTTCCTATTTCGTGGATCTTTCGCTCGATCTTCAAAATGAGATTATTAATCGAATGGAACACGGCGCATCTTGTTGATGGCCGAGGCGGAAGATAGATTAGACGCCTCTTTGGAGCGTTGGGAAAAGTCTGGGTGGGTATTTAGTATCCAACGGTTTTCCCTCCATGACGGACCCGGCATTAGGAACATTGTATTCTTGAAGGGGTGTCCGCTGGCATGCGTATGGTGCTCGAATCCAGAGTCCCGCTTGAAAAGCCCTCAAGTGTTGCTCAAAGAGGAGCTGTGTCTGGGCTTTGATGCTTGTGGATTATGCAGAGATTCCTGCGCTGAAGGGGCGCTGAAAGCTAACGGGAACGGCAAGGCCCGAATCGACTGGCCCCTCTGTAATCACTGTGGCGCCTGTGCTGTCGCATGTCCGGTGACCGCCCTGGAAATGGCCGGCCGCAAAATGATGGTGCGAGAAGTCGTCGATGATGTAGAGAAAGACGGGGGTTTTCACTTTCGCTCCGGTGGTGGCATCACCGTGAGCGGGGGTGAACCCATCATGCAGGCGGACTTCGTTAGTTGTCTTTTGTCGAGTTGTAAAGAAAGGCTAATTGACACTGCTGTCGAAACGGCCGGATATGGGTCCTGGAAGAACCTGTCCAAGACAGTCCGGAACGCAGATTTGGTCTTTTACGATATCAAGAGTTTGGACCCCACAAAGCACAAATTGTTCGTTGGGTTTTCGAACGAGTTGATACTGAAAAATCTGGTCCACCTTGCAACCCATTTTCCAGATAAGCCCGTTATCGTAAGAACACCGGTTATATCGGGTTTCAATGATACCGATGACGACATATTGGAAATCCTGGAATTCCTCAAACAGGTCAAGACAGTAAAAGACTACCAACTACTGCCTTATCACAAATTCGGTATTACGAAATATCAATATATTGGAAAACAATATCCAAATCCGGATTTGCAAGTGCCTGACAGCAGCAGAATGAACCAATTGAAGGCGCTGGTCGAGAAGAACAACCCCCTCAGAAGCGCAGTGCAATGAGGCGCCGTAAAGTAAGAATCCAGTCAGAGACAGAAGCTCGGCCCCTCCAGCCACTGCGACTTAGAATGTTGAGCTCTGATCAGTGCATGGAATTTCATGAGGCGTCGTTAAGAATCCTCTCGGAGGCAGGAGTCCGGTTCTTCAAAGAGGAGGCTTTAGATCTTCTAAGAAAGCATGGTGCGTGTGTTGAGGGTAATTTGGTCCGTATTCCCCGGGAACTTGTCGAAGAATCGTTGGAGAGTTGCCCGAAACAGTTCCCCTGGAAAGGGTTTGGTGATGAAACTTCCGTTACCGTAAAGCACGAGCCATTAGTGTCACCGGCCGTTGGCCCGGTATTCATCCAGGACATCAAAAATGGCAGGAGGGAAGCAGACGAAACCGATTATGCAAATCTGATCAAATTGATGCATACGTTAGAGATCTTCAGTATTAACGGAGGCCTACTTATTGAAATTGGAAAGTTGCCGCCCGAAAGAAAGTACCTCGTCATGATGGAGTCAATGTTGCGGCATACCAACAAGCCCATCCTTGGTTTTTGTTTGGAAGAGCCGCTGATAAGACAGACCTTGGGATTCTATGAGGCTGCCACGGGCGACAGTTGTATTTGGGACAAAGGCCATTATCTGGCGGCTGTTTGCACCGCACTGTCCCCGTTAGCTATGCCAGAAGATACAATTGATACCATCATAGAGTATGCATCGAGGAATCAGATTTTATTGATCACCTCCTGCATCATGGCCGGTATCACTGGCCCAATTCACCCCCTGGGAACGGCACTGTTGCAGCATGCTGAAATCCTTTCAGGCATCGTTCTGGCCCAGTGCGTTCGGCCCGGCTGCCCAGTGGTTTATTCCGTTGCATCCACCGCCGGATATATGCAGGACGCCAGTTTTGGTGGCGGCAGTCCTGATGCGATGATGATCAACGGACCCTGTATCCAGACGGCAATCGATCTCTATGACATTCCGATCCGTACCATGACTGGAATTAACAGTGCAAAAGATACCGATTACCAGGCAGGCATGGAAACCGGAATGAGCGCTCTGTTGTCCGGGTTGATCGGAGGCGGTATCTGGCCCCAGGCCATGGGTGTGCTCGATGATATTATGACGTTGTCCTATGAGAAGTTGATCCTGGACAGTGATACCCTTTCAAGGGCCATGCACGTTCGCAAGGGCTTCGAATTCTCCGTCGAAGCATTATCCGTCGATAGCATTATGGAAGTCGGCCCGCAGGGAAATTTTCTCACGCACGCTGATACCTTCAAGAATTTCCGTAAGTTGTGGACGCCCGAGTACATGAGTTGGGAATCAAGGGGTGCTTGGGAAGAGCGCGGAAGTGCCAGCCTCCTGGAAAAAGCAAACCAGGCATATAGCCAGATTCTTCAGGAAAGTCCGGATACGCTTCTTTCGCCAGATCAGGAAAAGAGGGTTACCAGAGCAGTTGCGGAGTATTCTTGATAGAAAATGTAGGCAGCGAAGAGTTCTCAATATCAATGTCCGAAGGTTATGCTGAAACGATCCGAATTTTGTGGCGTTACTGATTGTCACTGGTAATCTGAAATATGAACCAAACTAAGAAACTGCCGAGACCGGTAAGGCCATCAAACCGGTCTGAACTCGCCGAAGCGGGTCAACAGAGCGTTAATGTGGTTGATCTTCTTGAGGGCGATGAGCGCATTGGCAGCGAGATACGGGATTTGCGAAAAGCGCGTGATCTTACGCTCGCCGAACTCGGTCAGCTTACGGGGTTATCCCAAGGTTACTTGAGCCAGATCGAGCGCGGGATATCAAACCCCTCTGTAAAGGCGCTTTACTCGATCAGCCAGGCGCTAGGTGTAACCGTGAGCTGGTTTTTCTCACCGGTCTCTGCGGGGGATAATGGTTTGCAGGACATCGTAGTCAGAGCGAATCGGCGCCGACACCTGAAATTCAACAGTGGCATTACCGATGAACTCTTGTCGCCAAACCTGCGCCGAAAAATTGAGTTGTTGCGATGCATCTTCCCCCCTGGAACCACCAGTGGTTCGGAGCCCTTTTCACATCAGGGCGAGCAAGCCGGGATCGTCATTTCGGGTCAGCTTCGCTTGTGGATAGACGACCGGGAGATTGTTTTAAAAGCCGGGGACAGCTTTGCTTTTGAGAACGACAAGCCGCACTGGTATGACAATCCGTCTGACGAGGTGACTGTCGTTATTTGGGTGATAACCCCGCCCAGTTACTAAGTCTTGATGTGGGTAATAGCGATATCAATATTTAATAAACAACTCCGAAGAGAGCGCCAAACCATGGAAAAGATACTAGCGCTATGGGCAGTCCCCAGGTCTGCTTCCACGGCATTTGAGCGAATGATGCGACAACGAGGAGACCATTCAGTCCATGACGAGCCCTTTGGGAAGTCCTATTACTACAGTGAGGAACGTCGTGATACAACCCGTTATCCCGATATCGAGCCTGACTCACAGTACAATTTTGGTGTTGTTTTGGAGAGGTTGAAAAAGGAACGAGAACAGCAGCCCGTTTTTCTCAAGGATTTGAGTTATCAGGTCACGCCTGCCGTTAATGAAAAATTCTTATCTCACTTTGAGAGCAGTTTCCTGATCAGGCATCCCGCAAAGATGCTTCCCTCCCTGTTCCATCACTGGCCTGACTTTAGCTTAGAAGAAACTGGATATGCCGCACTGACTCAGATTCTGGAAACCGTGAAGGAGCTGACCCAAAAAGCACCTGTCTTAATCGATTCGGATGACCTAGTACAAAGACCTGAAACAACTGTTAAGGCCTATTGTCAGGCTGTGGATATACCTTTCATCGAAAATGCGTTGAAATGGAGCCCAGGGGTGCAACCCGAAATTATTCAGTGGGAAGGAGGTTGGCATGATTACACCCAGTCCAGTGAGGGATTCAAAGAGCGGAAGAAAAATGATTATGCCAAGATTGACGACCATGAACATCTGAAACGAGCGTACGAATATTGTTTACCCTACTACCAGGAACTCTATGAGCAGCGCCTTCGGATTCAATAGCTTTGGAAAATTGCTAGGGATAGGAATTTTCTTTTGCCAGATGTGGGATCTTGCACCATCAGAATCTCCAGAACCCTGCCGTTGTCTGTTTCACATAACCCCCTGTTATCCGTAATGACCGTTTAACACCCCCCCTTCTCTAAGATTGACCATATCAGCAAATCCAACCACATCGCTAGATCTGCTCCTCAACCCAGGCAAAAGGATCAACGAGCCGACCTTCTCCCGCTAGATACCGCTCGATAATCTCGTGCATTTTTTGCTTTCCAAAAGAATCAAAGTGGCCGCCGTGCACGGCACTGATGGGTAACTCTTTTAGCCTTTCCAGGCTTTCCCGGTAATCTTGCCTGTTTGAATGATAAACGGTATCAAAGAGATCACCGTCATATATGGTATCCCCACTGAAAAGAAGGCCGCTCTCTTTTTCGTAAAGTGCAATCGAATCTGGCGAGTGACCAGGAAGATAAAACACCTGGAAAGCCCGATTGCCAAGATCAACAATATCTCCTTCATCCAGGTAACCGGTAAGCGGCGCAGGCCTGACCGTATATGATTCAAAAGAAAAACCGGAGTATGGCAAAGCTGTAAAAGTTTCTGTGCGCACAAACGCCGACCCCCCGGTCTGGTCGAATGATGGCATAGGATCATGATAGACATCGCTACAGGCCCGGTGCCCCAGCCGGTGCTCAAATTCATGGGCGCCACCAATATGATCAAAATGGCAATGGGTCATCACTGCAGCCACCGGTAATTCTGACAAATCCAAAAGCATCGGCGTCAGAGGAGACAGGCCCATCCCTGAATCAATCACGAGATTTCTATCCCGACCCTGAATAAACCAGATATTGCATCGCACCCAGGGTGCAACATGTTTCTCCCAAAGTAGTGAAACGCCATCAGATGCGTGGCAGACATCAAACCAATCTTTTGCCGCTACTGGCGCCATGATCGAAAAACTTTATTTCTTCGGTTCACTTCATTAGAAAAATACACGTATCTCTTTGGCCGGGTGAATTTAGGTATGACTTGGGAGATTTCCCATGCCGGATCAGAGTTGCCAAAGGTTAGAATTTCGCCAAACCTGCCTGCCAAAAACGACATTGGGGTCTTCTATCCTGGCAATTGTATAGATATAACTCCCTGTAGGGGAATGGACGACAATACGCAATGCTTTCATCCGATAACCGAAGCTTCAGTATCAAGATTCTTTCGACCGGGGGCGTATTCGAGGTGCCGGCGAATCGGACGATGCTGCACGTTCTATACGAGAATGGCTATGAAGTGCCGCTGGACTGCTTCAATGGCCGCTGCGGCACCTGTAAAACACGATATGTTTCAGGTGAGGGATAGGAATTTGCTTTTGGCAGATGCGGGGCCTTGCACCATCAGCGGATCCGACACCCTGCCCTCCTCCTATCAAACGAACGACGAAATAATCAGTCATGATCTCGACGCATCACATAGATTGTCTCATCATATATCTGATCTTCACGCCACCTCTGCACCATGGTGATCCGTTGGGTGATGTCGCCGTGCGTTTTGTGGCTGAATGACTGATCGTACTCGATAACAGAGACCTTGTTCTCGTCATCGAATGCGAGTGTCAGCTGCTCGATTGTTTGCGGCGCTTTGAGCCCGTCGAGGAAGTCCTGCACTTGCCTTCGACATGCATCGCGCCCAGCCAGCGGATCAAGTCCACTGATTCGGCGCACAATATCTTCAGTGTAAAACTCCTGCCACACCTGGTCGTTGTCGCCAGTCTGTTGCATCGCCGATAGGCGCGAGTAGTTGGATCGAACGTCCATTTAACCAGAAACTGCTCCATTTGAGATTGTTGTTGAGATTAAGATAACAGATGACACAAGTAATCTTTTCATCATTGTAACTTTTAATTTAATCCATAGCACAAAATTTGCTCCTTTTCGCGGCTGTTTTCAAGCACCGATACCATGCAGCAGCCACAGGACGCTCTGCCTGGCCTGAAAAAAGGGCGCAGGAACTGGCGCCTGTTCACACAATGCATGGGTAAGTCCCGGTGAGATTGGGTAGACTTCCTCTGTGAGTTTGAAAACGAGAGGTCTGTTGTGGGTCGCTCTGGCTGGCCTTCTGTTCGTAGTGTTCATCGCCCTTGTGCGGTACATCGGCAATGAGCTACACCCAATTCAGGCTGCGTTCCTCCGTTACCTGTTTGGCCTGCTGGTGCTGCTGCCTTTGTTTCTGCGCAGCGGCATGGGCTTGTTCCGCTCACGGCACATCCGGCTGCACGGTTTCCGGGGCTGTATTCACGCGTTTGGCGTAATGCTGTGGTTCTATGCGGTTAGCCAGCTACCGATCGCCGAGGTAACGGCCCTTAGTCTTATCACCCCGATCTTTGTGGTGGTCGGCGCTGTGTTGTTTCTGCGCGAGCGCCTGACCCGGCCGCGGCTCGTGGCGGTTATTCTGGGACTGGTTGGGGTGTTGGTGATACTGCGGCCTGGCGCCGCGGTTATCCAATGGGGTGCGATTGCCATGTTGTTCGCAGCGCCCATGTTTGCAACCTCCAAGGTGCTGACCAAATTCCTGGTGCGCGATGATTCGAGCGGCACCCTGGTGGCCTATCTGTCGATTTTCGCGACCCTGACTATGCTGATACCGGCCTGGTGGGTCTGGCAGTCACCATCCTCGTCGGATCTGATGTTCCTGGCTGGGACCGCTATTTTTGCAACCACCAGCCACCTGTGCATGGCCCGGGGGTTGGCGCTGGTCGATATCACGGTGACCCAGCCAATTGACTTATTGCAACTGGTCTGGTCGAGCCTGATTGGACTGATGTTTTTCGGTGAGAAACTGGAGATGTGGGTCTGGGTCGGTGCCGGGATCGTGGTTATCAGTGCGACCTACATTGCCCGACTGGAATCAAGGCAGGTATTGCCTAAAGAGGGTAAAACGGCAGGCCGCCCGAAACGCTAAATAGCCGATGACTGCCAAAGGTTTTCTGGCAGGTGGGGATCGGCTTACTACCCTCTACATCTTTTGCTGGTGTTTCCCGCCGATCAACTGATTCACAGCATCGCGATTGCCGGCTGCTGGTAGACCCGGACTTCCACTTCGTCACCTGGCTTGATGGTACCGGGCACATCGACAACGCCGATCACGCCGCGGCGACCCGCTGCCAGCTGTACCCATGCAGCAGGGGTCAGTGATTTACCTGAATGCGTGCTGTGCTTTGCCACGATTTGAGCGCCCATCTCGACGCATGGCGGGTTGTACTCTTCCACCAGCAATACCGCTCCAGAGGGAAACACCAGTTTGCTGCCTTTGGGCAGCAGGGAGAATTCTGGGATACCTTCGACGCACAGGTTTGCGCCCAAGGTTTCAGGCGCCAGTGGCTCGGATAACGCCAGGTGTTCAGAGATAAAAGCCAGCTCTTCTACCGAAACACCGGACCATTGGCGCTCGTTGCGGCGTAGTGTATCGGCGGGCTCCCATTCTCCTTCCCAGGCTTTACGAATGAAGCCCTGGTGTTTGTCGCCGGCAAAGCCGCCGATTTCGGCGCTCAGTGATTCCCGGGCTTCCTTGCTGAGGTCTTGATTGTTGCCGCTGTGCACCGAGACTACTTTCCCTGCCAGAGTCTTGCCTGGAAATTTCTTCATATGTGTCTCGTTAGCATGAATGCTCGCAGGTGCCGTTATTTGAGCCTGCAAGATGCATCCGGATCGGGCTCGGTATCGAATTCCCGGGCGTAGCGATGACCCGCGTAGACTGCCGCGGCAATCATGGCTGGCGCCTCGCAATCGCCGATTCGCCGCAATGAACGAAACGGCATTTGCGCTCCTTCCTCCATGCGTTGCTTTAAGGCCTGGTATAGCTCGTCTCTGGGACTGCGCGCGGTCACCATGATGAGTGCGCCGGCTTCGATTGACTGTTGTCGTTCGGTATGGATACAGCAAAGCGTCACCTCCCGACCGTCGTAGGCGAGCAAACTGTGGCCTGTCTTAATGTCGACTCCCAGCTCCAGCAGATTTTTCTGTACCTGGTAGTGTTCCGAGGTGTATTCACACCAGGCCGACACAACATTTTCAGGCGTAACTAACGTTACCGGCACGTTCTCGCGGCGCACCTTTTCTGCAATAACGCCACCCATATAAAAACTGTCGTCATCGAAAATCACCGTAGGCCCATCGGGCAACTGACCCGCCATAATGTCGTCGGGCGTCAAAATCCGGGCAGCTGTGCTCAGGGTGGTCAGTGGTTTAGGGTGCGTGCGCCCGAAGCCATCTGCTCGCCAGGTTGAACCAGTTGCCATAACCAAGTGATCTGCCCCTACCGCAAGCACTTCATCCACGCTGAGTTCACTTTCCCGGAAAACTTCGACATTGGGCATGGCTTCGATCTGCCCTAACCGGTAGTCGCTTACCCGGCGCCATTCCCCGAGGCCCGGTAGGGTAGATTCACGGGCCACCCGGCCGCCGAGTTCGCGGGTTGCCTCGGCCAGGGTCACCCGGTAGCCGCGCTGGCCCAGCGCCCGGGCCGCCTCCAGGCCGGCTGGGCCGGCACCGACAATCAGTACGCTCGCATCGGAGCTCTTTTGGGGAATCTGCTCGGGATGCCAGCCGCGACGCCATTCCTCACCCATAGTCGGGTTCTGGGTGCAGCGGATCGGCACACCCAGGCCATCGCCGGCGTAACAGATATTGCAGCCGATGCATTCACGAATTTCTTCCAGGCGTCCTTCTTCAATCTTTTTCGGCAAAAAGGGATCTGCAATAGAAGGCCGTGCGGCGCCGATAAAATCCACAATCCCGCGCCTGACTTGTGATGCCATCGTGTCCGGCGAGGTAAAGCGCCCGACTGTCACAACCGGCTTAGTAGTGACCGACTTGACGAAAGACATGTGCTCCTCAAGAGAGCCCTCCTTGATAAATCGAGAGACACCCATCTCCTGGTAGTAGTCGTTGATATTGATATCCCAAAGGTCCGGCAGTTCTGCCAGCATTTCCAGCCGATCACGGCGCTCGCTAGTAAGCGACGGATCTTCGCCATCGTCGCCACCAACCGAATAGCGTACCGCGACCGCACACTTCTCTCCAACGGCGTCTTTGGTATCTTCGATCAGTTCCCGCACCAGGCGCGCTCGATTCTCCATCGATCCGCCATATTCGTCGCTGCGGGTATTGCTGTGAGCCGAGAGAAAATGAGACAACAGATAGCCATGGGTCGCATACACATACACGATGTCAAAGCCTGCCTCTTTGGCACGCAGTGCGGCATTTCTATGCCAGCGCCGGAGTTCGCGAATATCGGACTTGTCCATCGCCTGGGACTGGTAGGGGTGGCCTGCCAGGTTGGGCATGCTGGCCACATCGATAGCAGTCTCACGGGTATAAAGGTTTGCGGTGCGGGCTCCACCTACCCATAACTCGGCCCCGGCCAACGCGCCGTGGCGGTGCACCGCTTCGGTCATCAAGGCGTGATCCTTGATGTCGTCGTCGTTCCACAAGGAAGCGTGTGGATGGGGAAGGTCGTCGGAGGCGGGATGGATAGAGCAGTACTCGGTGCAGACCACACCCCAGCCACCTTCAGCCTTCATTCCCCGCAATGCCGCCAGCATGCGCGGCCGCAGCCGGCCGAGTCCGGTACAGTGCGGTACCTGGTAGAACCGGTTTTTGGCTGTTACCGGGCCGATTTTCACCGGCTCAAACAACAGGTCATAGCGTTTGTCGCGCAAAGTTCTACAGCTCCTGATACTTGTGTTGGCCAGTATGAGTGCGGGCAGGGGTGCAAAACTGGCGGCCGAGCATGACATCAACGACTGACTTGAGGATTTGGGCGGGATGAGCCGATGCGCTGAAGGCGCGCTCTACCACCTGCTCAAACTCCCCTGCTACCGACTGCAGTGTGGCCAGCAGCAGATACTCTTTGGTTTTGAAATAGAAATTAACAATACTCGTGGACAACCCAGCTCGGGTCACCCCCTTGGCTCAGATGACATCGATAGTGGCTTTGATCAGCTGTGTCCGCCAATCGACTGCTGTATTGGCGGTGACAGCGTCAGAGATTGCGCTCATGTTTGCATGATCTGCTCAGTTGAGCAGAATAATGTATTTTGTCTGAGTATACAAAGATATTGTATGCCCATCCAAACCACCGTCAACCGACCCGATCTTAAGAGGTATTAGTCCTTTAGCAAAAGGAAATCACTGGAATCAAAACACAGCCACGCCGGGTCTCCGCTGTTTTTGGAGCCGCGGTAATCCTGTTGGGAGACATCCAGGGTATTACCCTCAGCCCCCTCGGGAATAATGCGGTAATAGGTGGTGTTCCCCCAGAAGGCGCTGGCGGCCAGCGTCACCGGTAAACCCCCCGTAGCGGGACTATTACTCAAAGAAAGATTTTCGGGCCTTACTGCGAGTGTGACCCGGTCACCAGGGCGCACTGTCTGCCGGTTGGCATCGACCGTCACGGAGCCCAGCGCCACAGACGAGACAACGACTTTATCGCTCACGGATTCGACAACGCCATCGAGCAGATTCATCTGGCCAATGAAATCGGCCACCTTCCGGCTGATGGGTCGCTCGTAAATCTCCCGAGGCGGCGCTTGCTGAAGAATCCGGCCCTCATTCATAACAGCGACCCTGTCGGAAAGCGTCAAAGCTTCCTCCTGATCATGCGTGACAAACACGAAGGTAATCCCCACCTGTTGCTGCAACATACGCAACTCTATCTGCATTTCTTCTCGCAACTTTTTGTCTAAGGCTCCCAGCGGTTCGTCCAGAAGCAGCACTTTGGGCCTTTTAATTAATGCCCGCGCCAGGGCGACCCGCTGTTTCTGACCCCCAGACATCT
>Ga0187827_10001821_pt1 | contig 30210 bp, 26 predicted proteins | sample ETNtaG_39_FD_167969 | JGI IMG/M metagenome (GOLD analysis project Ga0187827, IMG submission 167969) | Marine microbial and viral communities from oxygen minimum zone, Eastern Pacific Ocean - ETNP2014_SV_150_PacBio MetaG (Illumina Assembly) | ecosystem: Environmental > Aquatic > Marine > Hypoxic...
GAGTTTTTGAACCAATCAAATTATGTGAAAAACATAGAATCAATCTATCGTGAAGTTCATGAAAATAACAAATTGGGAATCGTCTGAGTTGAGGTGCTCCAGATTATACCGGGGGTGAAAAGGTGATTATTGATTACGCTACTCTGTTGATCTCGTTTCTTGGCGCCGCTGTTACGGCTGGATTAATTATCGTAACGGGCCCACTGCATTGGAGATTCACTCATGACGTCGATTTTGATTCGATACAGAAATACCACTTAGTGCCTGTTCCAAGAATTGGGGGCATTGCGTTGTTGGTAGGATTGATTTGTGGTGGGATTTACCATGGCTTAGCAGCGGATCAGGAGCTGCACCTTGCGAAATGGGCAGGTGTAGCCGCGATCCCGGTGTTTTTGGGGGGGATACTCGAGGATCTTAAAAAGGGCATGACCGCACGCGATCGCCTGCTGCTTGCGTTTTTTTCTGCCACCATAGCTCACTATGAACTTCATGTGGGCCTCGAGCGGATCGATTGGGAATGGTTTGATACGGTTGTGATTCCGGCGCCGGGTGTGGCTCTTCTCCTTACCGTACTGATGGTAGGTGGCGTCTCTCACGCGGCCAATATCATTGACGGATTCAATGGGTTACTGCTTGGCGTTGCAATTATGGCGCTTGTAGCATTTGTTTTTGTAGCGCAGCAGGTTGGAGCGACTCTGCTCGTCACTTATTTCAGTATTATGTTGGGCGCCCTTTTGGGTGTGTTCGTTTTCAATTTTCCTCTTGGACGGATTTTCCTGGGTGATGGAGGGGCGTATCTGATTGGCTTTTTCCTCGCTATTCTCTCGCTTATTCTGGTAAGAAATCATATAGCAGTGTCGCCGTGGTTTCCTCTTATGTTATTGGCCTACCCGATTACTGAGACAATTTTTTCGATGTTTAGAAAAAAGGTTCTTTCTGGAGTCCCAGCGATGGCGCCAGACCGGCTGCACTTCCACATGTTAGTCCATGAGTTGATCCGCCAGAGGTCAGACGAGATTTCACCAAAGGCCTGCAATGCATTGACTTCAATCGCCATGTGGGGGGTTTTTATCGTTGGGCTGGTTCCCGCAGTCATATGGTGGCAGGACACTAATAAACTGGTGTTCGGCCTCTTGGTTTATGTGGGCTTGTATTTGATCAGTTATTTTCGACTGAGAAAACTGGTTCTGGAGCAATAAGATTTCCAGTCCGGCCCGCGGGGATAAATTACTCTGGTTTGTCCCGACTCAACAGCCCAAGCAGGAACTGAGCTCTGGGAACATCAGATTTGGCTAACGTGTATTTTCAGTCTTTGATGACGGCCGCTATCTATCTGCTTATTCTCTTGGGCCCAGGATTCGCGTTTTGTTGGCTAGCGCGAGTAAAAAGAAATCAGTTTTTTCTTGCTTACGGCATAAGTTTCAGTCTACTGGTGTTATCTCAAGTCCCGTTGCGTTTGCTCGGTGGAACGATGGAGCAATGGATCGCTTTTATGGGAATAAGTTTGGGACTCTTGGGCATGTTGGGCATGAAGTTACAGCGCAAAGCCCCTGCATCTTCTCGAGGAAAGCTGAACTTGGCAGAATTGAGGAGTTCCACGTTTCGTGGCGTGATTCTAATTGTGGGCGTGTTTTCTGTGTACCACATGGCCGTTGGTGCATATACCGAAATTCCATCGGACTTCTGGGCGCGTCTGGGGCAAGTCACTGATCAATTAATCCTGATTGAGTTGAACAAATTTGATCCCACGGAGAAGATAATAGAGTTGGTAGACGATTCTTTTTATGTTCCATTGCTTCACGCGACCGTTGCCAAGCTGATCGGAGTGGTGCCTCTGGATATCGTGACTCCTGCTACGCTTGTTACGACGCTCATTTTTCTTATCTCTACCTACTACTTTTCTCTGCGTATTCAAGCACGAGTGCGGATTCCTAAGAAGCAAAAAATTGTCACTGCACTACTAACGACTGTTCTTACTGTTTTGGTCTATGGGGTGGCAAGCTTTTCATATATTCGTTATTACGCCTATTTTCCGCATATTTTAAACATGGCCTTCATGTTCGCAACGATTGCCATTTTTTTGGATGTGCTTGAGCGAAATGGAAAAAAAATGGGCTTGCTTGCCCTTTGTCTAATATTCGTTTTGGTAATGGGCATTGTAAATTCCCAAGAGGCGTTGCTGGCTTTGCTGTTGGGGGTAACTACTTTGCTGTGGCGAGTGGGTCGTATTGTTAATCAACGATTCAAAGGTAAAGAACGATATATTTGGCAAATAGGACTTATTGGCTTGGTGTTGATTTTATCTACAGCAACCGTTGTGACCCTGGGATATCACGAGAAGGCAGTAGCATTTCGGAGTAACCCGCATCTGTTTGATCTGGGAGAGATTATTTCCGGTCTTGCGGATTGGCCGATCGCTAATCCTCGGCTTCGGTTCTGGGACACCCTGGGATGGTTTGGGCTTGTGGTCTATGCATGGTTTTTCCTGCGATGGCGATGGTTTAAGCAGCAAGACTATGTTAATGGTGCGATGTTATCCCCGTTGCTGACTCTCTTTAATCCACTTTTCGTCGTTTGGTTCCTCCAGGTGGCAGGATGGGATCCGCTTTGGCGATTGGCGTTCTTAATGCCAATCCCATTTGTGGCAGCTTATTTGATGGTCCGATCTGCGGATCAAATCTTTTCCTGGAACTGGTCTATCTCAGCGTCCAGTGCAAAAGTGATATTTGTGACATTAATCATCCTGATCTTTCCAATCCAAATAGGGTCATTTCATAACGATACATCAAGGGTGCCAAGTCTTTCGAGTGTTAGCGCGCATAATGGAGCGCTGGTCTGGATCGATGTTATACGTTATCTGGATAGCTTGGAAAAAAGGGAGACCTTGATCACAGATAGTGTCACGAACTATGTCTTGGACACCGCGACAAGGCACCAGGGTTTGTTGCATCCAAAAGAGCGTTGGCAGCAAAATGATGACGTATTTTCCGGCGACTACAAGGATCATCTTACTTATTACAAACGCGACGGGGAACTCGTGATAGTCAATCAGCGCGATGGAGCGTTAAGTGTCAACGGTAGAATATCAGGCCACTGGCGTGAGGACATTCTCAAGGTGTCCACACTTTATCCGCCGAAGTTAGCTGAGTTTTTGAAAACAAACCCAGAGGAATTTCGACTTCTGTGGGAGGAAGATGGTATTTCGGTCTTCCGAATCACTGGAGATGAGCGTGGTTAAGGCGCTCCAGACCTATCTAAAGTTACGTGGCGAAGAAAAATGAGATCCAAAACCATAGTGATCGGCGCTCTCCAAAAGCATTTGGCGTTTCAGGACGATCTCTTGCGAAAATTGGCCGGGAAAACGCTTGTCCAGAGGGCGATCGAAAAAGCAGGAGAATTGGGGGTAAATGGCCAAGCAATCTATGTCTATACTGACTCTGAGATGGTTGCCTTATCTGCGGAACGTGCGGGTGTAAGCGCTTACCTTGATCCTAAACTACACCTTGAAGAAAGAGCCAGTGTGGAGAAGTTTTTTGAGTTTCTCCAGCAATTGAGCCGTAAGACGGATTGGATTTTTCATCTTTCACCTTATGCGCCATTGTTAAAGGTAGAGGTACTGCTAGAAGCGCAAAGGCGTATCGAGTCCGAGAAAGCGGATGTAGTGACGGGTGTGAGGCCGATAGTCGACTACCAGACTGGCACGGATTCAGAAAACCTGATGGCTCAATTTTTCAGAGCCCCGCTGAAAAAGGTGAAAGCGCACTCAGATGCGTTTACATTGATTCGGGCCTCTTCGTTAAAAAAAGATGCGACTGATAAGCTCAAGATTATCACCGTATCACTAGATGAGAATGAATTCGAGGTGCGAAGCCAACGCGATTGGTGGGTCTGCGAGAAGCTGTTAGAGCGGAAGAGAATAATCTTTAGAGTTATCGGGACTGATGCCGCAGGTATGGGACATATTTACAGATCTCTATCGTTGGCGCATGAAATTACGGATCATGAGATTATTTTCGTTACCGACACTAAGAATCAGGCAGCGGTAGATGAACTGGCCAAGTATGAATATCAGCTCAAGGTTTATGAGCCAGACTGTTTGCTGGGTGAGATAGCTGCTCTCAAACCAGATCTAGTCATCAACGATATTCTCAATACGCGATCGCGCGATGTGCAATTCCTCCAAAAGGGAGGCGCTCGGGTGATCAATTTTGAGGACCTTGGTGAAGGCGCGCGTCTTGCGAACATTACATTCAATGAACTTTATGACAAGCCGCAGTACGGAGGAGAAAATACTCGATGGGGTCATGAATATTTCTTTGTCCGAGACGAGTTCAATGACGCAAGGCCTTGCCCATTTCGGACTGAAGTCAGCGGAATACTCTTGGCATTTGGGGGAATAGACCAGCATGATCTAACTCGTAAGATTCTTTTTTCTATCGTCGATCTGTGTAGCGCCCGAGGAATACATATTTTCGTTGTTACGGGACCGGGTTATTCCGGTTTTAAGAAATTGGCGCAAGAAGTGCAGCCTTTCGAGAATATCACGATAACCCATGCAACCGGAGTGATTTCGCAATATATGGAGAAAGTGTCCCTGGCGATTACCTCTAATGGAAGAACCGTTTATGAAATGGCGCATATGAACATCCCCGCCATCGTTATCCCACAACATGATCGGGAGCGGACGCATGCATTCGCCTGTGAGCAGAACGGTTTCATTCCTTTGGCTCCCTATACGGAAGGCGCCACTGAGGAGAAAGCAGCAACAAGCCTAAAACGACTATTGGATTCTGTTTCTGAAAGAAAAAAATTGTACAATCGAACCGTTGATTTTCGTTTTGATCAAAATAAGAAGCACGTTGTTCAGCTAATAGAAAGTTGTCTTGACCGCTGATATGGCGGCGCCGATCTCAGTTAATTGGATAGAGGAGTCCCAGTGTGAGGGCACTGTAAATGAGCGATAACAAGTCTCTCGCACGAATAGTCAAAAAGAGCCTCCCAGAGGCTCAGTTAGAGGTAGTCTGTCCATATGTGATAGCTGAAGCGGGAGTCAATCATGAAGGCAGCTTGGATCTTGCATTCCGGTTAATTGATGAAGCCAAATCAGGCGGTGCAGATGCAATAAAGTTTCAGACTTATCGCGCAGATAGCATCGCAGTAAAAGATTCTCCAGCTTACTGGGACACCCAAAAGGAACCTACAGAGAGTCAATATCTTTTATTTAAAAAGTATGACACCTTTTGGAAAGATGAATATGAGAAATTGAAAAACCGATGTGTTGATAACGATATTGAGTTCCTCAGTACGCCATTTGATTTGGATTCGGCCAAATTTTTGAATGAACTCATGGAGGTGTTCAAGATTTCATCATCGGATATTACCAACAGGCCATTTATAGAGCAGATAGCAGATTTCAACAAACCAATATTGCTATCAACAGGCGCATCCAATAAGAATGAAATCGATGAGGCGCTTTCCTGGATAAGACCGGGTAAGGTAACAACATCTCTAATGCATTGTGTCTTGAATTATCCGACGAAAGACGAGGACGCAAACCTGAACATGATAACTGATCTAAAAAAGTGTTATCCAGACAACGTGATTGGATATTCAGATCACACGTTACCGGGAGATATGCATATTCTGGAGATAGCAAGTCTGCTCGGCGCCGAGATACTCGAAAAGCATTTCACCCATGATAAAAAACTGCCCGGAAACGATCACTACCATGCTATGGATAAATCTGATCTCGCGAAACTTAGATTGAGGCTCGACAGGCTCAACCTACTCGGTGGGTCATCAAGCAAGGCGTGCCTGGAGTCGGAAGCGCCAGCCAGACAGCACGCGCGTCGGAGCCTGGTGGCCCAGACCCAGATTTTGGCGGGTACAACGATAAAAGATGAACATTTGACTTGGAAACGTCCAGCTTCTGGGATCAGTCCTCGGGAAATCAAGGAAGTTATAGGAAAGGTTGCAAAGGTCGATATCGGTGAAGATGAGTTGTTGTTATGGGAAATGATCCAGTAAAACGCCTCGAGACAGCAGCAGATATTGACTCGCTGCTAGGTCGCTTGTTTTGGCTAAATCGTAGCCTTTCCGGGGAGGGGAATCGAGAGACGCTTCGTATTATTGAAGAGTACCTGCCGATAGAGGTACGCGAATATTCTTGTGGAGAAAAGTTGTTCGATTGGACTGTGCCAGAAGAATGGTTTATCCGGGACGCGTGGATTCGTGATTCAACGGGACGTGAACTCGTTCGTTTTTCGGATAACCCACTTCATGTGGTCAGTTATAGTGAACCTGTAAATGCGAGGATGTCTTTTGCCAAGTTGCGCCATCACCTGCACACTTTGCCAGAAGTTCCGGAGGCAATCCCGTACAGGACGAGTTATTACAAAAAAGATTGGGGCTTCTGCGTAACGCAAGATCAGTACCGAATGCTGAGCGAGACCAGTGGGGACCTTGATGTCTGTATTGATTCGCGATTTGAACAAAATGGCCACATGGTTACAGGCGAACTGTATATCCCGGGTGATACTGCTGAGGAATATCTTGTTTCGACTTACATCTGTCATCCCGCTATGGCTAACGATAATTTGAGTGGAGTTCTGACGGCTATGATGTTGGCAAGAGATAGCCTGGATCGTGGCCGTAACCGTGTTGGGTGGCGCTTTGTTTTTGCTCCAGAAACGATCGGCGCAATAGCCTATCTTTCTGAACATGAGAGCGATTTGGCTGCCGTTAGAGGCGGCTTTGTCTTATCGTGCTGCGGGGGGAAAGGACCCTTGGGATATAAGTCAAGTTTTCAGGAAGGCAGTGTCACGGATAGAGCCATCAAGGTTGCGTTTCGGGATAAGGGTATAAAGCCTCTCGAATACCCGTTCTCGCCAACCGGAAGTGACGAGCGGCAATATTCTTCACCGGGCTTTCGAATTCCGATGACTACCGTTTGCAAGGACAAGTACCACGAATATCGTGAATACCACACTTCGCTAGATAATCTCGATTTTGTGAACGGCGGGCAAATTCTGGAATCCGTGGAGGTTTACCGCAACGCGTTTTCCATCATTGAGCACAATCAAATCTATTTCTCTTTGCTGCAAAAAGGCGAACCCCAACTGGGTCGACGAGGGCTTTACCCGAGGACCGGGGGAGGAAACAAGCAGCCCGCAAATGCTAAAAAAGGTGAATCAAAAAACTACACCTCCATAGATGCGTTGTCCTGGGCCTTGTTTCTTGCAGACGGAGAAAATGATCTATTGACAATATCGGAGAAATCTAGGATAGGGTTTTTTGATCTACTCGAGATATTTATATCTTTAGAAGAAAAAGAAATGGTTGAGAAGCGCTAGGCTGTGTACTGTGCTTTTCGATAGGCCAATAGACGATTAAGTTAATAAGCAATCACCAAAGTCCCAAACAGACTGCTTTAAGGAAAATCAGACCAGATGAGCACCGATTCTGACCAGAAAGTTGATGCGCACTCGCATTTTGGCAAATTTTCAAAGTCCTATGGAGATGACTACAAAGAGGTCGCCCACAAAAAGTATCCAGCGAATCGCTATCGTCTGAATATCGTTAAGGACATTGTGCAAACACTGGCCCCACGAAAAATTCTTGACATAGGGTGTGGTACCGGCGACCCACTTATTGAAATTGCCCAGTTGGGTTTGGATATTCATGGTTTTGATTTTTCCAAAGAAATGGTCAGCCAAGCCCAACAAAATCTAGTAGAAGCAGGGCTGAGCGGAGATCTCGTTTTCCAAGATAATATGGAAGACCCCAATCGCGTCAGAAATGAGAGCTATGATTGCTTGGTCGCGTTAGGATCAGTCTATTATGCGCGCGATTTTGAAAAGACCATGGCCCGGCTGACCCAGCTGCTACAGCCAGGGGGGAGTTTCATTTTCAGCTTGCGCAATGAGCTTTTTTCTTTGTTTTCAATGAACCAGTACACTGTAAAGTTTCTCTTAAATAAGCTAATTCCTTTATCGCGGTTGTCTGATGCAGCACGAGAGGAATTACAGAAAGCCTTGCAGGCCAGTTTCGGTGAGCAAGGCATAAAAAAAATGTTCGGAAATGTTGATTCAGCTGGGGTGCATTCGCTGTTTCATAACCCACTGAATATCTCGGCCGAGGTACTTGAGCCCGTGGGACTGAATTGTGAGGGCATTTATTTTTACCACTATCATGTGCTACCCCCGATATTGGAGCACGTCTTCCCAACAGAATTCAGAAGCCTAAGCAAGCAGATGGAAGATGGAAGTGATTGGCGGGGCACATTTATGGCTTCGGGCTTTATCGTCCATGCCACGCGAAAATAGGGGAAGGGAAGATTGTCGTGCAGATCGATTCTGTAGCCTTGAGGAAGTAAGGTTAACGTGCGTATTGTGGCGTCAATACAAGTCCGTATGGGGTCGGAACGGCTTCCCGGCAAAGTCATGCAATCGATTGGTGGAAAGCCAATGATCGGGTACTTGATCGGACGTCTGCAGCACTGTGATTCATTAGATGATGTTGGTGTCGCGACCGGTTTTTCAGAGTCAAATAATGTTATCCAGGATTTTTGTGAGGCCGCGAAGATTATGTGCTTTCGCGGCCCTGATGAAGACGTACTGGGTCGACTGTTGGGGTCACTCCAATATTTTGAAGCAGATATTGGAGTGGTGGTTTATGGAGATAATCCACTGGTCGATCCAAGAATTGTCGATGAAATGGTACGTTTATTTATGGAAAGCAAAAGTTATGATTGGGTCGGTAACGACCTCAAGACAACATTTCCAGCCGGAATGGAGGTCGAGGTATTTACTGTCAGCGCATTGGCCGATTCCGCTAGACGGGTTCGTGATAAAAAAATACGAGAGCATGGAACGTTGTTTATGCGGAAAAGTCCGTCCCGCTATAAGTTATTAAACGTAGAGGCATCGGGAATAAGAAGAAGATCCGATGTTTGTTTGGGCGTCGACACGCCAGTAGACGTGGCAGTTGTCGAAAAAATTGTTCAATCGTTTGATGGAGATAATCGGTTTTCTCTCGAAGAAATCCTGAGTTTCCTCGATAAGAATCCGGAAATAGCGAAAATAAATGAAGACGTTCCTCGCCGTTGGCGCCCATATCGGGGAGAGTGAGAAAATATGAAGTGGGCTTTAGATCGGATACCGGGCAAATGGTGATGAGCAGCGACTGATTGGTCCGCTCATACCCAAATTTCACTGTAGCTGATGGAAGACGTTGACCAGATCGCTTTTGAGATTTGTGAGCGAATCAGGCGAGAATACAGTGAGATCTCGTCGACGATCGACCCATTTGGAAATATATACGCAGCATTTTTCCACGACCTGGTGGTGCATTTCACTGGGATTATTATTCATCGCAATGCTGTGGGGGATTACGGGCCAGCTACTTCATTTCCCTGGGTCAGCCGGGAATACGCGCTGACACCATCTGAACTCAGTTCAGAAGCGTTTGCTGTATTAAACAAATCCACTGGACTGAGTGCAACGGTCCGGAGCGCAGGTTTGTTACCAGTCGCAATTGGGCGCTCTATACCGATTGGTGAGGCGTCAAACTCATACAGGCAAAAACTCTTAAAAATTCTATTGAGTGCCCCACAAGAAGAGAAGTTCTTTCTGCCAAAGCGCGCAATTCAAACAGATTCTTTAAGAAGCCTGGTGTCGGGCATATGTAATGAGTTCCAAATCTCCAATGAAACCAAAATCTGGGAGAATTGGGTACGGTATCTCTCACTACATACAACTGGCGCCCAAAGAAGGATACGTCAGAAAGGTGTACTGGTCGGCACCCGTAATAATTTGGAGAACAGGAAACTGGCTCTAAATTTTCTGCAACAGGAGAAACAGGTCGTGGGTTTTACGCACGGAGAGATTTCGAATCATGTATTTAACGAACCGGTCTATAGTTATTCTGATCGGACCTTGTGTACTACTCTGATCGAATATGGTGATTTTTCACCGAAGAAAAGCTGTTTTCCTCCGATAATCAGACCACTCAAAGAGGTGCGAAGAGATTCCCAGATCATCCGCAGGTTTTTCAATCCTACTGAGACAATTGGAAGTCGTGATCTTCATGATGCAAATGTGCTCCTTATCCCAACCATCTATCAAGAGAATCACCTTTATGGTCCCAAACATTCGTATGAGACTCAAAAATACTATGCTTGGCATAAGGCATTGGAGGAGCATATCCCCAACCTGAGCGTAAAGGTTCATCCGAAAACACGGTTTAGGCCAACTTTTATCCGGCCAATAGAGGCGCGGTCTCTAGAACAGTGTATCGAAGATTACGACCTGCTCGTTTTTGATTTTATCGCGACTGGCGTTGTATTCGCTCTTTTCTCAGGTAAGCCAGTTATCTACTTTGATATCGGACTACGTAATATTGACGCAGAGTTCAGGGCCGAACTGAGCCGACGGGGATCGGTATTTGAGATTGACTTCTCTAGGGATTGGGGAGAGCAAATAACCGCCTCCCTCATAGAATACCGGGAGAATCAAAAAGAGTCTTCAAATCTCGGCTTGGCTAAATATTCTCTTGTGCAAACCGATCAGTTAAGCATTGCACGAACTATATTCGATATAATTGGCGACTAGCCGCCTTTGTATCGGCTATGTCGGCGCACCCACATGCATCTGGAGGAGTTCTCCGACAGACTAAGTGATTGTTAATTCATTGCCTCTAAGCTAACCAACATGTCGATAATCAAATGAATCCGGTCTTCAACAAAGTCTCAATTGGCACTTGGATCACTCTCGGTCACCCGGCGATTCCTGAGATATTCGCATCATCGGTATTTGATTGGCTTGCAATAGACCTTGAGCATAGCGCAATTACAGTCGGTGAAGCCGAAGAATTAATCCGCGTTATCGACCTCAAAAATGTCATTCCGTTAGTGCGGTTATCGTCGAATAATGCCGAGCAGATTAAGCGTATGATGGATGCCGGGGCGCATGGGGTTATCGTGCCAATGGTAAATAACGCGGATCAGGCAGCGCAAGCAGTTGCGGCCGTGAAGTATCCGCCTTTTGGGACGAGAAGTTTTGGTCTCGCCCGGGCGCAGGGCTACGGGACATCTTTCGAGAAATATCAGCAATGGCAGAGAGAGAATTCCATCGTAGTAGTGCAAATCGAACACATCGAGGCAGTGGAGAACCTGGCCCAGATACTGAAAGTGCCTGGAGTAGACGCATATTTCGTTGGACCATATGACTTGTCCGGATCTCTTGGCATCCCAGGTCAGTTCGACCACCCCGATTTCTTGCAAGCTATGCAGAAGATAAAGCGAGTTGGTGCCAAAAGCGGTAAGCCTGGAGGCCGCCATATCATCGAGCCGGATCCAAGTTTACTTGAGGCAGCGATACGAGAGGGGGACCAGTTTATTGCCTATAGCCTGGATATTCGGATGCTTGACAAGTGCAGTCGAGAAATATCGAGTCTGATTGACAGGGGTCAATCATGAAAAAGGTCGCGATAATTCCAGCCAGAATGGCGTCTTCACGGTTTCCGGGAAAACCGATGGAGCTCATTCATGGAATGCCCATGATTGGTCACTGCTTTTGTCGTGTCAGTATGTGTGATCAGGTAGACGAGACATATGTCGCAACATGCGATCTGGAGATTGCAGACTATATTAAGTCACTGGGCGGTGCGGCCATAATGACATCTGACAAGCATCAACGTGCCAGTGATCGAGCGGCTGAGGCAATGCTAAAAGTAGAGCAAGCGACCGGCGAGAAGACCGATATATTAATCATGGTTCAGGGTGATGAACCTATGGATACTCCGAGCATGATATCTGATGCCCTGGCCCCAATGTTAAGTAATCCGAACATAAACGTAGTGAATCTGATGGGAGAAATTACGTCAGTGGAGGAGTTTGAGGATCCCAACACGGTTAAAGTTGTTACTGATCTCACAGGCCATGCTCTATATTTTTCCCGTGAAGCAATCCCGTCAAGGCGGAAAGGTGTAGATGCGGTTCCAATGTACAAACAGATTTGCATAATTCCGTTCAAACGGGATTACTTGCTGAAATATAATTCTCTAGAAGAAACGCCACTTGAGATTATCGAATCAGTAGACATGATGAGAATTCTAGAAAATGGTGAATCCGTTAGGATGGTGATAACGCAAGAGCCATCATACGGCGTCGACACTCAAGAGGATCTTATTTTGGTAGAGCAAAAAATGGCTCGTGATTCGCTGATGCCACGGTATCTTGGCTGAAACCACGACCGAAAGCAGGACCATCTTTTGTTTTCAAACGAGAACAATAATTGATTGAAGCAAAATTTATAAGCCCGAGGTTTTACTTCAAGAAGTTGCAGTTGTTTATTGCCCGAGCGATCCTTGCCTCAGGTCGATCTTTACATGTCTGCACGCGTGTTGATCGTTACAGAATCAAGTTTGTGGCAAGCAGTTTTCTTGAGTATTCCTTTCGGGCCAGGAAGAGTTACGATCGTGAGCAAGTCACGATGCATTGGTTACGAAATGTCGTTCAAGAAGGGGATACTGTTTATGATATAGGTGCCAACGTTGGTGCGTACAGCCTATATGCTGGGCTAAAAAATGCAACGGGCTCGGGTACAATTTACGCATTCGAGCCTGTCTATGCCAATTTCTTCTCTCTTTGTCGGAATATCGATGCGAATAATCTGGGACATGTAGTCATTCCGTACCCCCTTGGTTTTGGGAACTCAATCGGCCCTAACAAAATGTACTTACGGAGTACCGTTCCAGGTAGTGCCCTTCATGGCTTAGGTGCCGCACAAAGTGAGGGCAACAAATTCGACGCGGAATTTGAACAAGGAATATGGGTGACAAGTCTTGATATCTTTTGTGGGGATAGCCAGATTGATTTTCCAAACCATATAAAGATTGATGTTGATGGAGGTGAGTGGGAGATTGTCCAAGGTATGGCGGGTGTCTTCAATGATCCGCAACTCCGATCGATCATGATTGAGATTAATCAAGCTCTTTGGGGAGATCAAATCGAAAACCAGATTTTACGGGCAGGATTCACGATAACAATGGTAGAGCAATCTGGCAATGGCGAGACCTATAACAAATTGTTCCAGAGGGACTAGAGTAATGCGCGTATCGTTCTTGTTCAGGCCGTGCTATCTGGTGACAATATAAAGTGCAGGTTTTGGTATCCACCGCGCCATTTGGTGATCCGGACCCCCAGCCTCGGCGGCGTCTTGAGCGCGCCGGCATAGAATACGTGGTAAACCCGTTTAATAGGAAGTTAACCGAGTCGGAACTCAAGAATCTTATTTCCGATGCAAAGGTGCTGATTGCAGGAACCGAGCCAATCACGCGAGACATTTTGGATGTAGCGGGTAGTCTGAAATTGATTTGTCGTGTCGGAATTGGACTTGATAGCGTGGATCTTATGGCGGCCCGAGATCGAGGTATTGAGGTTACCTACACGCCTGAGGCTCCCAGCGCGGCAGTATCAGAATTGACAATTGGGTTGATGATAAATCTCCTGAGGTCCATTCATCGGTCAAATTACGAACTCCATGAGGGCGTTTGGAGGCGATATTTCGGGCCGCGCCTTGAAGAATCAGTGATTGGAATCATAGGTGCCGGTCGAATAGGAACGCGGGTAATAAAGCACCTCAGAGGATTTGACTGTGGCAGAATTCTGGTGAATGATCTTGCAAAAGATAAAAAGATTGAAGATGAATCCTCGTGTGAGTATTGCGACAAAACCCGCATATATGAAGAGGCAGATATAATCAGTGTCCATGTACCGTTGACGTCACTGACCCAAAATATGGTTGGAACCGATGAATTGGCGATGATGAAGCCTACAGCCTTCTTAGTTAATACAGCAAGAGGTGGAATCGTCAATGAGATTGATCTGTTTAACGCATTAACAAACGGAGAGTTGGCCGGTGCGGCAATTGATACGTTCGAGAAAGAGCCCTATAGCGGTCCATTATCCGGAATTGAGAATTGTCTGCTCACGGCGCATATGGGGTCCATGTCTTACGACTGCAGAATAAGAATGGAGATCGAGGCCGCGGAGGAGGCGGTTAGATTCTTTCAGGGAGAGAGTCAACTGCAGCTCGTGCCAGAAGAAGAATACGAGAATCAGCAGAGTTCGGAAGAAGCTCGAAGAGGTGGCCTTTAATGGATAAAGTGGTTGTTACTGGTGGAACGGGATTTATGGGCTCGCATACCGCCGACGAGTTGACCCGACGTGGATACCATGTAATCGTATTTGATCAAGCTGAGTCGCCATGGCTTCATCCGGATCAAGAAATGATGATTGGTGATGTACTCGATCCAAAGTCCTTAGCGATGGCGATGAAAGGCGCGCGATACGTGTATCACTTCGCCGGAATCGCGGATATTGAAGAATCTCGAAGTCGTCCAGTAGAAACTATGAACCTTAATGTGATGGGCGCTTCCTTGGTGGTTGAAGCAGCGAGGCAGAGCAGTGTTGAAAGAGTAATATTTGCCTCGACAATGTACGTTTACAGCCCCTTTGGCTCATTTTATCGGGCCAGTAAGCAGGCCGCAGAAACGATTATTGAAGCATACCAGCAGGAATATGCATTGGACTATACTTTTCTGCGCTACGGCTCACTCTACGGCCCACGAGCTCAAGATTGGAACGGGCTGCGCAAGTATGTCCAGCAAGTTGTAGAGGGGGGGCAGATTACATATGCGGGAACGGGAGAAGAAAAGCGCGAGTACATACACGTCTATGATGCAGCTAGACTAAGCGTCGATGTGCTAGATGAAAAACATCGTAACCGCGCAATCACGGTTACAGGATCGCAAATCCTCAGTTCCAAAGAAATGATGGATCTCATATTTGAGATTGCTGGAAAGAAAAGTGACATCGTGTTGACCGATATGGAGCGTAAGGGTTATCACTACAATTTGACTCCTTACCGTTACACGCCGAAACAGGCCTTCAAACTTGTCCCGAGTGAATTTATTGACATAGGTCAGGGGATCCTAGAACTGGTGGAAGAACTCCAAGGTTGAATTTGATTCAGGAGTGAAACTTCTTTTCATCTTAAGAGATGAACAGTAAAGCGACTTATTCTCCATCTTTCTCCTGACTCTTGCGACAGTCACGCTCCGTGTACATCAGAGAGTTAGCTAATCAGTTCCCCAAAACTCGCGACGGTGCTTGAATTGTCAATCACCGTGGACATCCGTCTTTAGTCGGATGAACGTGTTAGTTAAAAACAATGAGAGACTAATTTGTGATCTCTATAAAGACTATAGGTAATTGTGATGCCAACAAAAAAGAGTCGTTTTCCCATGCTCTTATTGACAGTCTCCCTATCAATTCTTCTTTATGCCTTTTTTCAATCGGAGGTGACCCACGCGGGGATGAAGCGTGACCTTTACCAGAAGTATTTTTTGATATCCGGCGTTTTGGTCGTATTCTCCTTGACATGCTTTTTTTTGTCGGAAAAGGTTCTTAGTCTGATTAAGATGATGGTCGGAAGCATTGTCGGTGCGTTTTATCTTTTCGAGGCATATCTTTTCGTTCAGGCTATTGAAGCCAAAAATTTAACCAATGTTCTTTCGAGCGCTGCACGGGCGGAATTTGATAATCGCACGCGATTTGAGGTTTTTAGTGATTTGATAACAACTAATCCTAAGGCTGCGGTCCGAGTTCCCCCCTCAAGCCATATTGGCAAAGGCAACGTCGATATTTTTCCGTTGGCAGGTATCTCCAACGCCATAACGATAAATTGTAATGAGAGTGGAAAATTCTCCCGTTATCAAAGTGACCGTCAAGGATTCAACAACCCCGATACAGAATTGAATGCTAAGGAGTTCGAGTACATTTTGGTCGGTGATTCATTTACGCATGGGTCGTGTGTAAATAGACCAAATGATATTGCCTCAGTGTTGCGTAACTTGACAGGGGCGCCTGTCTTAAACCTCGGTTACACCAGTAACGGGCCTCTAATTGAGTACGCGACGCTGAGGGAGTACTTGCCTAAAACTGTTAAGACAGTTTTATGGCTTTATTTTGAGGGGAATGATCAGCAGGAACTCGTTTCAGAATTCGATGATGCACGACTTATGATGTATCTAGAGGATGAGAACTATAAGCAGAACCTGATTTCAAGGCAATCGGAAATTGATCACCTGCTAAGATCGATGATCGAAAGGCAAAGGGAATCACACGAGGGAAACAAAACAAATGAAATTGAACAGGAAAAAAAGCAGGCATCCATTTCATTTAAAACCATAAAGCAATTCCTGAAATTGACAAGAGCGCGCCTCGAATTCATCCCTCCGACACCACGTAATAGCATCAGTGATGAGTTTAAGGTGGTCATGAGGCGAGCGGTGGCCCTGACAGAGGCTAATAATGCAAAGCTGGTTTTTGTTTTTTTGCCTGAATATTGGCGCTATAAGTTTAGTTACACATCTGGCACTTACGATGATTTAGCCGACTTTATCAATCAATTAAATCTACGTTTTGTAGACATCCATAAAGAAGTGTTTGAAAAGAAAGAGGATCCATTGTCGCTGTTTCCATTACGAAATCCGGGGCACTATACCGAGGAAGGCTATCGATTGGTTGCTGAGGCAATCTTTCATTCCACCAGAGATTGACAAATGTGTGTGCGGCAAAATGCGGTGGCCTTCGCGACTGAAGACCAATTTCACCACAGGTAAGACCGTTGGTAGATCTCATTATTATTTGCGACTCGTGGCCCTTGTCGTTGCCGATATCTTCTGATCCGCAACTCATATACCGGATTGGTGCGACTGGCAAGATCACCGGGTGCTTTGTAGAAGCAAATGATGCGTTTCGATTGCAAGAGATCGCTCGAGAGGTTCGCGATGAATATGCCAGTTGGATCTATTCATTCAATAAGAAGTTTGAGAGTAGTGCAGATCCATTTCTGCAAGCATCATCGTTCTTCTTGACCGATTGTTCTTGTAAGCGGACTGAACTATTCGGGACGTTTAACTTAATCTGCAATTTAATTCTTCTGGGTGAGATCATAAATAAAAAAATGCCAACAGGCATAGAACTTTATGGCGGGGATAAACAGTTCAGAAGCGCACTTCGGAAGATTGTACCGGGAGTGCCTATAACAACCCATCGAAGTCATCGATACCCCAGATGGGGGGCACGACGTTTGATGAGTGATATACGATATTGCCTGGAAATTGCAGGAATTGTATTACTGGGTAGATCAGCGGCAAACTCGAAAAAGAGCGTTTCTTCACAACAGCGTGTGTTCTTCACTATTTTTCCTAAGATGTACGACTTGAATCGTGGTGATCGAAAATATGGAAAATTCGTAAAAGGACCTGATCACTATGCTGCGAGTATTGTCACTGATGGAATGCATCAACATGTATCGATTAGGCAATTCTTTAGACTGCGGGCACAAGCCAAAGCGAACGGAATCAGCGTAATTGACGACTACCTAAAGCATGTCGACTGGATTCGAGGCTTAATCTGGATGGTCCCGCTGCGTTTTAAATTCAGAATTAACGATGAGGATTGCACTTTCCGCGGGATCGACGCTTCTTTGTGGGTTCGGGAAGAACTTCAGCTTTCAGCGAGCCGCCTGTCGCGGTTTGTAGTGCTAAGTGGTGCCATATCAAGATTTCTCTCAAATACTCGAATGTCAGAGTTTATTTATTACCTCCATGAGTACCCCATTGGGCGGTTACTCTCTTTGCTTTTGAGTCGTGAAACGCCGGAAGTGAGCAAAGTTGGGTATCAGCATGGTCCTGCCGCATGGGCGAAAATGGTCTACTGCATAAGCCCAGAGGAGAGTAAACATGATGGTAATCTAAAGACAGGCGTGCCGATGCCGGACCGGGTGTTAGCCGAGGATGATAAATCTGCAGAAATATACCGATACTCGGGATATCGAAGAGTAGAAGTTTTAGATAGAATATGGAGGTTGGACTACCTTGATGGGGTGCAGCCCAGTCTCGAGCATGATTGTTGGCTTATTGCGCCTGGCCTGCACGATGGTGCCACAGTGCTGGCAGCATTAAAAAGCCTCCTGACTAAGCACCTGGATAAGACGATTCTGCTCCGGGCCCATCCTTTGGCAAATAATGAATATTTGAAAGACATTGATCCACGGCTCCCAATAACCGTGACGTCGGAATCCGTATCGAATTTGTTAGGAAAAGTTGGGGCTGTATTTGTCAGCTATAGCTCAATCGGACAGGAGGCGCTGATGCTGGGCATTCCCGTTTATTTCGTGCAAATTCCAGGAGTGATCAGTGAATCCCCGTTGGCTGATTTGCAGCCTGGCGGCGGTTGGATATCCGACCAGTACAGGCCCACAAGCGATGACTAACAAGGTTGAGGCTGATACATATGGGGTGATGTTTCACCACTTCTCCGAGTCGGAAGAGAATGATGCACTAGGCTCAATCACTGCTAATAAGTTAGATGAGATCATCCATAAGGTAGGCCGTAATCGAATTGTACCTGCTAAAGAATGGTACGAAAGGGTGCTCGCCGGGTCATCGCTGCCTGGTAGTGTGTGCCTGACATTCGACGATGCACTGCGATCGCAGGTTGATATTGCCCTGCCCGTGCTCGAGAAATACCAACTCACCGCATTCTGGTTTGTGTACTCATCGGTATTTGAGGGAAGCACGCCTGGTTTTGAGATTTACCGTCATTTCTACAGTAGCTATTTCTCATCATTCGATGAGTTTTTCTATCAATTTGTTGAGCAAATAAAAATTGAAGGTCTGATAACGAACCTTCCAGAAGAAAGAGAAAGATTTTCTCGCTCTAATTACCTGACAGAGTTTGAGTTCTATTCTGTTAATGAGCGCGAGTATAGGTTTCTACGTGATTGCGTACTCGGAAATAATCACTTCAACTTAGTGATGGAGAAGATGCTAGTAAAGTGGGGGCTAGATCAAAAGCAGTTGGCCGATGGGCTTTGGATGAGTAATGATGATCTAGTGACGTTGGCAAGACAGAATCATGTGGTTGGGTTGCACTCATATACGCATCCCACTGATTTGCGTTCGTTAACTTATGTCGAGCAGCTGTCTGAATATCAAAGGAACGCCACACATATATCCAAAGTCACTGGAGAAATGCCTAGAACAGTAGCGCATCCTGTTAATTCCTACAGTGCTGGAACACTTAAGATCTTAAAGGCGATGGGCGTAGAAGTGGGTTTTAGGTCTAATCAGACTCAAGCAAAATTTGGCCCACTAGAGTATCCGCGGATTGATTGTGTTAGTCCAGAATTTCAATACAGTAAATAAATAGTTAAGAGGCAAATACGGATGCCTATCAACAGTCATAATGAATGGGATAATTTGAAAGAAGTCATTGTCGGGACTGCGGAAGGGTCATCAGCAGTGCTCGCCTGGCAACATACGGAGCCGCCATCTCAGGAATTATTAGATAGGGCAAAGAAAGTGTCATCAGGCGCCTTCCCTGATTGGTTTCTTGATGAGATTGGCGAAGATCTTGATGGATTGGCCGATGCGGCGAGGCAGCATGGCGCGATTGTCCACCGTCCAGAACTCCATGATCTGGGAAAACCATTTTCCTCCCCATTCTGGACCTCTACCAGCAATAACATCTACAACGTCCGAGATCTTCATCTTGTCGTTGGTAACAACGTCATAGAGTCTCCTTCACAGCATATGGAGCGATATTTCGAGGCGTCGGGCCTTTACCATATTTGGTACAAGCATTTTGATAGTGGCATTCGTTGGATTTCTGCACCGAAACCAAGACTTGCGGAACCAGTAATCTTGCCCTACTTTCGAGATGAGAATGAGCGTACGCTTACCGATGAAGACATTCGCCACAGAGAACTAACAGCGGGGCGTATTGAGAAACTCCACAAGTTATCTGAAAGTGAGATTCTGTTCGAGGCCGCCAATACGTTACGGATGGGAAAGGATTTACTTTATCTTGTATCGTCTTCCGGTAATCAAAAGGGCGCGAAGTGGCTTCAAAGTGTTATAGGGGATGAGTATCGCGTGCACACTACGGAGGATATATATCGATCGAGTCATATTGATTCGACAGTACTTGCACTCCGCCCGGGATTGGTTATGTTAAATAGCACCAGAGTCAATGAAAAAAATTGTCCACCAATCTTTGAGAACTGGGATAAGTTGTGGTTTGACGATGTCGCTCCAACTACAGAGGCAGAACTCAAGTTCCAAAAAGATATCCGTGATCCAATAGCTGATGAATTGGAAAAGTTGGGTTTTGCAACTAACTTGCGCGATATGGCATCACCGTGGGTGGGTATGAACGTGTTATCACTCGACCAGAATACTGTCATGGTAGATCAACGCCAAACAAGTTTGATCAAGGAGTTGGAGCGGCGAAAGTTCACCTGTGTGCCTATTCAGATGCGGCATATATACACCCAGGGAGGAGGAATCCATTGCGCAACCCTGGATATCGTGAGAGAAAGCACGCTAGAAGCTTACTTTGATTGAAGCCGGTAGTTGCCAATATGCTTGGGAAGCGGTTTTCCAGCATCAGTCGGATATTTAACGGGATAACCTTTCGTTGAAAACAGTTTGTATCCAAGGATTGGGATTCGTTGGCGCCGCGATGGCAGTTGCGGCCTCAAGGGCGCGTGATGCTGAAAATAATCCTACGTATAACGTAATTGGGGTTGATCAAAATACAGACTTAGGTCTTGACAGGGTCAGGGCCTTAAACAGTGGGCAGTTCCCATTCTCATCTTCCGATCAAAGCCTAACGAGTGCGGCCTATCAGGGGCACAAAGCGGGTAATTTGTCTGCGACCATAGATGATGCAATTTATTCGACGGCAGACATCATCATAGTAGACATTGCATTAGATATCCCTTTCCAAGATGAAGAGCCTAACCTCGATTTGGAGGGGTTCAAGTCGGCAATACAGACGATTGCTCAGCGTGTCTCCCCAGGAGCATTAGTGCTTGTCGAAACGACAGTCCCCCCGGGAACATGCGAAAACGTGGTTGTGCCAATATTACACAAAGAATTAAAGGAAAGGGGGCTTAGGCGGGATGACGTTTATCTCGCACATTCATACGAAAGGGTAATGCCCGGAAGTGATTATCTCGCGTCGATAACCAATTTCTGGCGAGTCTATGCGGGGGCTACAGAGAAATCAGCCCAGAAATGCGAGGACTTTCTCCAAACATTGATCGACGTGGAGGCATTTCCATTAACACGATTGTCTTCAATGACGGCCAGCGAATCTGCGAAAGTACTGGAAAACACTTATAGGGCTGTGAACATTGCCTTTATAGATGAATGGACGAAATATGCAGAGGTAGCAGATATCGACCTATTTGAGGTAATAAATGCGATCAAGATCAGACCGACACATTCCAATATGATGTACCCCGGGTTGGGCGTAGGCGGCTACTGCCTGACGAAAGACCCAGCGTTCACCCCGGCGGCTGTGCGAGAATTTCTTGAGGATGATGATTTAGATTTCCCCTTTTCTCGATTGGCCCTGAAAACTAACCAAGCAATGCCACAACATGCTGTTTTACAGTTGAGACAACTACTCGGTGGGTGTATTTCTGGAAAGCGGGTTTTAGTCCTAGGAGTAAGCTACCGTGAAGATATTGGCGATACGCGCTATTCTGCTGTTGAAACCTTTGTCAAGAACCTGGAGCAAGAGGGTGCAGTAGTTACGCCGTATGACCCCTATGTGCTGTTTTGGCCAGAAATGAATCTGGAGTTGCCGAAGCAAATCCCAGATCCGAAAGAATTTGATGCGATTGTGATAAGTGTCCGACACGAAAATTTCATCAAATTCGATTTTGTGAATTGGTTAAGTGATGCGCGTCCTGTAATTCTAGATGCCGTAGATCTACTTGATGCTAAAGTGCGGGCCGAAATTCGTGCACGTGGAATAAGGATGACCAGCCTGGGCAGGGGTGTGAGTCATTAGGGGTTGTAGCACGAAGCCTGATTCTCTTGTAGCAGTGCGCCAAGAGCTTGTTCACGCTCGCTATGAGATTCGTTTGATGGAATCAAAAAGTCGATGAGTGATCGAGTTCTGATTACAGGTGGCGCCGGGTTTATCGGCTTACATCTGGGCGCCAAGTTGGTCTCGAGCGGATACGAAGTATGTATAGCTGACAATTTTTCCCGAGGAATTCACGACCAGCAACTCGAGGAGTTCCTCTCAAATCCCAGGAGTAGCTGCCGACATGTCGATCTGCTCAACGATACTGAGGCAGCAGGCTTGGGTGAAGAGTTTAATTATATCTTCCACCTGGCGGCGATTATTGGCGTCAAGAATGTCTTAACCCAGCCCTATTCCGTTCTGGTACAAAACGCTAGGATGCTTGATAGTATTATTGGTCTTGCAAGGCAACAAACGCGACTTCATCGTTTTCTGTTTGCATCAACAAGCGAAGTCTACGCGGGCACGCTAAGATATTTTGATTTGGTTATACCGACCCCCGAAGAGGTTCCCCTTGCGTTAACTCCGCTGACAGAACCAAGGACAACCTATATGTTGTCTAAGATATACGGAGAGGCAATGTGTCAGCAGTCAGGTTTGCCATTTACAGTATTTCGTCCACACAACATATATGGGCCAAGAATGGGTATGGCGCATGTGATTCCCGAGCAACTGAGAAAGATTTGGCTGGCACGCCCTGAGGAGAAAATTGAGATCTTTTCGATAGATCACACCCGGGCCTTTTGTTATATCTCAGATGCGGTTGCAATGCTCCAAGAAATAATGACTAAGGAGGTATGTTGCGAGAAGACTTTAAACCTCGGAGTCACAAATCCTGAGGTGTCAATGCGAGAGCTAGTAGAGATCTGTCTTGAGGTGGTTGGTGCAAAAAATGAAATATATGCCGGCGATCCTACACCAGGATCCCCTAAGAGAAGGGCGCCAGATATGACTTGGACCTATGGTCATTTAGAATCTCGACCAAGGGTGACTTTACGCGAGGGGGTCAGGTTAACATGGGATTGGTACATGGCCAATATCTTTAGTGGACGTGAAGAAACGGCCAAATGAGCTCTGAGGAAAATGGACCCGAGGGGTTTGTTGAACTGGTACGGCAGATTTTTTGCACAGACCAGTTTATCCCACTGCATGCGCCGAGGTTTTCTGCGCAAGATAAGCTATTCGTCTGTGATGCGATTGACTCTACCTTTGTGTCGTCAGTTGGCGCGTATGTTGATAAATTTGAAAATCAGCTGATTGACACAACCGGGGCTAAATTCGCGGTCGCTACGAGCACTGGGACAGCCGCCTTGCATGTTGCACTGCTTTTGGCAGGTGTTGAACAAGGGGACGAGGTCATAACTCAGACTCTTACTTTTGTCGCCACTTGTAACGCAATACGGTATTGTGGTGCGGATCCCGTGTTTGTCGATATTGAGCGAAGCACGTTGGGTATGTCTCCAGATGCGCTCCTTAATTTTCTTGATGAAACATCTGAGATCAGGGGCGATGGGGGCTGTTGGAACAGAAACACAGGGAGGCGGATTCGAGCATGTCTTCCTGTTAACAATCTCGGACATCCGGCCAGGGTCGATGAGATAGCTAAAGTTTGCGAATTGTTTAATGTAAAGGTAATTGAAGATGCGGCGGAGTCGCTTGGCAGCATCAGAAATCGTCAACATACTGGATTGGCCGGGCAGTTGGGGATTCTGAGCTTTAATGGTAATAAGATAATTACCACAGGCGGCGGCGGCGCAATATTAACGAACGATCAAGAATTAGCTCAGCGGGCTAAACACATTACTACCACCTCAAAAATGCCTCATCCTTGGTTGTTTCTTCATAATGAGGTTGGTTTCAATTATCGATTGCCGAATCTGAATGCAGCACTTGGCTGTTCCCAGATTGAGCGCCTCGAAGAGTTTGTTGGGGCTAAACAAGCGCTCGCCAAGGCCTACCAGGACTGGAAACCAAGTATGGACCTCGAGTTTATTAAAGAACCACCGAAAACAAAGTCAAACTATTGGCTAAATGCCGTGCTGGTCGAGAATAAGAAAGCTAGAGATCGATTCCTCGAGTTCACCAATGCTAATGCTGTAATGACGCGACCAATGTGGACACCAATGCACACGTTGCCTATGTACCGTGATTGCACCAGAACTGATTTACCGATTTCAGAAGACGTTGAAAGTCGACTTGTTTGTGTCCCAAGTAGCGTGCCCGGATTATGAAGACAAGGCGACGAATTTGTGTTGTCACAGGCTCAAGGGCTGAGTATGGCCTTCTTTTTTGGATACTAAAGGAGATCGTCGCCTCACCAAAGTTAGATCTCTACCTTGTGGTGACCGGGATGCACTTGTCACCAGAATTTGGACTAACCTATCGAGCCATTGAAAAGGACGGCTTTTCGATCCATAAAAAGGTAGAGATGCTTTTATCTAGCGATACCTCAATAGGTGTCACCAAGTCAATGGCACTGGGCCTGTCAAGCTTTGGGGAACTCTACGACGAGCTGAAGCCCGATATTGTATTAATGTTGGGAGATCGATTTGAGCTACTTGCTGCGGCAAGTGCCGCTTTGGTCACAACAATGCCCATCGCGCACATTCACGGGGGAGAAAATACCGAGGGAGCGTTTGATGATGCGATCCGACATTCAATAACCAAAATGTCTCATTTACACTTTACTGCGTCGGAGACCTATCGAAAACGTGTAATTCAGCTCGGCGAAAACCCGGATCGGGTATATAACGTTGGAGCGCCAGGGATCGAAAACATACGACGTAGACCTACGGTTGGCAGAACAGAAGTAGAAAAACGCATTGGAATAAAGTTGTGCGACCCTAGCCTCATGATAACTTGGCACCCGCCAACGTTATCTCCTGGGGAAAGCGCAATGCAATTCACTTGCGTACTCGAAGCCTTGGAAAAAACAAAGGCAACGTTAATATTTACCCTAGCAAACGCGGATACTGAGGGAAGGGTAATTAACGACATGATAAGAGGATTTGTTGCAGAGCACCCAGAGCGGGCGGTGTACCATGCATCACTGGGGCAAGAACTCTATTTATCTACGTTGCGTTACGTTTCAGGAGTGGTGGGAAATTCATCCAGCGGCTTGATTGAAGCGCCAAGTATTCCTGTGGGGACAGTCAATATAGGTGACCGCCAGAAAGGGCGAATGAGAGCGGCTAGTGTGCTTGATTGCGATGTCGACGCAGAGACGATTCTAAATGCGATAGCAGAATTACTCGATCCACAGTTTAGATCGCAGTTGCTCAATACCGTTAATCCGCATGGTGACGGTAATGTAGCCAAAACGGTTGTATCAATACTCGAGACTGTTAAGTTAGATGGACTAACCAAAAAGCAGTTTTTCGACTTGCATTGAATTGGAGGGAGGGTTCACTGGGGTTTTGTTCTGCGCGGCCGTTGCTTTGATTCGGAGTGTTCCACACTTGTGGTGACGTGGCTTGAGTAAAAACTGAAAAATCTCCAGCGTAATGAAAAAGATCGAGTTTAGTTTCAAGAGGCCCGCTCATTCCGAGGTGCTAATTTATGACGAAGTCGGATCCGAATTTATAGTTGCAGCATTAGGCGGAGACTTTCACCGACAGGTGTTAAAGGTTAGGGGGCGACGCATAAATCTAAGTCTGAAAGTGGTATTGCAAATGTGTTGCTTGCTCCTTGGACGTCGTCGCTTGAACGAGCGAAGGGCGCTGATTACCGACCCAAAACTTTTTATGGAGTTAGCAGAGATTGATTCTATCTCCCCGAAGGCGGTCATCACGTTTGTCGATAACAGCTCAAGGTTTAATTCTCTGAGTAGACTCTATCCAAGAGCATTTTTTTTGGCTGTGCAGAATGGGTTTCGCGGAATTGAGGTTGCCGATATGGCGGGGTATCTTAATGTCACAAATCTTTTTTGTTTTGGAGAAGATACAAGAAATCGTTATCAGAACAGTGGTTGTGATGTGGACCGTTACATTATGGGGGGCTCACTCAAGGATGGCCTATATAGGGAGCAATTTCCGCAAGAGGAAAAAGTTGAATTTGACTTCTGTTGGATCTCGCAATTTCGTCCGAGGAGATTCTCGGAAACGCTTCCTGGGCTTGCACATAATTCGATAATGCTGCTTCAATTTCTTTATGAATATTGTAAAGAAAGTGGTAAATCCCTCGCGATAGCAGGGAGTTGCAAATCAAATGCTCTTGCTGAGGAGATTGAGTTTTTGCGTAAATATATTGATCTGACCCGGGTCACCTTTGTACCTAACGATCCTCTTGGGTTTTCATCCTACCAGTTAATCGATAAGTCAGAAGTTTCAGTTACGGTCAGCTCGACCATAGGGTTTGAGGCATTCTCACGTGGGAACAAGGTTCTGTTCTGCAATTTTACGAACGACCCATATTATGATGTTCCAGACATATCCCAACAAAAGCCTTGGATAATTCGAGGGCCCGAAATAACCTATAGCCAATTTATTATGAAGCTTGATGATGTTCATCAAAAAAAGCGAGAGATATGGAGGAGCCTTACTCAGGTAGATGCGCAAAAATATGTAAAAACCGCACAGTTGTTATTACCCCAGGAAATATTACGGAGGGAGGTTACTCGGGCAATATCTGGGAAAACCGCGGTCGGAACCGAATTAGAATAGGGTGCATTGGAATTTTTTAAGGATCATCAAGGATCACTAATGGTGCAGTTGAACGAAGTTTCCAGCCGAACTCTAGTAGTTGCTGAGATTGGTGTGAACCATAATGGAGATGTCTCTACAGCAACCCAGATGATTGAGGAAGCTGCCTCGGCCGGGGCGGATGCGGTTAAGTTTCAGACGTATGAGGCGCAAGCCCTTGTGTCTGAGGGGGCAAGGTTGGCCAATTATCAGGTAGCAGCAGAAATATCGACTTCGGATCAGTTGAGCATGCTCGAAAGGCTACAACTTAGTCAAGAAGAGCATAAGATACTGAATCAGCATAGTAAGAAATTTGGCGTGGAATTCATGTCGACTGCGTTCGATTTTCGCAGTTTAGAATTCCTGAGTCAGGAGATGGATTTGAAGCGGCTCAAGATAGCGTCAGGGGAGATAACGAACGGACCATTCCTTCTGGCACACGCCAACATCGGTCTCCCGATCATTCTATCGACGGGCATGACGAGTACCCAGGAGCTCGATGATGCGCTCGCGGTTATAGGCTGTGGGCTTTTGGGGAAAAGGTTCATCGATAGGGGCGACCTTGAATCCGCCTGGCAATCTTCCGAAGTTACAGATGCATTGAAGGAGAAGGTTACGTTGCTGCAATGCACTACCCAGTACCCAGCCCCAATCAGCGAGGCAAATCTGCGAGCGATGTCATTTTTTCGTCGCCGTTATGGCGTCTCAGCTGGCTACTCCGATCATACCCTAGGCAAAACAACAGCAATTGTTGCGGTAGCGCTTGGAGCCAAGGTGATTGAGAAGCATTTCACGTTGGACAAGACAATGCCAGGCCCTGATCAGAAAGCGTCACTCGAGCCACAAGAGTTTAAAGAACTGGTCGAAGCAATTCGGGGCGCAGAGGCATCCCTCGGGGAGGAGAAAAAGGAAACCCAGCCCTGTGAGCTAGAAAATCTGGATGTAGCAAGGAAGAGTCTTTACGCTGCAAGAACTATTTCTGCCGGACAACGATTTTCGGAAAAAGATATTGAAATTAAACGACCTGCCGGGGGAATGAGCCCTATGAGGTACTGGGAAATTCTCGGCAGCATAGCTCGAGAAGAGATCCCAAAAGGGAAACCTATTCGCTGATGAAAAAGACGCTACCTGTGTTAATGATTGGAGCGGGAGGGCATGCGGGCGTACTTCTTGGCGAGTTACGTAATGAGAAAAAGGTCATCTTTGGAGTGCTTGATCCCAAGTTGACAATCGGCTCGTCATTCATGGGGTCAAATGTGCTGGGAGACGATAAGTATCTGGCCCGGTGTTCTGTAGAAGAAGTCCACCTGATCAATGGACTCGGAATGTTGCCCGGGAATTCGAAACGAAATGAGCTATTTAAGGAGTTGACTACTCGGGGTTTCTCCTTTTCATCAGTAGTTTCTAAAAGAGCAATCATTTCGGAAAGCGCAGCGCTTATGCATGGTGCGCAAGTTATGGCGGGCGCGGTGATCCAGCCGGAGGTACGCATCGGGGAAAATGCTGTGGTAAATACAAACTCAAGCATAGATCACGGGTCTATTTTGGAGGCAAATGTCTGGGTTTCCCCTGGAGTAACAGTGTGTGGCGATGTCAAAATCGGGAGAGATTCCTATATAAGCGCTGGCGCAACAATTTTGCAGGGTGTGACCATAAGGCCCTGCACGGTGGTGCCAGCTGGAAGTGTTGTTAAACCAGGCAAATCCGACTCATCAACGGCGGGAGCCTGCGATGAATAATGAACTTCAACCTGATTGGGCTAAGACGGTTCTCGACCCGACGGCAACAATTGCAGATGCCGTCCAAGTTCTCAACGATGCATCGCTTCGACTTGTTCTGGTCCTGGATCAGCAGAAAAAAATTTTGGGCACCGTCACAGATGGAGATGTTCGGCGCGGCTTAATTCAGCAGCTAGGAATGAGTGCGCCCGTATCGGCGATCATGAACCGAAAACCGGTTACAGTGAATTCGCGCATGGGGCGAAACAGCATGATTCAACTTATGCGCGAAAAAGATATTCTGCAGCTACCTGTGGTAAAGAGTGACGGGACAGTTGTTGGGGTGGAGTTCCTGCAGAGCCTAACTGTCCGACCCACTGTTCAGAATGTGGCAGTGCTGATGGCAGGTGGATTTGGCAGGCGCCTTCAACCTCTGACCGAAACTACACCTAAGCCCATGCTCAAGGTTGGCAGTAAGCCAATCCTTGAGATCATCGTAGACCAGTTAGCCGATTCTGGTTTCCGGAAGATATATATTTCCGTTTTCTATAAGGCAGGCCTGGTCCAGGAGTATTTTGGTAGAGGGGAGAAATGGGGTGTAGAAATAGACTACCTCGTCGAAGAAAGCCCATTGGGAACGGCAGGTGCACTGTCTTTGTTGCCTGACGACATCGGTGCTTATCCTGTACTGGTAATGAACGGAGATATTCTTACAAGAGTCGACTTTTCAAAATTAATTAAATTCCACGAGGAACAGCGATGTGGACTCACAGTAGGCGTGCGGGAGTATGATTTTCAGGTGCCGTATGGGGTAATTAGCGTGGAGGAAAATCGAATATTGGAAATTGCGGAGAAACCTGTACATACATTTTTCGTGAACGCCGGAATCTATGTAGTGGACCAGGGCTTAATCGATCGAATCAATAGACATTCACGCCGTGACATGACGGAGGTGATAGAGAAACAACTGTCTTCCAATCAGTCAGTAAATGCTTTTCCGATACATGAATACTGGATGGATATCGGCATGATCGAGCAATACGAGCAGGCAAACTGGGATATTCGGAACGAGGCAAATGATTAGGGGAGGGAGGGTGCTTGCACTTATTCCTGCCCGAGCAGGAAGTAAGCGAGTGCCAGGGAAAAATACACGACTAATGGCGGGCCGGCCAATGATTACCTGGTCGATTGAAGCGGCCTTAAGCTCGCGATATATCGATGTATCAGTGGTTTCGACAGAAGATGCTACCATCCAAAAAATTGCTCGCGAGGCAGGTGCATGGGTTCCGTTTTCGAGGGCTCCCGGCTTAGCAGAGTCTGAATCTTCCATGGTAGATGTCGTTGTTGATGCTATTGATCGCCTTAGGGAAGTTGGCGAACATTTCGATTACCTTGTGTTAATTCAGCCTACTTCCCCTCTGCGCAACCATCGGCATATTGATGCAGCTGTAGAGTTACTTTGCGAAAAAGGGGCTGATGGGGTGATTTCTGTGACACAAGCGAATCATCCGGTAGAATGGACGAAAGAATTACCCACTGATGGATCCATGTTGGAATTTACTGGGCCAGATTTCTCTAAACGAAGTCAAGAGTTTCCCGTTCGGTACCGCGTTAACGGAGCTCTTTATATAACAAGAATTGATAAGTTCAGAGAAGAAAAAACCTTTTTTTTGAAGCAGAAATGTTTCGCTTTTGTTATGCATCCGGAAGAGTCTATAGACGTTGACTCTGAACTTGACTTCTTGACGGCAGAAGTAATTCTGCGGGATAAGCAGCGAAACCCGAATTATTTAGGCTCCGTCACCTGACGCAGTAGTTTTTGATAACAAGATATGGCGTAAGCTTGAGTAAAGGGTGC
>Ga0187827_10001826_pt1 | contig 30169 bp, 28 predicted proteins | sample ETNtaG_39_FD_167969 | JGI IMG/M metagenome (GOLD analysis project Ga0187827, IMG submission 167969) | Marine microbial and viral communities from oxygen minimum zone, Eastern Pacific Ocean - ETNP2014_SV_150_PacBio MetaG (Illumina Assembly) | ecosystem: Environmental > Aquatic > Marine > Hypoxic...
TATGGTGTTATAGATGTAAATGGGTCCGAAGTGGTGTCAATTTATGAGAAACCAGAAAAACATTATAATATAAACGGTGGTATATATATTATAGAACCAACATTAATTGATACGGTTCCTGAAAGAAACCCTTTTCAAATGTCTGAGTTTATTAGTAATACAATCAATAATAAACAAAAAGTAGGTGTTCATCTGATCGAAGGTAGCTGGGTTGATGTTGGGCAACATAAGGATTTGGAGATTGCTCAAGGGAGAGCGTAGAGGTTTCTGATATGAGAAGGTTGTATAACAATTCCAAATGGCGAGATTCGACTGTATCTATACTAAAACCGAGCTGGTTTTCGGTCTTCCGAGAAACCAGATCTTGGTTGCAGTTATACCCGGTAAAAATGTTTTTACGCTTTTCTCCGAAAACCATTGTATGATGGGTATAAAAGGTGGTAGTAATATTTTTATGATTTTTAAGAAATATAGTAGAGGTAGTAAAATCCAATGAAAAAGGTTCTGGCAGTTGCTGTACATCCGGATGACGAAACATTGGGCTGCGGTGGAGCCTTATTAAAGCACAAAAATAATGGTGATGAGATATACTGGCTGATTATTACGTCTATTGACGTAGAGAACGGCTGGGAAAAAGATAAAGTAGAATCACGCCGGGAGGAAATTGATAAGGTTTCCGAGATGTATGGTTTTAGTGCTACACACAATCTGGACTTTCCAACCACCAGGCTGGATACTATTCCAATGAAGGATCTAATCTTTGAAATATCAAAGATTATTCAGAAAGTTGAACCGGATATAATTTACATTCCAAACAGGTCTGATATACATACCGAACACCAGGTAGCATTTAAGGCAATAATGAGTTGTACAAAGGTCTTCCGGAATTCATTTATCAGGAAAATTCTTATGTATGAATGTCTTTCCGAGACAGAGTTCTCACCTGCATTGCCAGCCGATGCCTTTATCCCCAATGTTTTTATTGATATTACAGGTTTTCTGGAGGAGAAGATAAAGGTCATGAAGATGTATCGAGGCGAGATGGGAACTTTTCCTTTTCCGAGAAGCGAGGAGAATATCAGGGCGTTGGCTACGTATAGAGGTGCTACTGCAGGAGTAGAGGCCGCAGAAGCATTTGTTTTACTAAAGGAAGTTTTATAGGTGAAAAGAGATAAAGTGTTTATCATTGCGGAAGCAGGGGTAAATCATAATGGAAACATCGAAATAGCAAAAAAACTAATAGATGTTGCTGTTGGTGTCGGGGCGAATGCCGTCAAGTTTCAGACGTTTAAGGCGGAAAAGGTGATAAGCAAGTTTGCCCAAAAAGCAGAGTACCAGTATAAGACAACTGATAAAAATGAAACACAACTTGAAATGGTTAAAAGATTGGAATTAGATGTTGACGCGCATAAGGAGTTGATTCACTATTGTAAGGAAAATGGCATCATATTTCTTTCAACTCCTTTTGATCTTGAAAGTATTGAATTACTTAATGAACTTGGGGCTGAAATAATTAAAATACCTTCAGGAGAAATTACCAACCTGCCATATTTAAGAAAGGTTGGCAGTCTTAAAAAAGATATAATCATTTCAGCAGGAATGGCAGATCTGGAAGAGATAGGAAAAGCCTTAGACATACTTTTGGAATCAGGAACGTCAAAAGATAATATTACTGTTCTGCATTGCAATTCTGAATACCCAACCCCTTTTGAAGATGTGAATCTGACTGCCATGCTTACGATACGAGATACCTTTAGGGTCAAAATAGGATACTCTGACCATACTCCAGGAATTGAGGTCCCAATTGCTGCCGTTGCGCTTGGGGCTACGGTTATAGAAAAGCATTTTACACTTAATAAGGACATGGATGGTCCTGACCATAAGGCATCCCTTGGGCCGGACGAACTGAAAAGCATGGTGACTGCAATCAGGAATATAGAGAAGTCCCTTGGAGACGGAATTAAGAGACCGTCTCCGTCTGAATTGAAAAACAGGCCGCTCGTAAGAAAGAGTATCATTGCAAGTATGGATATTAAAGAAGGGGATATGTTAACGGAGAATAATATTACAGTAAAAAGGCCCGGAATTGGTATAAATCCTATGGAATGGGACAATGTAATAGGAAGAAAAGCCATACACGATTTTAAAGAGGATGAGTTGATTGAAATCTGAGACATAACATGCGTAAAATTGCGGTTATAACAGGAACAAGGGCTGAATACGGATTGCTTTATTGGATAATCAAGGGTATTCACGATGACTTGGAGCTGGAGCTTCAGTTAATTGTAACGGGAATGCATCTTTCCACGGAATTTGGCATGACTGTAAAGGAGATAGAAAAAGATGGGTTTCCCATAGCAGACAAGGTGGAGATGCTACTTTCGTCAGATAGTGAAGCATCGATTTCCACATCTATGGGTATCGGCATGATTGGTTTCGCTAATTCCTATAAACGACTTAAACCGGACATGTTGATTGTTTTAGGGGACAGATTTGAAATATTATCGGCTGTATGCGCTGCTATTCCTTTCAGGATTCCCGTTGCGCATATTCATGGGGGTGAATCAACGGAGGGACTGATTGATGAATCCATCCGCAATGCCGTTACAAAAATGAGTCATATACACTTTACGGCCACTGAAAAATACAAAAAAAGGGTAATGCAGATGGGGGAGAATCCAGAAAATGTTTTTTCCTACGGTGCGCCAGGGCTGGATAACATTAATAATTTGGAACTGTTTAATAGGGATGACCTTTTTAAAGCTTTGAAACTCGACGGACAGGAGAAAATAGGTGTCGTTACCTATCACCCGGTAACGCTGGAAAAAAACACTGCGGAAAAACAAATGATGGAACTGCTCGAAGCATTAAAGTTATTTAAAGACATGTTCTGGATTTTTACACTGCCCAACGCCGATACTGGAGGCAGGGTAATAATTAAGAAAATAAAAGAGTTTACGCATAACAACCCTAAACAGGGAAAGGCCTTTCAATCGCTTGGACAACTGGGATATCTCTCACTGATGAAGAATGCCGAAGTTATGGTGGGCAATTCATCGAGCGGCTTGACGGAGGCCCCTTCTTTTGAGCTTCCTGTGGTCAATATTGGTGACAGACAGCTTGGCCGTATCCGCGCCGAAAGTGTGATAGATGTGCGTGTATGCGAAATGAAGCCCATAGCGATTGCTATTAGAAAAGCCATTTCCTTGGAAATGAAGAAATCCCTTCAAGGTTTGAAAAACCCGTATGGCGATGGCTGTTCCAGTGGAAAAATTGTTGAAAAAGTTAAATCAATACAGATCGAAGAGTTTCTTATTAAAAAAAAATTTTATGAAATACCATCATGAAAAGATATCTTTTTGTTGGTTCCGTGGAATTCAGCGGTTATTGTTTGAAGGCATTACTGGAGATGGGTATAAATATAGTCGGAATAATATGTCCGGAAAAAGAGGCAGCCAAAATAAATAACGACTACTTTGATCTTGGAATAGTTGCCCGGGAATTTGGAAAAGAAGTTAAATATATAAAGAAAATAAAAGATGAAATTGGATTTATTAAAGAGAAAAAACCGGATATTATATTTGTTCTCGGTTTTTCTCAAATTATCCCCAAAGCAATATTGGATATTCCTGCAATAGGCTGTATCGGGAGCCACCCCGCATTGCTTCCCCAAAACAGGGGAAGGCATCCCATTATATGGGCCATTGCCAATGGTCTGACTAAAAGCGGTATCACATTGTTCTGGATGGATGAAGGCGTTGATTCCGGCGATATTTGGCGGCAAAAAGAGTTTGAAATAGCAATATCCGATAATGCGACATCAATATATGAAAAGGTAAAAAAGCTGTCAGTTCAAATGCTTAAAGAAAGTATACCTGATCTTAAACAGGGGACCATAAACAGAACGAAACAGGATGATTCAAAGGCAAATTACTGGCGAAAACGTACGGTTAAGGATGGAGAAATAGACTGGAGAATGTCAGGTAAAAGAATATATGATCTTGTCAGGTCTCTCGCGAAACCATATGTGGGCGCTCATTGCGTCTATAAAGGACGTGAAACGAAAATCTGGAACGTTATGATGATCAATGAATCGGATGATTTTAATAATTTTGAACCAGGCAAGGTTATTTCGGTGGACGGAGATTCAATAATGGTGAGGACCGGTGATGGCGTGGTAATGCTTACTGATCACGCCTTCTGCGAATTGCCGGCCAAAGGAGAGTATCTTTGAAAAAAGTTTTATTCATTTCCCCACATCCTGATGATGAAACTCTTGGGTGTGGAGGTACAATTATAAAGCAAATACGGATTCTTTCAATATTGGTATCAACAGGTAATTTGCTATATGTTTGAGCACAAAAAGATTCTTGCTGTCATCACAGCTAGAGGTGGATCGAAAGGAGTACCCCGAAAGAATATACGAAAGATAGCGGACAAACCTCTTATTGTGTGGACAATCGAGGAAGCTGATAAATCCAATTATCTCGACAAGGTTATTTTGTCCTCAGAGGATGATGAGATAATCAATATAGCTATAAAATCGGGTTGTGACGTGCCCTTCATTAGACCGAAAATACTATCTGGAGATAATATTGCAGCTGTTGAGGTTGCTTTGCATGCCATTGAAACTTTATCTGAAAACTATGATTATGTTGTTCAGTTGCAACCGACCTCTCCCTTAAGGATTGCCGAGGATATAGATGCTTGCATTAAATTATGTGCAGAATCTAAAGCCCCTGCTTGTGTTTCAGTGGCAGAAGTAGAAAAACATCCTTTCTGGATGTATAAAATACTCGGTGATGGCAAACTAAAGTCCTTTTCAGATGAAGGGGCGGAAACATCTCAAAGGCAGGGGCTACCGGAACTTTATGCGTTAAATGGAGCTATTTATGTTGCTCAAACTGAATGGTTTGTAAAGAAAAAAAAATTTATAACTTCAGAAACACTGGGATTTAGAATGCCAAAAGAACGATCATTAGATATTGATACTGAGTTTGATTTCATGTTGGGTGATTTTTTGTTGAGGAGAAGATAAACATGAATAGATATGCTTATCCTGAGAAAATAAATAAGAATGAATTTGCGGCCCCAATAGAAAGTCTGGAGGTAAAGTATGGTCTTTCCAGAGGAGTAATATTTTGTAATACCTGCGTTATTTCAAATCAAAAACCTAATTCTGCTATAGAATTCAAACATACTGCCGAAACAATGAAGCAAACCATAAACATAGACAAATATGGTATATGTGATGCATGCAAAGTTGCAGAGCAAAAGAGAAACATTGATTGGAAGGAGCGCGAAATACAATTAAAAGAGTTATGTGACAGATCTAGGAGTAATAATGGCTCTTATGATTGCGTTGTGCCGGGTTCCGGTGGAAAGGACAGCTTTTATACCGCCCACGTGCTTAAGTACAAATACGGGATGAACCCACTTACAGTGACATGGGCGCCACATATTTATACCGACTGGGGGTGGAAGAGTTTTCAGTCATGGGTTCACTCAGGTTTTGATAACTGTCTTTTGACACCAAATGGAAAAGTGCACCGGCTTTTAACACGATTGGCTGTTGAGAACCTTTTACATCCTTTTCAGCCTTTCTTTTTCGGACAAAAATCTGTTGCTCCTAAAATGGCATTACTTCATAATATACCACTCGTTTTTTACGGTGAGAATGCGGCTGAATATGGGAATCCCATTCAGAGCAATCTATCTGCACTACAGGATTATAAATATTTTACTGCAGAGGACAGATCAAATATCTATTTGGGAGGGACTTCATTAGCCGACCTGAAAGAATATTTTGATGTTACTGAGGCAGATTTGCTTCCTTACATGCCTGCTGATCCGGAGGCTCTAATTAAAAAGAAAGTTGAAGTTCACTATTTGGGTTATTATCTGAAATGGCACCCGCAAGGGTGCTATTATTACGCTGTTGAAAATGGAGATTTTCAGGTGTCTCCGGAACGTACACCGGGAACATATAGTAAGTACAACAGTATAGATGATAAGGTCGATGATTTTCATTATTATACACTTCTTATAAAATTTGGAATCGGTCGAGCTACCTATGATGCATCTCAAGAGATACGTTCTGGTGATATCACTCGTGAAGAGGGCATTGCCCTTGTTAAAAGATTCGATGGTGAGTTTCCTGAAAGATTTGCCGATGAGCTTTTAAAGTACCTGAGCATTCCGGTAGAGGAATTCCCCAGGGCGGCAAAGATGTTTGAACAACCTGTAATGAATAGGGAATATTTCGGGGCATTAGTCGATAAATACAGATCTCCTCATCTATGGAAGTATGAAAATGAGAGGTGGGAGCTTCGTTACAAAGTTTGGGATATAGAAGATGATGCCACGAGAAATTATAATCTTGATTGGAAAGACGACTCCGATAGGAAATGGAAATGATAGAATCGCTAGTATTATAATTATATGTCTAATATACGCTTGATAGCCAGACTTGATATTAAAGGTCCTAATTTAATTAAAGGTATCCATCTAGAAGGCCTCAGGGTAATTGGTAACCCTTATGAACATGCAAAATCTTATTATCAAGACGGAGTTGATGAGCTTATATATATGGATACTGTTGCAAGTCTTTATGGTAGAAATAGCCTTATCGAAATTATTAAACATACTGCTTATGATATTTTCGTGCCTCTCACAGTAGGAGGAGGAATACGCTCAGTAGATGATGTCAGGAATGTTTTGCGTGCAGGTGCTGATAAGGTGGCGATTAACACTGCGGCAGTGAAAAGGCCTGGGCTGATTTCAGAAGTGTCCAATAGCTTCGGATCCCAGTGTATGGTACTTTCGATAGAGGCAAAAAGAAATGGCAGAGGAGGCTGGGAGGCTTTTACCGACAACGGAAGAGAGCATACAGGTCTGGATGTTGCTGAATGGGTAAAACGCGGCGAAGAACTCGGTGCGGGTGAAATATTTCTAACTTCTGTAGATCAAGAGGGGACCAGAAAAGGTTTTGATATTGAGCTTGTCAAAGTTGTTTCAAGTGCCGTGTCTGTTCCTGTTATTGCCAGTGGTGGGATGGGAGAGGCGGCCCATCTTTTAGAAGTAGTTAGAGAAGGAAAAGCAGACGCGGTCGCTATGGCAGGCATACTCCATTATAAGCGGATGACCATCTGCGAGATAAGAAATACAGTCTTAGCAGAAAATGTTAAGATTAGAGAAATATGAAACCAAAGGTTACGGTTATAGATTATGGGCTGGGCAATCTATTCAGTATTAAAAGGGCATTTGAACACTGCGATGCAGATGTAAAGATTACACAGTCTCATGATGATATAGGTAAGGCGGACAGACTTGTGCTGCCGGGTGTAGGCGCCTTTTCGGCTGGCGTAATTGGATTGAAAGAACTTTGCCTATTAGAGCCTATTAAGGAATATGCCTTGACAGGACGTCCTTTTTTAGGAATATGTCTTGGTATGCAGATGATGTTGAAAGTAAGCGAGGAATTTGGTAGCCATGAAGGGTTAGGACTAATTCCAGGAAAAGTTACTGTAATACCATCTAAAGATGTAAAAGGAAAAAAACTTAAGATTCCTCATATTGGCTGGAATTCATTATATAATTCTCCAAATAATGAATCGTGGGAGAATACAATTTTAAAAGGAATCACTCCTGACACATATATGTATTTTGTCCATTCGTATCATGCAGTGCCTTCTGATAAAAATAGTTGTATTGCCTTTACTGATTACGGAGGGAACAGCCTTTCTGCTGTTATCTCTATGGATTATGTGTACGGTTGTCAGTTTCATCCTGAGAGAAGCGGTAAGGTGGGTTTAAGAATAATCAAGAATTTTTTATGTATTTAATAAAGAGGCTTTAATTATGAGTGATAATAATTCTATATTGCCTAAAGGAATTTATAAAAAGACACATGTTTATCAGGCTGTTGATTACGACAACCCAAAGCATCTATTTTCTGTAATAGGAGACAAAATAGGAGCATTAGTCATAAATAGTGTGCCTATTAATCTATTGGATATTGGTGGAGCCAGCGGTGCTTTCTGTTATTATATCAATAAGAGATTTTTCGATTTCAACACTGTTTGTTTAGAATATGATGAACAATTGTGTGAGGTTGGAAAGGAAAGAGTACCGGAATCTACTTTTATATGCGGTGATGTAAATAAGATGACAATGATTGAAGGCAATAACTTTGATGTTGTAACTATGTTAGGTGTGATGTCGGTTTTTGATGATTTCAAACCTTCTCTTTCTGAATGCTTACGTGTGGCAAAACCAGATGCCAATGTATTTGTATTCGGGCAGTTTAATGAAAATGATCTTGATGTCCTTATCCGCTATCGTTATTGCAACAATGATGTATGGAATAGGGGATGGAACATTTTTTCTAAATATTCAATAGACTCTTTTCTTAGGATACGAACAGATATAGAAAAATGGAGCTATGAGAAATTTAGACTTCCATTTGATTTAGAGAAAAAAGACGATCCAATCAGGAGCTGGACGGAAACAAATGCCAGGGGAGAGAGGGTTTTCAAAAATGGGTTAAATATGGAAATAAATCTTCAAATTCTACATATTATACTTAAAGGTGAGAATTAAAGAGGAATTCAGGAGATATTTGTGATGCTTTTACGGCGTTAGCTCAATCCTGAAAGAAGTGCGAATATCAGGCTTAAAATAGTAAAACTTTATTACCATTTAATAGGAGGTGTTGTGAGACGTTTGCAGGTTTATTTAGGACATATGACATATAGAACTGCAGGTGCAGAATCACAGGCATATCCCTTAAATATTGGTTTTCTCAAATCCTACGCATTAAAAAAGTTGAATGAAAACGTAGATATAAAATTGTTTATAGATGTTGATATGTTGTGTGATGCTATAAAGTCACATCCTCCTGATATTTTAGGCTTATCTAACTATACTTGGTGTTCTTCATTATCTGAAAACATATTCAGATATGCTAAGAATATTAACAAGGAAATGGTTGCTATTGCTGGCGGGCCTAATTATCCATTAAGCGTCAAGAATAAAGAAATATTTTGGAGAGATAAAGCAAAATTTATAGACTTTTATGTAGTTGAAGAGGGAGAGGAGACTTTTTTAGAATTCTTGCAATTTTACTTAGGAGAAACAAATTTTAAAAAAGGTGATATCGAAATAGGTGGGCTTGATTATTGGGATAGTGGAAGAAATTTGGTTTCTTCTGCTGCAAGTAGAGAGCGTATTAAGGATGTTGAAGAGTTAATTCCATCGCCTATCCTAAATGGTTATTTAGATCAATTTATAAAATTAACACCAATGTTGCAAGGTGTTAGAGGTTGTCCATATTCATGCCAATTCTGCCATATGAGTTCAACATATTATAATAAAGTATATCAATTTTCTTATGATAGGCTGATAGAGGAGATAGAATATATCCGTAAGCGCGGAAATCCCTGCAATTATATCATGTTTACGGATGATAATTTTGGTATGTTTAAAAAGGATATTAAACTTATAGAATATCTAAAAAAATCATATGTAGATACAGGTTGGCCAATATGGATTTATACTGCTCCTCCTAAAAGAATGAATAAAAGTTTTATAGAAGCTTCAATAAACTCTTCCGGGCTGATACGCGCAGGCATTCATCTCCAATCAATAAACGAAGGTACTTTAAAGTTCATAAAAAGAAGAATGCCATCTCGCAATGAGCTAAAATTATTCAATTCGAACTTTGATGAAACCATTAGCAATAAGATGTCAAATACGTCTTTAGTAATTCCAATGCCATGTGAAACCTTTGAAACATACATGGATGCTATGAAGTTGATTATTGACGATTATAGAGTAGAACAATGTAACGTGTGGACCTTGCAGGTTTTTTTGGGTAATGTTTTTGAAAATAAGAAAATTTTAAGTAATTTTAATATGAAACTTAAGTATCGTTTAGAGGCTGGTTACTTTGGAGAATTTAAAAGATTTTCATCCTTTGAGATTGATACTGTTTGTGTTAGCACAAATACATTTTCTGAAGATGAGTATTATAAAGCAAGGTTGTTTTATTTTGTTTGTACCATTTTTTATTTTAAAAGGAATTTTTTTTACTTGCGCATGTATATTAAAGGTAAGAATATTTCAATATTTGAGTGGATATACTATTTATATGAAAATATTTATAGTTCAAAAAATGAAGCCGTGAAGGACTATTTTCTGGCTATAGATGATATGTCTAGAAAAGAGTTGTTTAATACACCTGCTGAGATTGAGGCCTTCTGGAATGTTCCAGGGAATAGAGAGAAATGTTTAAAAGGTGAGTTTGGTTTTAATTTAATTCAAATGTGTTTGGCCAATATAAGGTTTGTTTACGATGAGGTGTTAAATTATGTTTTGGAATCTACCAAAACATATTTTGATTCTAAAGAAATAAAGTTTGGCAAGGAAATAGATGAAATAATAAAGGTTATGAGATATCAGAGATTAAACAATTTAAATGAAAATGAGATAGCAAGGAACGTTATTGATACCCATGATTATGATTTTGTTGCATGGAAGAAGGATGGTTTCATAAATCAGCTTTCTGATTATTATAAGTCTAACAAAATTTCATTATCGATTTCATTTTCTGAGAAGCAAAAACAGGATTTGAAAGAACTTATTAAAACATATCCTGCAAATGATCCTGTTTCAGTTAGTAAGTTTTATTATAGAATAAATCCGAATTTATTTTATAGATCTATAGGTTATACTAAAACACATTATGCTTCTTCAGGCATATAATTCGCTCTCTAAAAAAACTAATATTAGATGAAAAGCACTGCTTTAAAAACGGGTAATTTCTATCTAAGAGATTTCAGGACCAAGAGGCAAAGAAATGTCATATGAAAGTTTAAGTCATACAAAGTGGGATTGCAAATTTCATGTAGTTTTTATTCCTAAAGGACGCAGGAAAACCCTTTATGGAAAAATCCAGTCGTACCTTGACTCAGAGTTTCATGAGTTAGCCAGTCAGTTGCAATAGCCAACATACTCCATTATAACCGAACAACCCTCCAGGAAATTAGAAAAGCTGTTCTTTCAGAAGATATAGCGGTTAGAAGAAAATGAGGCCAAGAGCGACTATAGTGGATTAAGTATACGGTTGTCAGTTTCATCCTGAGAGAAGTGGCAAGGTGGGTTTAAAAATAATCAAGAATGTTTTATACATTTATCAAAGGGGATTTAATTATGGGTGATAATAATTCTATATTGCCTAAAGGAATTTATAAAAAGACACATGTTTGTCGGGCTGTTGGTTTCGGCAACCCAAAGCATCTGTTTCCTGTAATAGGAAATGGAACATTTTTTCTATATGAATGATACACTTATCATCTCAGGTCCTCCACGCTCAGGAACTACTTTGTTCTATAATTTGTTTGATGCACATCCCCAAGTAAATTCCTTATTGACTGAAGGGTTTTTTTTTGAGCATATTTACGATTTAGGGAGGGAGAACATTGGAATTTATTTAGATGCGTTTAAAATGCCGTTAGATGATATTTTAGCCGGAATGCGTGACAGAGATATAATGCCGCCAACCCATAAACCGTTAGTAGAGGACCGAAACTTGAATATTCCATGGAATGAAAAAGTTTACCGTAAAGAAATTGATACAATAGTGCCAATATCTATTGAACGTTTATGGTCAGGATTGGTTGGGGCGCATTTATCCGCGCTCGGGCTGCAAGATAAAAAATATATATGTATGAAAGCGCCGGACTATGGCAAATCTGCAATTGCTGCCCTTGAGCACATAGAAAGAGCAAAAGCCATCATTATTGTCAGGCATCCACTTAAAGCCTTTGATAGCTTAAAGAAAATAAGGCTGAAACTTAAACATAAAATACTTACCTGGCCGTCCTTTGCCACCATTGTGAAAGAAATGAACGAAATGCCAAGCAGAATAAGTAAATCAGATCCTGAACGTTTGCGCTGGATTCGATATGAAGATGTTGTTTCTGATGTAAAAGGGACAATGGGAGATATTGCTGCCTGGTTAGGTATTTCATTTAAAAATACTCTTGTACGACCGACTCTTTTTGGGAAAACCTGGAATGGTTACTCCAGCTACAAAATTAACAGAGGAATCAGCACTGCTCCATTGAATCGTTCAATAAATTGTCTTACTTCAGCAGAGACAAAATATATTCTTCAGCATGTTTCTACTTATAGTGATTTTTTCAGCTATTCTGAATGAATAAAAAATGAGACCGGCGGAAATGTAACGCTGCCTCTCATTACTTTGACTTCATACTTGCTAAATAGTCTAAATAAAAAAACCATACTAATCATATTCATATGAAATGCATAATTATGCTTAGGGCAAAACTCAATCATTTGGATAATGTTTTGCCGCTTGTTTTTGAACTGAAGAAGGCTGGAATAATATCCAACCCTCTCTTTATTGTGTCTAATATAGAAACATTTGAGCTTATAAAAAGAAATACGGTCTTGTATGATGGCATACATTTTATTGATGGTAAACTGGCATATATCAACAGATTTAACAATCGTTACATCAGATGGTTTCATAATTTATTTGTCTTAAGAGAACTCCTCTATCAAGGGGTGATGGCGATTGAGATTTTGTCTAATTATAGTAAGTTGACATCTTTCATGTTAGCATTTAATCGTAAAGTATTGGGAGGAAAAAGGATTTTAGCCAAACTTCGATGGGGGCCTTACGAAGAAGAAAAAATAGTTAGAGAAACTTATAGAATCGTCAGGGGAAAATCAAATGATCCAGTAAATGATCCAGTAGAAGAAGAGATTATTAAAGGTTATGATTGTGTTTTATTGAGTCATACGCAAGAACAATATGAAGAATCGAACAAATTACGCCTGAATGCTGATTGTAAGATATTTCAAGTGGGTTATACTCGTGGACTGGGTGAATGGGAAGCCTTTTTGAAAAAAAGAGAGATTCAATATTTTTCAAAACAAATAAAACCCCCTTACTTTTTTTTTGTACTGGGGGCTCTGGATAGTCTGGGTCCGTATGTTTGCCCACCGGTCGAGGAGGTATTAAGAGAGTGTCTCCAGATTTTAAAAGATTATAATGATGATATTTTGACTGTGTTTAAACCCCACCCTACTACGAATATTGGCAAATTCCAAAACATATTGCGTTCTATGAGTTATAAAAATTATACCATCACTAATATTCATTGGTCATATCTTGCTCGAAATGCCAAATTTACTTTTACTAACCATCACAGTACTTTATTATCCAATGCGTATTTTTGTGGAAGCCCTGTAGTCGAATACGTGCAGTATGATCCAAGGATTTTGAAATACACCAAAGGCAAATCTATGGCTGGTGATTTAGTCGATTATTTTATTCCCAGAGATAAGGTTCAATTAAGGGAAGCGCTTGATGAACTTATTTACAACGACTTTTCTGTTAAAAGAGATTCATTTAGATTGAAAAATGATTTTCCTGTTTTAAGTCTTCAGGATATAAAGGAAAAATTTAGTTTTTTAAATATATCGTAGAAAGCCTCCATTATTACTTAACCTATCAAAGGTCTTATCTTATGCAACTTCCTCTAGTTTCCTCGTTGATACACTATTTTAAAGTTTTTTACGGCTATGCAGGGAAGAAACTCTATATTCTCTGTTTATTGATCCTTTTGGGCGGCATAAGTGAAGGCTTCGGTATTTTAATGTTGTTGCCTGTTCTTAATATTGACAAGCAGGCAGTTGACCAGGATGGATATTCACAGACAATTTATCACTTTCTTGAATCCATTGGTATAGGAGTATCATTACCTCCTTTGCTTTTTCTCCTTTTCATAGCATTTTCTTTAAAAGGAGTCTTTCTTTTTCTTCAGGAAGGACTTTCTACTTTTATTACAACCAATCTTGTTAAAACTATCAGGATGGGGTTTTGCAATAAGTATAGAGATATGAAATATAATTATTATACAGATGTAAGCATAGGCTATTTAAATAATATAATTACAACAGAAACTGATAGGGCTGTAAGTGGCCTAGGCATGTATGCACGAGTAATTGTGAGTGTTATATTTATAACTGTGTATGTCTCATCTGCCTTTATTATTAATTGGAAAATGACTTTTCTGGTTCTTCTAATATGTTCTTTATTTCTTTTAATGATGAGATATCTGTCAAGGATTTCAAGAAGATTGTCAATACTTGTATCAGGGACTAATGCTCAAATCCAGTCTATTCTAATACAAACAATTTATAATCTTAAGTACTTAAAAGCAACGGATACTTTTACAAACCTTTTTAAGCAGGTTAATAAAAAAATAGATGAAAACCGTGTTTATAAGTTTAAACTTGGCATCTTTAATGCTATCCCCTCATCTATCATTGAACCGGCCTCTGTTCTTTTATTGTCAGGGCTAATTCTTTATTATGTGGGATTTCAAGGAAAATCAATTGCCGAGGTTATGATACTTTTACTTTTCTTTTACAAAGCTTTCTCTCGTGTATTTCGTTTCCAGGCTGACTGGCAGAAATTCAATTCCGGTGTAGGTGGGATAGAGGTAATTAAAACTGCGACAAAAGAATTAAATTTCAATAAAGAACTATCAGGCACTAAAAAAATAATCAGGTTTGAAAATAAAATATCTTTGACGGATATCAACTTTGGTTATAGTTCAAGACAGGCACTTTTTAATATGAATATAAGTATGACTATTCCAAGAAGCAAATCTATAGGAATAGTTGGAGCCTCCGGAGCAGGGAAGACAACTTTATTTGATATTATAACAGGATTATTAATACCACAGTCAGGAAAAATCTGTATTGATGGTGTTGATTATAAAGAGTTAGACATCTCAAGTATTCGCGGAAAAATAGGCTATATAACTCAAGAACCTGTTATATTCAATGATACAATTGCAAATAATATATCTTTTTGGGAATGTGATAATCGGGAGGACCTTTGTAGGAGAAAGATTGAAGATGCAGCAAAATTAGCTAATTGCGATAGGTTTATTAATGAGACTGAAAAGGGTTATGATACTGTTATAGGCGATAAAGGAGTTAAATTATCAGGAGGTCAGCGTCAAAGGATTGCTATTGCAAGAGAATTATTTAAGGAACCGGAGATAATGATTTTTGATGAGGCCACTTCAGCGCTTGATACTGAATCGGAGCAACTCATTCAGCAAAGCATTAATTCTTTGAAGGGTGAGCGTACTATTGTGATAATTGCTCATAGGTTATCAACTGTAAGGAATTGTGATTGTATTCATGTTTTAAAGGATGGACGGATAGTAGAGGAAGGTAGTTTTGATGAATTGTATAGGGATACAAATTCCCGCTTTTACAGTATGTGCCAGGCACAGAATTTGTGAAGGATCATGAAAAACGAAGAAATAATCAAAATATTAAAAAATACGGGAAACTCAAAAGTAGAGTTTAAATCTGATGAAATTACAGTTGTCTGATTTGTAATATATTATTTGTGGAACGCATTACCAGGAGGATATATGGATAAAAGACAGATTGATATCCAAGATGTACAGGATTTCTGGACAAAGAATCCAATGATTTATGGCAGTGACAAACGTAGGAATCCTGAACAACTTCTTGAGAATTCGGTGTCTAACCTACGTGAGAATGGGTGGTATATGCAAGAACCAAACAAGAAGCTTTTTTCAGATTTAATAGATTATTCATCGCTCAAAAATAATAATGTCCTTGAAATTGGTTATGGTGTTGGTTTTCTAGCCAGAGAATTTATTGATGCGGGAGCAAAATATACCGGGATTGATCTAAGCTCGTTTCATCATGAGACTTGCTTGAAATTATTTGGTCATCATGATAATTCAAAGTTTTATTTAGGAAATGCTGAGAATTTGCCTTTTGAAGACAATTCCTTTGATTATGTCATTTCTCAGGGTGTTATGCATCATTCATCAGATACTCAAAAATGTATAGATGAAGCATGGAGGGTTTTAAAGGAAGGGTGCACTCTTTTTGTTATGCTTTATCATAAAAGCATTTTAAAATATTATTATAATAAGTTCTTCAAATATGGTATTTTACGAGGTGAGTATTTTCGTTATAGATCTATTCAGAAGGTTGTAGAAAAACACACTGATGTTCATGGAGATGGGACCGGAGCGCCAATTTCTCGTCATTACTAAGGTGTCTGATATTCCTATACTATTCAATAAGTTTAGTTCACATAGGCATCAGATATACGGAAGATATACTGAGTTAAATGGATTTCCTTCTACCAGATTTAATGTAGGGCGATTAATGTCAGATAATTTAAAGCAAAAGATATTAAGGAAACATGGTGGTAATTTATACATTTGGGCTGTTAAGTAGTAACTAAGAATAACACTAAGGTATAGGGACAGGTAACAAATTTAATTCTTAGGAATTTCAATCATGGTTTTCCTCTGGAAAAAGGGGGCTAAGGGGTGTGTAAATATGCGTTCCTTCCAAGAGTTATCCCCCCTCTTCTTTTTAGAGGGAAGTTGGTTGAGGATTCGTTACGCTATGTATTAGCAAAAAAGACATCGAATATCGTAGATTGCCGTTTCGTAATGTAATTGATAGACATTCAATCCTATATTTCTCCTTTAATCCCAAAGCTGTAAGCTGAAAGTTATAAATCAATTTTCTCAAACCATTCTATTCCTTTTCATCCGAACTCTTAACCCCGAACTCTGAACCTGTAAACGATTACAAAATATGTGTGGAATAATTGCTATAGTAAGCTTTAAAAATCACAGCCACAATCTATCTAAACTGCCTGAGATGGCAGGGATGATCAGGCATCGAGGGCCTGATGATGAGGGTTATGCACTTTTTGATGTAGAATATAGCAATTATAAAATTTATTTCGGAAAGGATACACCAAAGGATGTAATTGACTCTAATTTCAAGTTTGCTCCAAAAAATAGGTATCAATATCCAGGTGAACGTTTTTCTGTTGGCCTTGCACATAGAAGGCTGTCAATAATAGATCTGACCTCTGCCGGCCATCAGCCAATGTGTGATGAAAGTGGTAGATACTGGATCGTATTTAATGGAGAGATTTACAACTTTGAGGAGATTAAGAAGGAGTTAAAGAAAGTTGGTTATTCTTTTTTCAGTTCTTGTGATACCGAAGTTATTCTGAAGTCATACATGGCTTGGGGTAAGGAGTGTCAGAACAAGTTTAATGGAATGTGGGCTATAGTAATATGGGACAATCAGGAAAGGAGACTCTGGGTATCTAGGGATAGGTTTGGAGTAAAGCCATTATATTATATGTTTCATGATGATTTATTTATTGTGTGTTCTGAAATTAAAGCAATATTGCCTATATTAAAGTTACATCCTAATATAAAGGAGTTTTATGCATATCTACTGGATGGCCCAAGTGAATCACATCTGGAAACATATTTTAAGAATGTCTGCCGATTTCCAAATGGCTGCAGTGCCACTTATAGTGCAAAAGAGAAAAAGAAGAGCTTATTCTTTGAAAACTACTGGGAGCTGCTTCCTTTGGATTTTGATAATAGTCCCTTTTCAACAAAGAGATTGAGAGAATACGCAGAGGAATATTACTTTCTTCTGGAGGATGCTGTAAGAAAGAGGTTAAGGGCGGATGTGAAAGTTGGATGTACACTGTCCGGTGGTCTGGATAGCTCCTCTATTACTTATATTGCCAATAAGTTGAGGGGGGAGGCAGGAAGCGCTGAGAAGATTATTACTCTCTCCAATATCTATAGTGAATTAAATGAGAAATACTGTGATGAATCCGGTTTTATTGACAAAGTTGTCGACTTTTTAGGTGTGGAATCGTATCGCGCTGCACCGAGGAATAAAGATATACTTGCCATGAACGATAAAGGCATTTGGTATGGTGAAAACTGTAATGATAAGTTAAATATTGCATCCTATAATACCTTTAAGATATGCAGCGATATAGGACTTAAAGTAACATTGGATGGACAGGGCGCTGATGAACAACTCGGTGGATATGGACGCTTTTGGAACAATTATTTTTCAACTACCTCAAAATTGAAATTTGATTATTGGACAAGCATGTTACGCAACCCTATTTCTTTAAAGGATGCGATATATTTTGCCTTCTTCAGCAGAGAGTACTTTGAAGGCAAGGATATTAGGACCATGAAGGAATATCAGAAAAAGCTTAATAAAAGTTTGGATAGGGAGTACAGATTATCACGTAACACATTCAAAAAAGACCATTATTTCACAAATGTAAACAAGGCCTTTAATTGGAGTATAAATAACAGTGTGAAAAGATTACTTCGTACAATGGACTTTAATTCTATGGCTTTTAGCGTAGAAACAAGACAACCTTTCATGGATTATAGGTTGATTAAGTTTCTAAACAAATTGCCCTCTGTATACAAACTTCATATGGGTTGGTCTAAGTATATAGCGAGAATAGCATTTTCAGACAAGTTGCCCCATGAAATAGTTTGGAGAAAGGATAAACAGGGATGGCCTATGCCTTTAAAAGAATGGGTCAAAGGAGATATTGGAACTATCATATCAAGAGAAATTCAGAGGAGCACATTTTTAAATGAGATTCTTAATAGGCATAAAATAAAATTTGATGATTACAGCTCTATTCCTTTAAGGCTTTTTTTTAGACTGTATAATATCACAAGAGTTGGGTTTATATTTTTTGACAATAGAGAAGATATAAATATATGAAGGCTATAATATTAGGCGCGAGTAGCGGTATAAGAAAGCAGGATAGTGCTGAAAGCTATCCATTTGCTTTAATGGACTTTAGAGGGTAAGTCTGTGCTTGATTGGCTGGCTGGCTGGTATCCTCACTTAATGCCGTTGATGTGAGCAATATTATTTATGTTGGCGGATACCATATTGAAAAGATTGTACATAATTATTCAGATTTGAAATTCTATTACAATCCCATATAGTATATTTTTATAAGATCTATTTAACAGGAAAATAAAGGATGATGAAATAAGCAGGCTAAAGCATTCTCCCAACTTCTTCTACATCCTTTAGAAGCCTATTTTAATTACTGAATAATTATGGCAGCAAAATTGTTGACTGTATTGAAATATTTGGAAAACCGTTATGTGCCACTCAGAGTTGAGGTTTCAAATATATGCAGTGCGAGATGCTCATTTTGTGCGTATGGAAAAGGTGTTGACTGGAGAAAGTCAGGCTACATTAAGGAAGAATATTTAGATAGAATCCTTTTCTTATTAGAGGAACATTACTCTAAGTTCCATGGCAATATCACCTTAGGATCAAGCCATGGTGATGTCCTAACATGTAAATCTCTTCTATATACAATAAAAAGAATTACGGATATCCGAAATATTTCGGGTGTAAGTTTCTTTACTAATGCTGTCTTATTACATAGGTTTAATATTGACGAGCTAATAGATCTTGATATTACATCTTTAAATATTTCAACAGCTATTGGCAGTAGTGAACAGTTTAAAAGGCTATATGGGGTAGATTGTTATGATAAAACCTATAATAACATAGTTGATTTGGTTTCGCGTAATAACAGTAAAGGAAATAAAGTTGATATCTATATTTTGCTTCGTGTCGATAAACCTTTTGATAAGGTCAAGGAAACAGATGATTACAAGACAATAGAAAAGTATGTTGGAACAGATAAAATGGTGTTCTTAGAAGAATGGGATGATTGGAACGGTATAATTACACTAGATCAGTTGCCTAAGGGACATAGTTTTAAATCAAGTATACCTGTAGGTACCGTGCCTTGTTATGCATTATATAGAAAACTTGAGATTTTAATAGATGGATATGTAAATATATGTACTTGCAGATTATCGAAAGAATTAAATGTAGGAAATATCTTTGAGGCTAAGACAATAAGTGAAATCTGGAAAGGTGATAAGCTAAAAACCCTACGTGAAAATTGGTTGTCTGGCAATATTCCTAAAATATGTATAACCTGTTCACATTATGAACCAGTTACCGCTTTTTACAAAAGGCTTAAAAGAAACAGAACCATTTATTATAAAGTATTGAGTAGGCTAAATCATATAATGAAAAAGTCAATAAGTAACATTATGTGATAATACATCCTACTAATTGAATCAGTATCTAATTCGCAGTACTATCTCTATAACTGTAAAGCATAGAAGATTCTAGTATAATAAATTTGAGATAAGGATAGAAGAATCAAAATAAAAGGTAGAGTGGTAAAATGAAGATATTATTCTTAAATCCAAGCAAATGGGGAAGGGGAATCACTCCTATATGGATAGCCAGCCATTCTGCGGTATTAAGGTCTAGGGGTTATAAAATTAAACTTTTTGACTGTACCTTTTATCGTGAATGGATGGTAGATGAAACTGAATACAACACCCATAACCTGCAATACAAGCCATCTGAATATGCAAAGATTATCAAACTAAAAGAGGGAAATGTTGTCAAGGAATTGCAAAAAACTATTGACTCTTATGAGCCTAACATGATTTTTGTCTCTGCTTTCTCCTCTCACTTGCATGGAGAAGGAGAATATGTCAATATTCAGTATGCACATGAACTTATGAAGCAAATAAGCACAAAAGCTATAAAGGTTGCCGGTGGAATCCAGCCAACGGCAATACCGTATGAAATGCCCAAGAGATTTCCTTCCATTGATTACTTTATCCAAGGAGAATCTGAATTTGTTCTTGCAGAGCTTGCTGAAAATTTAGGAAGCAATGGGAAATTAGAAAAAACGTGTGGTTTGATATTTAATGAAAAACAGGATTTAATAAAAAACATGGATATGATACCTCCATACGATTATTCAGTCTTTGAGGACCAGATATTTTTTAGACCTTATAATGGGAGAGTTGAAAGGGCAGTTGATTATGAAATATCACGCGGTTGTATGTATTCATGTAGCTACTGTGTAGAGTCCATAATCCAGAGCTATTATGGATTTATAAAAGCAAAAAGCGGAGTAATAACGAGAGCAAAGGAGTATTTGAGGAACAAGAGTGCAAAGAGGGTGTTTGAAGAGATAAGCACTCTCAATAGAAATTATAATATTAATGTGTTTCGCTGTCAGGATGCAAATTTTCTTACTGTCAATAAGGATGTTCTTAACGAGATTGCTGACATGCTTGATAATTCCAACCTTGACATAATGCTTTACATTGAAACAAGGCCTGAGGGAGTAAATCCAGAATCGGTTAGACTGCTAAAGAGGCTAAAAATTGATGGGGTTGGTATGGGCGTCGAGGTGTCAGGGGAAGGGTTCAGGATGGAAAGCCTGAATCGTTTTGCTTCCCAAGAGAAGATACTAAATGCGTTCAGGCTTCTAGAAGAGGCTGGTATCAAGAGGACGGCTTACAGCATTATTGGTTTGCCTTGTCAGACAGAAGAGATGATACTCGATACAATAAACTTCAATAGAAGGCTTAAACCAGACAATGCTTCTGTTTCATTTTACTCGCCATACATTGGGACTAGGGAGCAAATAAAATCTAAAGAGATGGGTTATTTTGATGATTACGAATACAATATCGATAGTCAGTTGAGGACTGTTTCAAAATCAACACATGTGAGCAATGAATTATTAAACTTCTATAAGAAGTACTTTATAAGGATGGTAAGAGAGGGAACAGAAAAAAGTATAGAGTTTAAGAAAGTGGAGGGGCTTTTGTGATTGATCTTTCAAAAATTGTTGTTGGTACCTGGCCATTGAGTGGGGATTATGGTTATATGGAGCCTAAAGCATCAAAAGACATTCTAAGCTATTGCTATGAGATTGGCCTTAGAGAATATGATACCGCACCTGCTTATGGTAACGGATTCATAGAGTTACGCCTTGGTGAGGTGTTTGCTGGCAAAAAAGACATTATTGTTAACACAAAGGTCGGGAATATTCCTCATAAAGGAAAGTCCTTTAATGTTAAGGACCTGAGAAGCTCTTTAAATGAGAGTCTAAATAGGCTTAATCGTGAAGAAATAAATATTCTGTTTCTGCATAATCCACGTGATGAAGTTAGGGATTACAATGAAATGCTGGAATTCATGGATAACCTAAAGGCGGAAGGAAAAATAAGATATAGTGGGATCAGTCTTGCGAAAAGGTATAAGTACGAAAGCAAAATCCTGAATATGTTCGATTATGTTCAAGATGACACCAATCTGCTCTCTATGAACTTCCTTAAATACAATCTGGGTAATAAAACTAAGTTCATGGCGCGCTCTCCTCTTGCATCTGGAATGCTATCTGGCAAGGCAACTAAGGATTTGTTTTTTCCTCCCGATGACCACCGTTCCGAATGGCTAAAAGGTGAGAGGTTGTTGTCCATTATAAGGAGGGTTGATGAGATAAAGAAAATAGGCAATATAGAACTACCAAGTCTTGCCAAAAGATTTGTTCTTGGCATGGACGGAATACACAATGTGATATTTGGCGTTAAACATAAGAGTCATGTTGATTGCATTATAAACGATTTAAAAAGCCCACCATTAGAAAGTAATATTATGAATAAACTTACAAATCTTTACGAGAACGATTTCGGGCTAATTAATGAGAAGCATTTAACGTATTAGCTTTATGTGGAATCAAATCAACAAGTCTTCAATAATTTATACAATACAATTAAAGTAGTGAAGTTTTGAGAAGATTTTTAGTTATAGCAATTAAAGGCTTTATTAAGTTGTTTGTTAGTACTCATTTCACATGGCCCTTAGTATGTATATATTCAAGAGTAATAGAGGAGGTTCAGCCAAAAACAGGAAAGGGTGGCAATGATAAACCCACAATATTGACACTTAATTCACACAGATTTCGTGGAGACTTGGAAATATTAGCTAATAGCAACAAATGTAGATTATTACAGGAAAGAACCAAAAGTAATTGTCATTAATTTATGTAAGTTATGATGAGAAAAGTTATCGTATACGAAGAACAAGACAGCTTTTACGAAAGACTAAAAAAAGTAAAAAGAAGCGTTAAGGAGCTTTTAAGATATTTGAAAAGGAATATATGTAAGAATAATAATTCCTTTGAGCTTTTGGAGTTTAAACAAGCTAACATGTTAATAAATAAATCAGAGGAAGAGTTTGTTATTATAAATCGGATTCCAAATAAGCATTATGTTTGCTATGATAGTAGAGTTGCAAAAAAGATCTGCTTTGATAATAGCGGAAGTGGTGTGATGCTTTATAATCAAAGCATTAAATCAACGCACAATAAAGAAATATTATTTAGTGTTTTTCTTGGATCTAATGTTAGAAATATACAATTCCTGAAAATTAAGGGTTTTTATGAAACTTATTATTTAGAGAATACGCATAAATATCCTTTTTCTGTTGAACTAGATGATATTTTTCTCAAGGAACTAAGAGAACCTACCTTTTGGATTGATATTAAACTGGATATCCCTGAATTTGAGGAAAAAGAAGCAGATAATATTAGTTTGTTTTTAGAAGATATAAGTGTTGAAAAGCACCGTACCAATCAAAATAAAATAACTAATTATTTTATTTCAAATATTAATCCATGTTCGCCTAATGATAATAATAATCGTTTAATATTAGTTCTATCTTTAGATGCCATATCTTACATAGATATAGCCATGAATAGTACAGAGAGGGATTCGAAATTATCAGGTATAAAAAAGTTTGAAAATGAATCTGTTTCATATAACAGGGCTTGCAGTTCTTCTTCACTTACTGCAAGCTCTGCTGCATCATTAATAACAGGGCTGGGGTTGTCCCGTCACTGCTTATATGACTACGATTTGAATACAGAGGACAAACATCTAAAAGTTCTTTCGTTGAAATATAAGACTATAGGAGAGATATTACGGGCAAATGAATATAAATGCTTTGGTTTAACATCCTTTTCGAGATGGCGTCCTCATTTTGGTTACTCAAAAGGGTTTGATTCGTATATTAATGTCTCAACTGGAAATTGCCATACTTATCCTTATATAGAGAAGTCTCTATCATTTATAAAGAATTCAATAAAATCTCCGACTTTTGTTTTATTGCATTTAATTGGAGGGCATCCTCCACTGCTTCCCAAGTATGACTATAATGATAATGATTCAATTGAATCTGCATACTTAAACACAATAGAAGAAGCAGATCAAACGGTTCGTGCTATATTTAACTATATAAGAGAATTGGGGATTTATGATTCATCTTTAATATTTCTTGTTTCTGATCACGGAGGAAGACCAATTGCACAACATGAAGGCAGAAGAGGGTATCAATTTTATGAAGATCGTTTGCGAGTTCCATTTATGGTTAAATTCCCAAAAGATTGTTCTGCTCAGTCAAAATGGGAAGGATATGTTAATAAACCGATTAGTGCTACTACAAGCATATACGAAACTATTACTGATGTTACTGGTATTCAAAGGCCAGATTATTTTAATAACTTATCAAGGCGTACGTATAATGAAGTTACTTGGGTAAGTGAAGCCGTAGATTATTCAACAAGCCCTGTAAAAAGGTTAGGTATAGTTGGGTATGATAACCAATATAAATGGGTACTATTTTTTCATTTTAATCATTTGACTTGTGAAATTGGAGAACATTCTGAATGTGTTGTGAATCCTCTATATAATAATTATTATTATGCTAATGATGATCAGAATAAAATTAATACGGTTAATAAAGAGCGATTAGAGTCTGTTATTGAGGATGCTAGAGAGTATCTAAATGTCGGCCTTGCCTTTGTGAGCAAATATCCTCCTGCTATACAGAGTAACAATTCTCTGTATAGTTATTACTTATAGTCTCAGAATGTAATTGTATATTGTACAAATATTTCATTTTCATTTTTTTTAAACTTGCAATAAAAAATTTGTCATTATTCTTTGCAAGAAAAGAATAAAGTTTTTTCTGTTTTATCTCCAATTGTTGGGCTGATACATAGATTATAGTAAAACCTGTAATACTTCATTTCTATAAGTGACCGGGAAACAGCACAATGAATCAGTATTATTTTTTTCAAGCCTCTACACATCGCTTGTTGAAACCGTTGTTAATAAAAAATGGCCTCCGCGCGGTCTGCCTGCTTACTACAAACTTATTGAAGAATTGTCCCTAAGGAATATTCCTTTAGTAATTATTTACCATTGTAGAAAACCTTTAAGCGGGTTTGGGAGAGTTAGAAAAATCAGAGTAGAAGAGATTAATGCTGAAATCTATGTGTTGCCGTGGTACGAAATAAAGATTGTTCCCGAGAGGATTGAAAGGTTAGTAAACAGACTGTACCATTTTTCCTCTATTACCTGTTATGTGTTAAAATACCGCCCCGGGCTAATCTATACTGATAAATCCCATACAAGACAGGCCGCTTTTTTTACGTTCCTGGGTAAGAAAGTTTTCCTTCGAGTCTATGGAATTACCAAAGAGTTATTTGATTTTATGGAAAGGAATAGTAAAAAAATTATAAAAAATAGCGCCTATTATTCTTTTTTTGCAAAATATGCCTATGTATTAGGAAGCCTTGATGGCTCTGATATTGATCTTTTTTTTACTAAATATTTAGATCCGAAAGTTCCTAACAAAATCATGCTAAATGGGGCTGATAGTTTTTCTATGAAGGATGATAGATCTTTTAATGTAGATATTAAAAAGAAATATGAAATTCCAGATAACTCAAAAATTATTCTCTTTTTAAGCCGATTTTCTCCTGAAAAGGGAGGGAGACAATTTATTGAAGTTGTTGATGAGTTAAGAAAGAAAACACAAAATATTTTTTCCCTTATGATTGGCTATGGCCCACTGGAAAATTATTATAGGGAAATAATTATTCAGAGGCAACTTGCTGATTTTATTGAAATAATTAGCGGTCTAGATCACAGTGAAGTCCTTTCTGTTCTGCCTCAAACTGATCTATACATATCATTTAATGAAGAAGGAAATATCTGTAATACTGTCTTGGAAGCCCTAAAGGCGGAGGTGCCTGTATTGACCTACATGGACAGGCATACCCTTAAGCTTTACAATGATTCCGTTGTCTATGCAAAAAAAAATGATACTCCTGTGTTAATTAGCAATAAAATTCTTGAGTTGATAACAAACGAAACGAAGCTTGGGCAGTACAGAAGAAACGCGAGCAATTTTGCTGAAAACAACCTTAAGTCGTGGCAGGAAAGAATAGAAGAAGAAGTAAGAATAATAGAACAACTATTGTATAATAAATTTGAAATTTGAATATGGAAACGATGCCCTGTTTGTTGCTTTAAAGGCCCTGGTATTCAACAAGGGGACGAGGTAGTAACTGTTGCTAATACTTTTATTGCAACATCAGAAGCTATGTCAACTTTTTAAAGGATGAGATAATGAGCCTTCCCATATACGGCGATATGACAAATGATCAGATAGAGTATGAAATCACAGAGTTAGAGGAGCTTGTGAAAAATGGCCGATGAAGAACCGAATAAAATTAGATTTGCTGTAGTTGGTTGTGGCGCAATAGCAAATAAACATGTAACGGCAATTGGACGTCTTAATCACACAGAAGTGGTTGGCGCCTACGATATCGATTCCAAAGCGGCTACGGCATTCCATGAAAAACATTCAATCCCGGTTTTTACCAGCTTGGAAGAGATGATAGAAAAAACAGAGCCTCATGTATTAAATATATTAACACCTTCCGGGAAACATGGAGAGAATGTATTAGATTTAATGCGGTTTAATAAACATTTTGTTGTGGAAAAACCACTAGGGTTGAGATTGGGCCAGATTGATAAAATACTTGAGGAATGTGATAAAAAAGGAATTAAGATATTTGTGGTTAAGCAAAACCGTTTTAACCCGCCTATTATAAAACTTAAAGAAGCTCTGGAGAAAGGCCGGTTTGGGAAGCTTGTATTAGGGACGGTCAGGGTCCGATGGTGTAGAGATCAGGAGTATTACAACCAAAAATCCTGGAGGGGTACCTGGGCGCATGATGGTGGTGTTTTGACAAACCAGGCGAGCCACCATATTGATATGCTCATCTGGATGATGGGAGATGTAGAGAGTGTTATAGCAAAAACTGCTACAAGATTATTAGACATTGAGGCTGAAGATACCGGAGTAGCGATCATTAAGTTCAGGGATGGGGCCATTGGCGTAGTCGAAGCAACTACCGCGACCAGGCCAAAAGATTTGGAAGGTTCCATCAGCATCCTTGGGGAAAAAGGATCAGTAGAAATTGGCGGCTTTTTTATGAATGATTTAAAAACCTGGAACTTTAGTGAACCGGATAAAATGGATGATGAAATATGGAGCCAATATGAAAAAGTTCCTAATGAGGTGGCATGGAATCATACGGAATTTTTTAAAGATGTAATCAACAGTATAAAAAATGATAGTAACGGACTAATTGACGGTCTGGAGGGGAGGAAATCGGTAGAGTTGATAAATGCCATTTATGAGTCCGCGGAAACAGGCAAAGAAGTATTTTTACGGTTTGCCCCTAAAGAATGCCGTCTTGGTGTTATTCGTGATAAATAAAAGCCATTATATGTGTTTTATTCTTCCTGTGGCTGGTATACAGAGGCATGGTCCTCCGTAAGAAACCTAAAGTTATATTATGGGGAGGGTTCTGGAATTCTTTCGACCAACTTCTTTGCCAGAATCATTTGAACTCCCATGCTTTGGTCACGGCACTATTTCATAATAAGTATCTTTCAAAATATTTTGAAGTCACTCAAATAAACAGTTTTGATAACATTAAATGTCTACTGATTTAGATATTCTTTTTATTAATCCACCTTATGAAAGATTAAAGGGGTTTTCCCTGGAGAGTGTCCCTAATGGCATTTTAGGATTAGCTACATATGTTAATCAAAACGGGTATAAAGCATTGGTATATGATGTGGATACGAATGCAACTGAGAGTTTTCTATCATATAATAACAAGAATAGAGCTGAAAGTCAGGGTGAGTATGCGATGAGAATTGATGATGATGAATATTATATTTGGAAGGAAGTGCAAGATACCATAAGAAAATTGGATCCTAAATTTGTTGGTATTACACTTATGACACCAACGTTGCATTCAGGTCTGAAAGTCTCCGGTATTGCAAAAGGTCTGGGCAAAGTCGTCCTGGCAGGAGGGCCACATGTAAATATTGTTCAAGATGCAATCTTAAAACTAAATGAAATTGATTATTGTTTTTTTGGTGAGGCGGAGTTCGCCATTGTTGAATTTTTTAAATCATATCCTGATATAGAAAAAATTAGTCATATTAGAGGGATAGGTTTCAAAGTAAGTAAAAAAACTATTTACAATGGTATTTCTGAGCGGATAACCAATCTTGATTCTTTACCATACCCGGACAGGGAATTATTAATATATCGGGAGAGGTATCTCAAAACAGGTTTATCATCAATTATGGCCAGCAGGGGATGCCCCTTTAACTGTTCCTTTTGTGCATCAGTTCCAATTTGGGGAAGAAATGCTGAATTTCGATCTCCAGAGCATATTGTAAAGGAAATAAAACACCTTCATGATACGTATGAAGTTAAGGAATTTAGATTTTTTGATGATACCTTTACAGTAAAAAAGGAAAATGTGATTAATTTCTGCAAAATCCTGATAGATACTTTCGGTAAAAAATATTTTAAATGGTGGTGTCTTAGTAGAATTAATAGTATTGATGAAAATGTATTGTTCTGGTTGAGAGAAGCCGGTTGTACTCAAATACATTATGGGGTCGAATCTGGTAGCGATAGAATATTAAAACTTATGCATAAAGCAATTACAATTAAACAAGTAGAAAGTGTCGTTGCCCTTACCAAGAAGCATGGCTTTTGGGTGAATACCTTTTTTATCATTGGAATCCCGTATGAGAAAATTGAGGATATGAGAAAAACCATTGATTTTATTAAAAAAATTAAACCAGATTCTGTTAATTTATGCACTTTTACTCCCTACCCTGGTACAGAACTTTATAACTATTGCGTGAAAAAAAGACTGATTAAGCACGATGATAGTTATGAAATGTTTAAGTATATAGGTCATCACAGCTCTGAGAATTATTTTCTGGAAGATGTGAGCAGGGAAGACTATAAAAAGCTGTTAGACGAAATCTTGGAATTGACGACTAATGTAAGCAACAGTATAACGATACGGAAATTTATGTATCGTTTTAAGATGCTCACGTTTGGAAAGATAGCCAGGAAATCAAACTTGAAGATTAGAAAAATGTTAATCTCAATCAACAAAAATGGGTTTATTTAATTAGTGAGGGTTGGGTTCTTAATTTCTGAATATCTTCCCAGTTTAGGTGGTGCGCAGATTTGCATACACAACGTGGCGCTTGAATTAAGAAAGAGAAATGATCAGTTAGTGGTAGTGACTACAACTCAAGATAAAACATTGCAGGATTATGGCTACGAAATAGTCAGGATTTCGAAGTTGTACATTAAGCTTCTTAGGTTCCCGTCAATCGGTAAATTGTTACTTCAACTTAAACTGAATAGTCTGCACAAAAAATATAAATTAGATGTTTGGCAGGTTGTAGTCGGCTATCCTCTGGGCGTTTTTTCAATTGATTTTTTCAAATTGTACAACATTCCGTCTGTATTAAGATGTTGTGGCGAAGACATACAGTTAATGGAAGGAGAAGTTCCTTACGGGTATAGGCAATCGACTTGTGTTGACAAATTGATAAGAAAAAACTATCCAAAATTCGACGCTTTAATTGCATTAACTGATAGTGTTGCGCATGAATACAAAAAGTTAGATATTCCTGATGAGAAGATTCATATAATTCCAAATGGAGTGAATCTTAAACGCTTTGCTAGGAGCATTGGGAAAGAGGAAATTAAAAGAAAGCTCGGCCTTACGGGTAAAACTGTTTTGCTTACTGTAGGGAGGAACCATCCAAAAAAGGGATACAATTTGATTTCAGCTATTTTGCAATTAGTGTCTGAGAGGCATCATGATATTATTTGGGTTATAATTGGAAAAGATTGTAATAATGAAAACATTAATGTGGATAAAGACGTTAGGATGTATCTGATGTTAATCGATGAAATTTCGTTAGCACAAGATGCCTCTGATAGGGAAATCCCTTCCCAATTGTTGATTGATTATTATCATGCTGCTGATGTTTTTGTTTTTCCTTCATTTATAGAGACGTTTGGAATGGTTTTGGTTGAAGCACTTGCCGCTGGTTTACCGGTAATAACGTCAAATGTTCCTGGATGCAGAGATGTTATA